>Ga0163144_10009278_pt1 | contig 21148 bp, 15 predicted proteins | sample OliLak19BULKMAT1_FD_123175 | JGI IMG/M metagenome (GOLD analysis project Ga0163144, IMG submission 123175) | Freshwater microbial mat bacterial communities from Lake Vanda, McMurdo Dry Valleys, Antarctica - Oligotrophic Lake LV.19.BULKMAT1 | ecosystem: Environmental > Aquatic > Freshwater >... | reverse complement strand
GTTGCTGATGTGCATCCTGTGGGCGTATTTCGTCTTCGCCGAGCGCCTCACCGTGTGGTACGGCAATGAGCCGAGTGAGATGGCGGTGTTCTGGGCGACCCAGCGCGGTGCGTATGCGCCGTTCTACTGGACGATGGTGGTCTGCAACTTCGTGATCCCGTTCATCATCCTGGCCAACCCCAGGACGCGGACCATTCTCGGCTGCGTGATCGCGTCATGCGGTGTGCTGATCGGCATGTGGCTCGAACGCTTCCTGATCATCGTCCCGTCGCTCGCGCACAAGCAGTTGCCGTATTCGTGGGGCAGCTACGGACCGCGCCCGACGGAAATCACCATCATGGCGGCGACCTTCGCCGGGATGATCCTGCTCTACGCGCTGTTCTCGAAGTTCGTGCCGATCATCGCGATTTGGGAGCTCAAGGCGGGGCTGCCGTCGCGCCTCGACCCGACGACCCAGGCCGAGGCGTCGTTGTTGTCGACGCGACTCGACACCGAAGAATTCACCGCGGACTCATCCTCGACCCAGGGAGAGCACCGATGAAGTCCGTCTACGGTCTCTACAACGATCCCCATGTGGCGCAGCAGGCGGTCGATAATCTGCGCGCGGCTGGTGTGGCGGATGCCGACATCACCGTCATCTCGTCGGAACCGTTTGACCACTTCGAGTTTGGGCATCGGGATGCGAAGACCGCGATGCCGTGGGTGGCCGTGGCCGCCGGCGCCGTGGGACTGGTGCTGACCTACTATTTGCTCGGTGCCTCGCAACGATCGTGGCCGCTGGTCACCTCCGGCATGCCGATCGTGCCGATGTGGTCGAACCTGATCATCATTTTCGAGATGACGATGCTGAGCGCCATCCTCGCGACCGTGATCACGCTGCTGGTCACCGCCGGCTTGCCGGGCCGCGGCGGGAAAATGTACGATCCCGAAGTGTCGGACGGCTACATCCTGGTCGGGGTCGAGAATCCCACCGACGCGGCTCGCCTCGAACCGGCCCTCGCGATTGCCGGCGGCCGCGTGAAGACCACCACGTAACCACAGTAAAACCTTATGCGTGCCGTCGGCGTTGTCGTGCTCTGCCTTGCGCTTGCTCCATCGGCGTTTGCTCAAACCCGCGTTGGCGCCACCGCCAATCGCAAGCAAGCCACGGCCACGCGCGTGCCCAACGGCAGTGTGCGCATCGATGGCCGGCTGGACGACGAGGCGTGGCAGCAGGCGACGCCGATCACCGACTTTGTCCAGAAAGAACCTGTCGAGAACGCGGCCCCGACCGACCAGATGGAGGTGCGCCTGCTGTATGACGATGACGTCCTGTACGTCGGCGCGCGGATGTTCAGCAAGGATGGCCGCATCCAGGCGCCGCTCGGCCGCCGCGACAGCACCGCCCAGGCGGAGCACATCCTGGTCTCGTTTGATACGTTTCTCGACCGCCGCACGGCCGTGGTCTTTGGTGTCACCGCAGCGGGGGTCCGGCTGGATCGCTATCACTCGAGCGACAACGAAGACAGTTTCGATGCCGGCTTCGATCCGGTGTGGCGCGCCGAGACCCAGGTCTCTGGCGATCAATGGACTGCGGAACTGTGGATTCCGTTTTCGCAGTTGCGCTTCAATCCACAGTCGATCCAGACCTGGGGCCTCAACCTGTTCCGCTTTCGTCCCACGCTGGACGAGGAGGATTACTGGATTCTGATTCCGCGGACCGTCCGCGCGTGGGCGTCGCGATTCGGTGACCTGTCCGGCATTGCCGACCTCGTGCCGCCACGGCGGATCGAGGCCCTGCCCTACGTCGCGAGCGACGCCACCTTCAACGGTTCGGGGCGCGACCGCGACAACCCGTTCGACAATGGCACCAACCTGCAGGGTCGCGTCGGTGGTGACGTCAAGATGGGCCTTGGCCCGAACCTCACGCTCGATGCCTCGATCAATCCCGACTTCGGCCAGGTGGAGGCGGATCCCGCTGAGGTCAACCTCACCGCCTTCGAAACACGGTTCCCCGAAAAGCGGCCCTTCTTTCTTGAGGGCGCGCAGCTCTTCAACATCGGCCATCCCAATTTCTATTACTCGCGCCGCATCGGCAGGCGGCCGATCGGGCCGGCGACCGGCGACTACGTCAACTACCCGGCCGCCAACACCATTCTCGCCGCAGCGAAGCTGACCGGCCGCCTGCCCTCGAAGACCTCGATCGGCATCCTGACCGCTGTCACCGATGCCGAGGAGGCGGAGGTGGCGGGCCTGGGCGGGCTCGATCGCCGGGCCATCAAGGTATCGCCTCACGCGTACCACATGGTCGGGCGCATGCTGCAGGAGTTCGGACCGTTGGCGTCGACGGCGGGGTTCCTGGTGAATTACGTCCACCGCGACTTCGAAGAGGGCAGCCCGCTTGCCAGCCTCTATACCCGTAACGCGCTGGGTGTGGCCGGCAACACGCTGCTGCGCTTCAAGGGCGGACAGTACGAGTTGCGCGCCTCTGGCGGCGGTTCAGTCATCAACGGCACCGAGCAGGCGATGACGCGGGTGCAGCGCTCGAGTGCCCACTACGCGCAGCGTCCTGACCGCGACTACTCACCACTCGACCCGACGCTGACGTCGCTAGCGGGCTGGTCGGTGCAGGCGAACTTCGACAAGACCGGCGGCCGTCACTGGCTGTGGGGCGCCAATACCAAGATCGACTCCGAGAACTTCGAGACCAATGACTTCGCGCAGTTGAACGGCGCCGACGGCATCCTGAGCAACATCTACCTGCGCTACCGCGACACCACGCCCAATCGTCTGTTCCGCAACTACTCGATCGGCGTCGATACCTCGAGCGACACGACCCTGCGCCTGTTGCGGCAAACTGGCGCCGTGCGGGCGCAGGTGAACCTCACCTGGTCTAACTTCTGGACCACGTTTGCCAACCTGTCGCGCAACCTCGCGCAAACCAGCGTGTCGCTGACTCGTGGCGGTCCCCTGATGTCTCGGGGCCCCGGCTGGACGTTCAATCTCGGAGCGGGCAACCGTGCGACCTCGGAAACCCGCTGGTCGTGGAGCTACCAGCAAACCGGCAACGACGATGGCGCGAAGACGCGGCGGGTGACCGGCCTGGTGTCGATGCGGCCGGGCCCGCGGTGGCAGTTCACGGTGTCGCCGTTCTACGACCGCGTCACCGAGCCGCAGCAATACATCAGCACGCTCGGCGGCGGCCGGCCGATCACCTACGACACGCGCTACGTGTTCGCGCTGATCGATCGCAACACTGCGTCGATGGAGTTTCGCCTCGGCCTCACGCTGCGGCCTGACGTCAACCTCGACGTCTACGCCGAGCCGTTTGCCGCGTCTGGGCATTACTACGATTACGGTGAACTGCTCGCGCCCGAGAGCCGCCAGCTGCTGACCTATGGCACGTTGGGGACGACGGTGACGACCAATCCGGACGGTAGCCAGGTGGTGACCGCCGGCGGCAGCACGTTCACCTTGCGGAACCGCGACTTCAACACGCTGTCGTACCGCAGCAACGTGGTGCTGCGCTGGGAATGGCGCCCGGGGAGCACGCTCTATCTGGTGTGGCAGCAGGATCACGCCGGCTCTGAAGTGCTCGCCACGCCGGTCGGCTTCAACGACGCGTTCCGATCGATCACCGCGCCGGGGTCGAACATCTTCCTGATTAAGACCAGCTTCTGGATTCCGATCGGCTGACGAATACAAACACGAAGGCCACGAAGGCCACGAAGGCCACGAAGTCAGGACTTTCCTGGAAGATCTTCGTGTTCTTCGTGCCCTTCGTGTTTATTTTTAAGTTCCGAGCTTGTAAACGAGCAGTTCGCCCGCAAAGCCGGGTCCACTAACCGCCACCGCGATGTACTGCGTGCCGTTCACCGAATACGTCATCGGCGAGCCGGTCTGCGGCGCCGGCATGAAGACCGCGCCCACCTCCGCCCCGGTGGCCTTGTTGTAGGCGCGCAGCATGGCGCCGCGGCCCGAGGGCGTGGTGGCAAAGCCGCCTTCACCCGCGATCAGCAGCGTCTTGGTGGTCAGCACGCCAATGCGACCCGGTCGTCCGGTGCGAGGAATGGTCAGGCCCTTCAGCGCGGGGTGGTTCTTGATGTTGTCGGCGGTGTCGCCATGCGCGATCCGCCACGCCTGGGTCGCCGTCTTCATGTCGAGGGCGGTGATGGTGGCGTAGGGCGGCTTGAGCAGCGGCAAGCCCTGCACGGCCAACCCGCCACCGCCACCGGCCGGTGCGCCGCCGGCTGGCGCCGGGTTCGGATTACGCGCCGCGCCGCGGACATACAGCATGTCTGAACGGCCCGTCTCCGGCGGCAACAGCCCGAGCGTCGTGACGGCGACATTGGTGAAGATGTAGAACATCTTCGTTTCGGGATCGAACGAGCCACCCTGCCAGTTGGCGCCGCCCGTGACGTCGGGCACCATCAGCGTGCCCCGCGGGCCGTCCCACTTACTGACCACCGGCGGCGTGAAGATCGGGCCGAGTTTGTACATCGAGGCGACCTTGGCGCCTTCGGCCTTAAGCTCGGGCGTGTAGTCGATCAGGTCGTCGAGCGTGACACCCTGCCGCTCGTACGCGGGCGGCTTGGTGACGAACGGCTGCGTCGGCGAATACCACTCGCCGGGGACGTCGCCCTTCTCGACCGGCCGTTCCTCGATCGGCCACACCGGCTTGCCGGTGACGCGATCGAACACGTAGAGCCAGTTCTGCTTGGTCGGCTGCGCAATCGCCTTGACCGGCTTGCCGTCGACGATCAGGTCCATCAGGATCGGCGCGCACGGAATGTCGTGATCCCAGATGCCGTGGTGCACGAGCTGGTAGTGCCACTTGCGCTGGCCGGTCGTGATGTCGAGCGCGAGCAGGCTCTCCGAGAACAGCGACGACTCCGGGCCCTTCGTCGAACCGTGGCGGTGTCCGCCGTAGTAATCGCCGGTCGGCAGTTCCACCGGCATGTAGACGAGGCCGAGCTCTTCGTCGGCGCTCATCTGCGCCCAGACGCCGGCGTTACCGGTGTAGGCCGCGGCGTCCGGATCCCACGTGTCGTATCCCGCTTCACCCTTCATCGGAATGGTGTGGAAGATCCAGATGCGCTTGCCGGTGCGGACATCGAAGCCGCGGATGTAACCCTTGACGTTGGTCTTGCTGGTCGGCGCGCTGCCCTCGCGGTGCGCGGCGCCGATGACGATCACGTCCTTGGCGATGATCGGCGCCGCGTGCAGCCCAATCTCCGCCGTCGTCAAGTCGAGGCCCTCCTGATCGAGGCCGATCTTCAAGTCAACGACGCCGTTGGTGCCGAACGAGGCGACCGGGTCGCCGGTCTTGGCGTCGAGCGCCACCATCTGGTAGCCGGGCGTGACGTAGATGATGCGTTCTTCCTTGCCGTCGCTCCAGTAGGACAGTCCGCGGCCCGAGAGCCGCCGGGGCGCTTCTTCACCGCGCTTGCCCTCGTCCATGCTGTGCATCCACTTCATTTCACCGGTCGTCGCGTCGAGCGCGACGGCGGCGCGGCGCGTGCCGGCGGTGGTGTAGAGCGTGCCGTTGACCATGAGCGGCGTGCCCTGGAACTGGAACTCGGGACGCGGACCCAGGTTCTCGGTCTTGAACCGGAATGCCAGTTGCAGCTTGTTGAAGTTGTCGGCGTTGATCTGCGCCAGCGGGGAATAGCGGGTCGCGGCGAGGTCACCGCTGTAGGTCGGCCATTCACCGGCCTTGGGCGCCGTCTGCCCACGCGTGGCCACCGAGGCCATGCCCACCAGCAGCATCAGGACTCCGGCGCGCACTATCCAGCGGTTCGAAATTCGATTCATGGCGGCAACTGTATAATTCGGGCGGGTCACAACTCAAGCCAATTGACCCGCCGGGATGAATGTCAGGAGGGCGGCACTTCAGTGCCGCCGTTGGGGGATAGCATGCGATTCAGAGTCAGCCTTCGAGCCATAGCGCTCGCCGCGCTCATGTTCGGCGCGTCGAGCACGGCGTGGGCGCAGGCGGCACCGGCCGCCATCACGGTGACGAGCGCGACGCTGAAGGCCAACGAGACGATTCCCAAGGATCACACCGCGGATGGCCGCAACGTGTCACCGGCCTTGATGTGGAGCGGCGCACCGGCCGCCACCAGGCAGTTCGCGCTGGTGTGCGACGACCCGGACGTGCCCATGCCCGGCGGCTTCGTGCACTGGGTGGTCTATAAAATCCCGGGCACGGCCACAGGCCTGCCGGCTGAACTGCCGATGGATGCCACGCTGACCGCGCCGGCCGACCTGGCCGGCACCATCCAGGGGATGTCGGGCTTCCGCCGTGCCGGCTATCGCGGCCCCGCGCCGCCTCCCGGCAAGCCGCATCACTACACGTTCACGGTCTATGCCCTCGACGCGGAACTGCCGCTCGCGGAAGGGCTGAACCGGACGCAGTTGATGGAAGCCATCAAGGGCCACATCATCGGCCAGGGCGCGCTCGTCTCGCTCTACGAGCGCTTCCCGCCGAAGCAATAGCCGGGGTCCGGGATCCGGGATCCGGATCCCGGACCCCCGATCCCGGCAGCTACACCGTCACGCTCTTCCAGTTCTTCGCCAGATACGCCGCGGTTCTCCACGCGAGCGCCTGCACGGTCAGCGTCGGGTTGCGCGCACCGCTGGTGCCCATTACCGACGCGCCGAGCACGCCCAGGTTGGGGACCTCGTGCGAGAACCCCCATTCATTCACCACATTGGTCTCAGCGTTCTTGCCCATCCGCGTGCCACCATACGCATGCGTCGTCGGGCCCATGGTGCCGAGCGGGTTGGCCTGCGTGGCCGTCGCGCCGGCAGCCTTGTACCACTCGGTCATCTTGTCCTGCGTATGGGCCATGATCTTCCGCTCGTTGTCCTGGTAGTCGGCGGTGATGCGGCACACCGGGAAGCCCAATGGATCCTTCACGGTGGGATCCAGATCGAGATAGTTGCTCTCGTAGGGCAGCGTCGTCTTCTGGATGTAGGCGGTGTTGGTGCGGTCCGCGTTCTCCATCACGAACTGCTTCCACTCTTTGCCCCACGACGGCGTGCGGCCGAACGTGCCCATGCTGGCGGCGGCAATGGGCCGCCGGTCAGACATCACCCACAAGTTGCCGCCACCGATGTAGTCGAGCGCGCCGTGGTCGTAGTTGTCGTCGGCGAAGTTGTCCACCGCCACGCCCTGCGCCGGCAATCCGTACCACGCGTTGATGTTGAAGGGGAACAAAGCGGTTACGCCCGCGCCCTGCGCATGGCTGAAGTAGTGGCGGCCGACCTGGCCGTGGTTGTTCGACAGGCCGTTGGGAAAGGCCTTCGACTTCGACAGCAGCAACAGGCGGCTGTTCTCATAGGTATAGCTGCCGAGCAACACGGCCTTGGCGGGCTGGATGAACTCCTGGCCGTCGGTGACGTAGGTCACGCCGGTGACGCGGCCCTGGTCGTCGGTGTCGATCGAGGTGACGTGCGCGCGCGTGACCACCTTGAGCCGCCCGGTCTCTTGCGCGCGTGGAATGGTGGTGAGGTGCGGACCGTTCTTGGCATCCACATGGCAGCCACCCTTGTTGCAGAAGCCGTGATACATGCACGCGGAACGGCCGTTGTAGGTGCGCGAGTTGATCGACGCCGGTCCCGCGAAGGGATGCCAGCCCAGACCGCGCGCGGCGGCCGCCATCAGATCAATGAAGCCGGTGCTGCGCAGCGGCGGCATCGGGTACGGCCGCGCGCGCGGGCCTTCGAAGATGTTGCCGCGCGTGTCGAGGGTGCCCTTGACGTTGCCGGCCTGGCCCGACACGCCCATCTCGTATTCGATCTTGTCGTAGTAAGCCTCGAGCTCGTCGAGACCGAACGGCCAGTCTTCGACCGTCGAACCCTTGGGCACACGCAACGCGCCGTAGCGCCGGGTGGTCGCGGAGACCACCTTGAAGTCCCACGGATTGAGCCGCCACGACTGCGCCCAGTAGTGCAGCGTGGTGCCGCCGACCGCGTTCATCATGGGATGGCTGCCGGCGCGCGTGGTGTTGGCTTTGGCGTTGACGCGATGCGTGGGCACCTCTTGCTGCGCCTTCTGCACCGACTGCGGCCAGTCGCGCACGTTGTTGCGAATTTCATCGGGCGCAAAGTCGCGGCGCGTCAGCCACGTGCCCGCTTCGAGGCCGACGACCTCAAGGCCGGCTTGCGTCAACGGCAACACCGCCACGCCACCCGCCGCGCCGAGGCCGATCACGACGACGCCGGTCGCCTTCAGCTTAGTGGCCATAACCCACCGATTTCGATTCCAGAGCCACAGATGACACAGATGACTCAGATGGCTTGACAGGTTCGGACAGACGGGCCTGCGCCTTTGTGAACATCTCGGTGTCGTATGCCGACTTGTGGTTGGGTGTCAGTTTCGCGCCCAGCCGCTGGTCTTCCGCCGACACGTTGGTGCGCACGCCGGGATAGCCGATCAGATCCCAGCCGACGAAGTTGGCGTTGCCGCCATAGAAGGGATCACCGAACGTGCCTTGCAGCGTGTGGGTGCGGACCAGGCCGAAGAAGGCCCCGGAGCCGCCCTGGAAGCCGGTGGCCGCGCCGGTCTCGACGTCGATCAACACCGAGTCCTGGTCGCGTGCCGGCAGTTCCAGAAAAGGTTTGCCGCGCGACGACCGGCAGTAGCGGTCGAAGGCCGCGAAGCCGGCGGTGTAGGCCGGCTTGGATGACGCCAGCGCGCCACCGAGCGCGCGATCGATAAAGTGAGCCGCCCGCGCCTCGCGCGCACCGGGGCCGGTGGCGTCGGTCGGAATAATCCGCGCACAGATGGCTTCCAGCAGATCAGCCTCCGCCGCCGTCAGGTTTTCGATCGCCTCGCGCCGCGGGGCCGCCTGCGTGACGGCCTCGGCGATTGGCGGTGCGGCGGCGACGTCACCGCCACCGATCGGCGTCAACGGAATCGTCATGGCGGCTCCGGCCATGCCCGCTCGTTTCAGTAGGTCTCGTCGAGACACACCTGACTTCTTGTCGTCTGTCATCAGCCCCTCCGGGTTGCAGCCGCAGAGTAAATCAAAATGCGGCCACAGATTACGCAGATTTCACCGATTCTGAGTCGGCAACCGATGACCCTCATTCGCCCGCGACCCAGACGGCAACGAGCGCGCCGCCGGTCGAAGACCGGCGGCTGGGAGCGAGGGAAGCCTGGCCCGCAAGACCTAAACAAACGAGCCGTGGTCTTGTGGGCCGGGCTTCCCTCGCTCCCGTATGGCGGCCCACGGCCGCCGCGCTCGTTCGTATCTGTGAAATCTGTGTAATCGGTGGCTGCATTTGAAAAGACGGCGCGGTCGGGTAGCATCTAGCCACTTATGAAGCACTCTGCCATCCGCACTGCTCTCATCACAGCCGCCGCCGTTGTTACGGCATCCGTGGCACACGCTCAGGTCATCCCGCTCTGGTCGCAAGGCAAGGTCGCGTTCGGCGTCTATGCGCCCAACGAGAACGCGCCGCCGGCTGGGGCAGGTGGGGCAGGTGGGGCGGGTGGGGCTGGTGGGGCTGGTGGGGGAGCGCCGGCGGCTCCGCGGCCCAAGCCGCTCTACACCGCGGGCGGCGGCGAGCAGCTGGCGATGAATCCGCTTTATGACTACGTGTTTCTCAACCTCGAGGGTGCGTATGACCCCGACGCGGTCAAGGCCATGTCGCAGGGCTTGCGCAGCGCGAAGGCGACCAGCCGCAAGACGTTGCTCGTCCGCATTCCGCCCATCAGCGCTGACGGCGCGGAGGCGGCGAAAGCGCGCGTGAAAGAGATCTTCGAGGCGGGCGCCGACGGCGTGACCATCCCGCACATCCGCGACATCGAGGAAGCCAGGCTCGCGCTCAGCTTCTTCGCGGCGGTCAAGGCCGACATCTGGTCACCCGCCAATCCCACGGGCACCAAGCTCGCCATGCTGATGCTCGAGGATCCCCGGGCGATCGCGCAGCGTGCGGAGATTGCCAACCTGCCGGGCATCAGCGTGCTGGCGTGCGGCATTGGCAGCCTCGCCCAGGCGATTGGTGGCGACCGCGAGACCGCCCGCGCCAGCGCCGAAGCCGGCACCCAGCAGGTGCTGGTCGAAACCAAGCGCGTGAAGATGGCCAACATGCTGACGGCCAACGCCAAGGACGTCGAGACGCGCGTCAAGGAAGGCTTTCTTGCGCTGCTGATGCAGGGCGCGCAGGCCGACGAGGCGATCAAGATCGGCCGCGCCGCCGCTGGACGCTAACGTGAGACTCGTCGGCCCCGCGCTGATCGGCTCGCTGCTGCGGGCCGGTCAGCGGCCGATCGAATCTTGCAATATCATAAATAGATATCTAGAATAGATATCTATGGCAGCTATCTCACTGAAGCTCCCAGACGAGGTGCTCGAGGTGGCGGGGCGCCTCGCTGATGCGCTCGACGTGTCACGCGCGGAGTACATCCGGCGTGCCGTGGAGCAGATGAACCGCGACACCCGTCGCCGATTGACGGCCCGGCGCCTGCGAGACGCGTCCCACAAGGTACGCGGCGACAGCATGAGCGTGAATGCCGAGTTCGATGCCATTGAGCAGGACGTTGACGCGTAGGCGCGGCGAAGTCTGGCTGGCCGACCTCAATCCGCGCCTTGGCACCGAGGCAGGCAAGACCCGTCCGGTCTTGATTGTTCAGGCGCAAGCGCTGCTCGACGCCGATCATCCCTCCACCCTCATCGTCCCGCTCACGACCAAGCTGATCGATGACGCGCAGCCGCTGCGGCTGCGAATTCCCGCCGCCGGTGCCCTGAAGAAGAATTCAGACGCATTGATCGACCAGTTACGGGCGATTGATAACCGCCGACTGATCCAGGGGCCGCTGACACGCCTGCACCCCACCCAACTCAAGGCAGTTGGCAGGGCTCTGTTGGATGTACTCGAACTGCCTCTCGTCGGCGATTGATCTCGGGTCCCCCTTCGCCCGATTGTCGACCCGGTTTTGTGTCTCTGGTTGTCCGGTCCGCTGTCTCTGGATGTATCGGTAAAGACAGCACTTAGTCGGCTATACTGGCGCCAGAAAACGAGGGCCATGAAGCGATTCGTCCTCGCGGTGCTCACCGCCGCGATTCCCAGTCTGCACTTGGCGGCCACGGCCAGCCAGACCCCCGGTGTGCCGCCAACCCTGAGCGAGCGGCCGCGCACCGAAGGTGCGCGACCGCGAGTCGAAGGGTCGCAGCCTTCCGCACCGCTCCCTGTCGCCTCGCACGCTCCGCTCAAGCCGGCCTTTGGTGTGACCGAGCAGAACGCCATGGTCAAGCAGTACTGCGTCGGCTGCCATAGCGACCGCGGGAAGGCCGGGGGCCTGACGCTGGCATCCTTCGATGCCACCACGGCCACCGATCACGTCGCGCTGACCGAGAAGATGATTCGGAAGCTGCGCGCGCAGATGATGCCGCCGGCGGGGGCGCGCCGGCCCGAGGCCGGCCAGATTCTTGCCCTGGCCACCGCGCTCGAGACCCGCATCGACCGCGCCGCGGCGGTCAACCCGAATCCCGGCTCGCGTCCGTTCCAGCGGCTGAACCGCGCGGAGTATGGGCGTGCCGTCAGGGACATCCTCGGCATCGACGTCGATGTCGCGAGCCTGCTCCCGGCCGACACCATCAGCAACGGCTTCGACAACGTCGCCGACGCCCAGTCGTTCTCGCCGACGCTGATGGAGAGCTACCTGCGCGCGGCCGCTCGCGTGACGGCGCTCGCGATTGGCGATCCTGCCGCTGCCGCCACCGAAACCAATTACCGCGTCCCGAAGACCGCCTCGCAACTGGCCCGCGTGGATGGCGCGCCGTTCGGCACGCGCGGCGGCTTGTCGGTGCCGCACACGTTCCCGGCTGACGGCGACTACGTCTTCAAGGTGGAACTGCACAGCAACGCCTGCGGCGTGTTGTTCGGTGGCCCGAACGAAGGCGAGACGGTGGAAATTTCCGTGGACGGCGAGCGCAAGGCGATCATGAAGATCGATCCGCGCATGGCCGAGACCACCACCGGCCTGTCGCTCAAGACCCCGCCGATGGCCATCAAAGCCGGCGTGCACCGCGTCACTGCGGCCTTCATCCAGCGCTTCGAAGGTCCCGTGAATGACCTGGTCGCGCCGATCGATCACACGCTGGCCGACACCCAGATCGGGGTGGCCGTCGGCATCACCACGCTCCCTCACGTCAAGGACTTCAGCATCGTCGGGCCGTACCACGTGACCGGCATCTCCGACACGGCCAGCCGCCGCAAGGTGTTCTCGTGCCGGCCGACCTCGGCGGCCGAGGAAGCGACGTGCGCCAGCAAGATCGTGCGGACGCTGGCGACGCAGGCGTTCCGGGGCACTGTGAATGAGCGCGACCTCGCCGGGCTGTTGAAGTTCTACACCGAGGGCCGCAAAGAAGGGGACTTCGAGTACGCCATCGGCGGCGCGATCGAAGCGATTCTCGCGAGTCCGCAGTTCCTGTTCCGCCTCGAGAGCACGCCGGCAATGTTGCGGGCGGGACAGTCGTACAAGTTGAGCGATTCCGAGCTGGCGTCGCGGCTGTCGTACTTCATCTGGGGCGCCGCTCCTGATGCGGAACTGGCGAAGCTGGCCAGCCAGGGTCGCCTGAGCGCGCCCGGCGTCTACGAGAAACAGATTGCGCGGCTGGTGGCGGACCCTCGCTCGGTGGCGCTGTCGAAGCGCTTTGCCCGGCAGTGGCTGCGGCTGGGCGACGTCGAAGGCGTGTTGCCTGACGCCGTCGCGTATCCCTATTTCGACCGCACGCTGGGTGACGCCTTCGTGATCGAATCGGAGATGTTCTTCGACAGCCTGGTCCGCGAAGACCGCAGCGTGATGGACCTGCTGACCGCCGATTACTCGTTCGTGAACGAGCGCATTGCGCGGCACTACGGCATTCCCAACGTCGCCGGCAACGCCTTCCGCCGCGTCACGCTGCCGCCTGAGCGTCGTGGCATCCTGACGCAGGGCAGCGTGCTGGTGCTGACCTCGGTCGCCGATCGCACCTCGCCGGTGATGCGCGGCAAGTTCGTCATGGAAGTGATGATGGGGTCGCCGCCGCCGCCGCCGCCACCCAACGTGCCGGCGCTGGAAGAAACCAAGGGCGCGATCTCGGGGAAGGTGCTGACCGTCCGCGAGCGCATGGAAGAGCACCGCAAGAATCCGCAGTGCACGTCGTGCCACCGCGTGATCGATCCGCTGGGCCTCGCGCTCGAGAACTTCGACGTGACCGGCAAGTACCGGATCAAGGACAACGGCATGCCGGTGGACCCCAACGGCACGCTCTACGACGGCACGCCGATGGCCGGTGCGGCCGGCCTGCGCGCGGCCTTGCTGAAGCACCAGGATGTGTTCCTGCTGAGCTTCACCGAGAACCTGCTGACCTACGCGCTGGGCCGCCGCATCGAGGCGCCCGACATGTGGGCGGTACGCCGGCTCGTGCGCGAGGCCGCCAAACGCGACCACAAGATGTCGGCATTTGTGCTGGGCGTCGCGACCAGTCCGCTGTTTACAATGGGCCGCACCGCCGAGTAGGGAACCTTTATGAACTTCATCACGCAGAAGCACCTCGCTCGCCGCACCGTTCTCAAGGGCCTTGGCGCGGCCATTGCCTTACCCATGCTTGATGCCATGGTGCCGGTCCGCGCCGCGGCGCAGACCCGCAAGGTCCGCCTGGTCGCCATGGAGATGGTGCACGGCTCGGCTGGCAGCACCGCCTTCGGCCTCCAGAAGAACCTGTGGGCGCCGTCGGCCACCGGCTCGGCGTTCGACCTGAGCCCGACCAGCATGGCGCCGCTCGAGCCGTGGCGCGAGTACATCACCATCGTCAGCAACACCGACGTGCGCAACGCCGAGGCGTTCTTGCCGCCGGAAATTGGCGGCGACCACTTCCGGTCGGCGGCGGTGTTCCTGACCCAGGCGCATCCGCACCAGACGCAGGGCTCTGACCTCAAGGCCGGCACCTCGCTCGACCAGTTGTTCGCGCAGAAGTACGGCCAGGAAACGCCGATGCCGTCGATGCAACTGTGCGTCGAGAACGTCGACCAGTCCGGCGGCTGCTTCTACGGCTACTCGTGCGCCTACACCGACTCCATCAGCTGGGCGTCGCCGAGCGAGCCCCTGCCGATGATTCGCGACCCGCGCGCGGTGTTCGATCAGTTGTTCGGCATTGGCGCCACGCCCGAAGCGCGCGCCGCGCGCCGCCGTCGTGACCGCAGCATTCTTGACTGGGTCACCGAGTCCACCAACCAGTTGAAGAGCACGCTTGGCGCCACTGACCAGGCGCGTCTCGCCGACTACCTGGATGACGTGCGCGAGATCGAGCGCCGCATCCAGAAGGTCGAAGCGCAGAACGCCTCGGGCGATCAGCGCACGCTGCCGGGCGCACCCATCGGCGTGCCCGACTCGTACGACGAGCACGTCAAGCTGATGTTCGATATGCAGGTCGTGGCGTTCGCGTCGGACGTGACCCGCGTGGTCGCCTTCAAGCTGAGCCGCGACGTCTCGAACCGCGTCTATCCCGAAACCGGTGTCAACACCGGCTTCCACATTGCTTCGCACCATCAGGACCGCGACGATCGCATCCTGGAACTGGCGAAGATCAACAAGTACCACGTCAGCCTGGTGCCGTACTTCCTGAAGAAGCTCAAGGAGACGCCCGACGGCGACAGCAACCTGCTGGAGAACTCGCTGATTGTCTACGGGTCGCCGATGGGCAACTCGAACGTCCACAACCACAAGCGTTGCCCATTGTTCTTCGCCGGCCACGCCGGCGGCGCGCTGAAGGGCAACCTGCACATCAAGGCCGCCGACGGCACGCCGATGGCCAACGCCATGTTGTCGGCCATGCGCGGCATTGGTGTCGAGATGGATTCGTTCGGTGACAGCACGAGCGCAATGGACTTGAATTCCGCGCCCGCACCGACCGCAGCTGAATAGGCTGGTAACCAGGAGGGCGGCACTTTAGTGCCGCCGCTTGTGAGAATCGCATATGAAGAAAATTGCCACCGTTATCGCCATCATTGGTCTCGTCGCCTCACTCCAGGCGGCTTCCACTGCGCCGATTGCCGACGCCGCCATGGCGAAGGACGCGGCGACCGTGAAGAAGCTGCTGAAGGAGGGCGTCGACGTCAATGCCGCCCAGGGCGACGGCATGACGGCGCTGCATTGGGCCGCGCTCAATGGCGACGCCGAACTGGCCTCGATGCTGCTCTACGCCGGCGCCAACGTCGCCGCGAAGACGCGCCTCGGCGGCTACACCCCGCTCCACCTGGCGGCGCAGATTGGCAACTCCGGCGTGATCGCGCCGCTGATTGCCGCGGGTGCGGTGGTCGGTGCGACCACGACCACCGGCGCGACGGCGCTGATGCAGGCGGCGCATGCCGGCAGCACCGAATCGGTCCGCATGCTGATCGAGAACGGCGCCGGCCTCAACGAGAAGGAAACCGCGAACGGCCAGACGGCCATGATGTTCGCGGCGGCCGCTGACCGCGTCGACGTGGTCAAGATGCTGCTGGCGCGCGGCGCTGACGTCAGCATCACCTCGCGCGTGGAAGACTTCGCGGCCCTGACGATGACGGCAGAGGTCGATCAGAATGGCGTGCCGCGGCCGGCGCCGGTGCAGGGACCCGGTCCGAACATTCCTGGCGTCACGCGTGGCTTCAACTACAACGAGCTGATCAGCAAGCACGGTGGTCTCGCGGCGTTGCACTTCGCCGCCCGCCAGGGCGCGCTCAGCACCGTCGAGGCGCTCGTCAAGGGTGGCGCGAACCTCAACCAGCGCGGTGCAGGCGACAAGACCACGCCCATCCTGGTCGCGGCCATCAACGGCCACTTCGACACCGTCAGCTACTTGCTCGACCACGGCGCCGATCCGAACCTGATGAGCGAGGGCGGCGTGACGCCCCTCTATGCCGTGATCAACGTCCAGTGGCAGCCGCGCTCGTTCTACCCGCAGCCGCGTGCCTACCTGCAGCAGAAGATGGGCTACCTCGAGCTGGTGACCAAGCTGCTCGACAAGGGCGCCGACCCGAACGCCCGCACCAATCGCAACACCTGGTTCACGCAGTACAACTTCGACCTGCTGCGCACGGACGATTCCGGCGCCAGCCCGTTCTGGCGCGCGGCGTATGCCAGCGACATCGCCGCCATGAAGATGCTGATCGCGCGCGGCGCCGACCCGAACATCCCGACCATGAAGCCCGCAGGCGGGCGCGACTTCCAGGGCGGTACCCGCAGCGGTGACGCCAATGCCGCGCCGCAGCGTCCGACCCTGCCGGTCGGTGCGCCTGGCACGCCGCCGCTCGTGGCCGCGGCCGGCGCAGGCTACAGTGAAGGCTTCGCCGGCAACGCGCACCGCTTCGCGCCGACCGGCATGATGGCCGCAGTGAAGTACCTGGTCGAAGAAGTGGGCGTGGACGTGAACGCCGAGGACGAAGACGGCAGCACGGCCGTCCACAACGCCGCCTCGCGAGGCGACAACGAGATGATCCTGTACCTGGTCTCGAAGGGCGCCGACGTCAAGATCGTCAACCGCCGCGGCCAGACCACGGTGGACATGGCCAACGGGCCGGTGCAGCGCACCCAGCCCTATCCGGAGACCATCAAGCTGCTCGAGGGCCTGGGCGCCAAGAACAACCATAAGTGCGTGTCCTGCTAGCGTCAGGAACCTAAACCCGGTCGCCGACATCTGACAGAATATGCAGATGCGAAATGCTATCGGACTCGGGACCGGTGCGCTCGGCGCCGCCGTCGTCGCCCTCCTGGGCGGGGCCGTGCTGTCGGCGCAGGTCCCCGCCAAGCGGCCTGGCGTGGCCGAGCTGGCCGTGTCGCCAGCTGCCGTGGATGTTCAGCCCGGCGGCTTCGCGCGCGTGGCCATCAGTGTCCGCCTGCCGGAGGGGTTCCACATGAACTCCGACCAGCCGCGCGATCCCAATCTCATTCCCATCACCGTCTCGATGGAGGCCGTCCCCGCCGTCGCCTCAGCGCTGGTGGCGTTTCCGGAAGCGGCTGACTTCAAGCAGGAGGGCGAGCCGGTCCCGCTGCGCGTGTTCGAGCGCGAGTTTGCCATCGGCGTGCAGTTCACCGTGGCGGCCAACGCGGCGACCGGAGCACACCGCGTGCCGCTGCGCGTGCGCTATCAGGCGTGCGACGAGAAACAGTGCTATTTGCCCATCACGGCGCCGCTCGAGGCCAACCTGACCGTGTCGGCGATGGCGGCACCTGATGCGCCGCCGGCGATGATCGCGTCCCTCAGCTTTGCCAACGCCGCCGCAGTGCCGATCGTGGCGCCCAGGCCGGTGACTGCGGCGCCTGCCGCAGCCGCCACGCCGACCGATGCCATGGCCATGCTCGACGGCTTTACCGTGCGCGGCACCGAAGGCGGCTATCTGTCGGCCGCCACCTTTACCAAGTTCATCCAGGATGCGCAGGCCGGCGTCGCACAGAAGGGGCTGTTCGAGGGACGGGGCCCACTCGCGATCCTGCTGATCGTGTTCCTCGGTGGCCTGGCCCTGAACCTCACGCCGTGCGTGCTGCCGATGATTCCCGTGAACCTCGCGATCATCGGCGCGGGCTCGCAAGGCGGTTCGCGCTCGCGCGGCTTGTTACTGGGCAGCGTCTACGGCGCCGCCATGGCCCTCGTCTACGGCGTGCTGGGACTAATCGTGATCCTGTCGGCGCAGACCTTCGGCACCATCAACGCCTCGCCGTGGTTCAACCTGGGGATCGCGGTGCTGTTCGTGGCGCTGGCGCTGGCGATGTTCGACGTCTTCGAGATCGACTTCTCCAAGTACTCCGCCAACGTCGGCGCCGGATCGAGCCGCGGCTCGGTAATGCTGGCGTTCACCATGGGCGGCGTCGCCGCCCTGCTGGCTGGTGCGTGCGTCGCGCCGGTCGTGATCCAGGTGGTGTTGTTCTCGACCAATCTCTACTCGAGCGGCACGACGGCGGCATTAGCGCTGCCGTTTGTGCTGGGTCTTGGCATGGCGGCCCCGTGGCCGTTTGCCGGCGCCGGCATCAGCGCGCTGCCCAAGCCGGGCGCGTGGATGGTGCGGGTCAAGCAAGGCTTCGGCGTCGTCATCCTGCTGACCGCCGCGTATTACGCCTACACCGCGTATGGCATCTTCCGCGATCGCAACGTCGATCCGGCGCAAGTCGCGTCGAGTGTCGACGAGCTGCTGAAGGAAGGCTGGCATGCTGACCTGGCCGAGGGCCTCGCGGTGGCGAAGCGCGACAACAAGCCCGTGCTGATCGACATGTGGGCCACGTGGTGCAAGAACTGCCTGACGATGGACAAGACGACGCTGGTGGATCCGTCGGTGAAGACGGCGCTGGATGGGTTCGTGAAGATCAAGTTCCAGGCGGAAGTGCCGGACGAGTCGCCGGCCAAAGACGTGATGCAGCGATTTGGCGCGGTGGGCCTGCCCACCTATGTGGTGTTGACCCCGAAGAGCCAGGAGTCCCGATGATGATGAAAGCAACCGTGTTGGCCGTGATGTTGTTGGCAGTGGTGTCGGTGCGCGGCGAACAGGCCGTGGGCACGGCGGCGCCGGCGTTCTCGTTGAAGGACCTCAAGGGAGCCGACGTCACCATGGCGCAGCAGCGCGGCAAGGTGATCCTGGTGAACTTCTGGGCGACCTGGTGCGGGCCCTGCAAGGCCGAGATGCCGATCCTGATGAAGTTGCAGAAGGTGCATGGTCCGGCGGGGTTGGTAGTGCTGGGCGTCTCGATGGACGAGGAAGGCGCCAGCGTGATCACGCCGTGGCTGCAGAAGACCAAGTTCGTCGTCGACGGCGCGCCCACGCCGATGAACTTCCCGATCCTGCTCGGCACGCCGCAGATGTCGACCGCCTACGGCGAGATTGAAGCGCTGCCCGCGACGTTCATCATCGATCGCCAAGGCAAGGTCGTGCAGCGGATCGACGGTCCGATCGAGTTCAAGGACATCGACCGGACCGTGAAGCCGCTGCTCGCAAAGTAGAGGCGGGACTTTAGTCCCGCCTGGGTTAGCGGCCGGCCGCTTTCTTGCCGACTTCAATCGCCTTGAAGCCGGGGTCGCCCCAGTTCATGACGAACACGCTGAAGCCCTGCTTCATGCGCATCTCGATGTCGGTGGCGTTGGCGGGGTAGCCGCAGGCGACCTGGAATTCCTTGCACGCCGCCAACACCGTCTGAATCGACGCTTCCCACGCCGCTTCATCCAGCTTGCGGGTGCCGTCGGGCTGCACCGTGCTGAACAGACCGCGCAGCGTGCCGGCGCCGGGCCACAGCACGCCGATGCCCTTGACCGCGGCAATCTCGCGCGCCTTTGCCAGGCCTGCCTTGCTTTCGATGATCGTCCAGTTGACGAGCTCGCCGTTCGGGTTGAGCGGCCACAGGTCGGCCTTGGCCTTGTAGTCCTTCTCGCTCATGCCCCACAGCGCGGGCGCCTGGCCGACGTCTTCGGAGCGCGTGCCGCCGTGCGCCTTGAAGCGCATGGCATCGAGGCCGGCCTTGACTTCGGCGGCGCTTTCCACCGACACGAACATGATGCCGCTCACGCCGAGGTTGAGTTGCTGGCCAATGCTGGCTGCGGCGGCTTTGGGGTCTGGGGCGATCTCGTGCATCTTCACCACCAGTGGGTGAGTCAGCATGCCGTTGGGCGATTTCAGGAACGAGCCGGAACCGGACATCCCCTTCACGAACGCCATGAATGGTGGCAGCGCGCGCTCCATGCCGCCCTCCATCGTCCCGTCGAAGATGAAGTCAGTGTTCTTGTTCGCCAGCGCTTCAGCCGCGAGTTGATCTGCGGTCTTCGGTGGCGGCGCATCAGCAGGGGGCGCGGCCGGACGAGGCGCGCCGCCGGGCAGGCCGCCACCAGGCAGGCCGGGGCCGCCGCCGCCCATCCGCCGGTTGGCGGGGGCATAGAGGCCGAAGACCGGCTTCTTCTGCGACAGCAGTTCAATCATGGGGTTCAGCCGCTTGGGGGACTGGCCAACGACCAGTGTTCCCGCAGCCACCGTGGCGACCAGAGCAATCACGATACGTGCACGCATGTTCTTCTCCCGTAGGGAGTATAAGGGAATTCCTCTGACGGGCGTCACGCTGGCGTGGTGTCACTGTCGGCGTCTGGTCTTGCCCTCAATGACTCCCAGAGGCCGGCATAGTTCAGCAGGATGTCTTTCATCCCGCGCTGCACGATCTGCGAATTGAGTGCCTGCGTGCTCATCGTCGTGTGAGCGTCCAGCGCGTCCATGATCGCGTTCATCAATTCGGCCTGCAGGTCAGGCGAATTGGCGAACTGCTCCTTGGTGTTGTTCGTCGCCTGCTGGCGGAGCTTTGCCGATTCCAGTAGCTTCCCCTTGATCACGTTGTTCACGTAGACCAGCTTGTCCTGGTCGGTCAGCTCGCCCTCGAACAGATCGTTCACCTTCTCGATGATCTCGTTCAGTCGAGCCTTCTCTCGCTCCTGGACGCTGCCGCTCCCGGCTTCGGTCAGCGGTTCGAGCTTCGCGCCCGGGCCACCCAGAGGCATGGCGTGCTTACCCAGACTGCGGATGGTGTGATGCGTGAGCACGACCTTTGACAGGTCAATCCCTTCCCGCTCGCGGCCGAACTCCAGCAGCGGCAGTAGGCGCTTGTAGAAGATGGCCCGCTTCTCGATGGCCGTGTTCCCGTAGTCGAACATCTGGGAGAGGAACGTGTAGAGGCGGACGAACGCGCCCAAGTCGGTTTTGAACAGAATCAACGCGTTCAGCTCGCTCTGGGCAGCATCGGCCGCCGTGTCGTCGCCCGATGCTCGTGCGAAGCGTAGCGCCTCTTGTGCGGATTTGTATCGCTTCAGCAGGCGATCGACGACGGGCTCCAGGGCAGCCACGAGTTCACCTTGCGTCGCTCCGGGCTTGAGCTCGACGGCAACAACACGATCGACCTCGAAGTCGTCGTAGTGTCCCGCGGCATCGAGCTGCGCACGGAGGTTGAAGATCAGGTTGGGATCAGTCGTGGCCGCCAGTTCGGCTGTTGTGTAGTAAGTCTTGAACGCCTCGAGGATCTCGGCCGAGTCGTTGATGAAGTCCACGACGTACGTGGTGTCTTTGCCTGGATGCGCGCGATTGAGGCGCGACAGCGTCTGCACGGCCTGGATGCCGGCCAGACGCTTGTCGACATACATGCCGCAGAGCAGCGGCTGGTCAAAGCCGGTCTGGAATT
>Ga0163144_10009277_pt1 | contig 21149 bp, 15 predicted proteins | sample OliLak19BULKMAT1_FD_123175 | JGI IMG/M metagenome (GOLD analysis project Ga0163144, IMG submission 123175) | Freshwater microbial mat bacterial communities from Lake Vanda, McMurdo Dry Valleys, Antarctica - Oligotrophic Lake LV.19.BULKMAT1 | ecosystem: Environmental > Aquatic > Freshwater >... | reverse complement strand
TCGCGTTCAGCAGCGAAGCGGCTTCGGCCAAGGCCCGCGTCTCTGTCAGCCGCTGCTCGAATAGCCGACGCGCCTCCGGTTCACGGACGAACAACGCCTCCAACTCCGACTGCTCGGCCGGGTTGATCTGACGGGCGACGGTTTTCATGGCCAGCTCGATGAGCCGTTCTTCATCCAGATGATTCATCGCAGATAAGCCTCCAGTTCTTTCAACAATTCCGGCCGCCGAACGGCCGCCTGCCGGAGGGCGTCCAATCCCCGCTTCAGATAAACGCCGACACTTCCCATTGCGATGCCATGCTTCGCGGCGATCTGTTCGTAGGCGAGGTGATGCAGGAAAAAGTCCGACAAAATCGCCCGTTGTTCCGGCTTCAACGCTCCGTGCAACTCGCCCAGCAAGGACGCCAGTTCCGTGGAACTTAAACGATCCAGCGGCGATGCACCGCCGTCCGTTGGTTCCGCAAAGCCGGGATTCGCCTCCCGATGTGCATCGAGGCTTTCCGTGCGTCCGCTCCCACGCTTCTGGGCGAAATGTTCCCGCAGTCGGCTCACGGCCCTGTGATGGGCAATGCTGGCGGCAAGCGGTCTGAGTTCACCCGCGGATTTCACCTTCCGGGCGGCCTCCACCAGTTCTTCCAACGCCTCGATGGCCACGTCCTCGGCATCGGCGGGGAGATAGGGCTGAAGCTTGGCTTGCGCGGCGGCGAACACCACCGGCCAGAGCCAGGCGAAAGCCTGATCCCAAGCCTCGGGATCGCCGCGCATGAGGGCGTTCAAGTCCGGTTCGTCCACTGCCAGTGATCCTGCGACTTCCAGAGACCCCGAAGCAATTCCCGGCTGCTCAAGCTAAGTCTTCAAAGGTAGGGCGATGGCTCCCACCGGGCCGCCTCTGGGCCTGCATCCGACAGCACAGCCACCACGGCAACAGCCGGACGCTACGAAGAAGGCCGCAGCCGCCTTCTCGCCATTGGGTCGCTTTGAGGGCGGCTCGGCGGGAGCCATCCCCTGCCTCGTCACAAAGAAAGTTGTAAGACGGTTCACACGTCCTGCGATGGCAATGGTGACGGCGGTTCCCGTGAACGAACCCGAGCGGACGGCAAAAGCCTCCGCCACGAAGAACCCGCCCGAAAAACAAAAACCAGACCATGAACCTCCTCAGCAAACTCACCCTCGCCGCCGCAGTCCTCGCCTCCACCATTGCCGCCCAAGCCGGTGGTGTCCGGGGCTACACCCGCAGCAACGGCACCTACGTTGCGCCTCACTACCGCTCCAGCTCCGGCTCATTGGGAGGTTCTTCCTACGGCGGTTCCAGCTCCGCCTATGTCTATCGGAATCCCTACGCCGCCACGCCCTCGGTTCGCGTCGAGGGCTACACCCGGAACACCGGCGCGGTCGTTCTTCCCCACTACCGCACACCGGCCAATGAAACCCTGACGGACAACCTCAGCTACCGGGGTTTCGGCACCGTGCGCGAATCTCGCAATCCGTCCGGGATTCGCTGAGTTCTCGACATGGGCGAAACCAAAAAACGTGATCTCCTATGGCCATCATTCTAATCATCGCCGGCATTTGGTTGGTAGGCCACATCTTCAATTACTGGGGGCCGCCCCCTCCTTCAAGAACACCAGGGGAGATCTTTCAAGAGCAGCAGGCGCATGAACAACGGCAACGCGACCAAAAGGCCGAGTTCGAGCAAAAACGCGCTGAGAGGAAAAAGGCTGAGGCCGAAAAACGAGAGCAATGGACATCTGCCTGGAGATCCGCCTATGGGGAATACTTAAAAAGCGACAAATGGCAGCGCGTTCGGCAGCGGGTGTTCAAGCGGGCTAACCATATTTGTGAGTATTGTGGTGGACCTGCGCAACAGGTCCATCACGAGCACTACCCTAAAAACTTTCGCCGTCTGGACTTCAGGCGGGAGAATATGAGCTTCCTCAAGGCGGTGTGCCGGAATTGTCATCGCGAGCAACACGGGCTTTGATCCATGAACTCAGCATTCGGTCTGGGTTCGCGAGTGCCGCCTTCCTCTTCCCCTGAATCTTTTCTCCGCGGAGAATTTTGGAGACTAGGCAGCACCTTCCGAAGTTCAAAACATGGAACAGGATTTCGGTTCGACGAAGCTACGGCATCATCCCAAGCTCAGTCTGCCAGCCAGAGGCTTGGGTATGACGATTCAATCATCAGCAACTCTAGTTTCATCTAAACTCGGCCAAGTCCTGTTGGCCTTCCTCCTGATGGCTCAATTCCTTTCCAGCTTCGGCGCCGAACCCTTGGCTGACGAAATCGTCACCCATATCAAAGCTGCTAAGGAAGCGTATGCAGCGGCCGACAAATTAAAGGCCCGTCTGCATCTCGGAAAATTGTTCGATCTGATTGAAAAGGAGGCTACTTCGTTCGCTTCATCGAATGAGCGTCTGCAACTGATCGAATTCCAGCGCAAACTCGGACGCTTTTGTGAAGACCAGGGCGATCCAGAGGAAGCCATCGCCATGTTGCGCCGCAGTATGGTCTATGTGGAGGAGTCGTTTGGAAGAGATCACTTGGAGACTGCGACGGGCCTTGCCCTTCTGGCCGTCACGTTAGGCAGAAAGGGCGATTACTCTGAAGCCATTCCCTTCCTGGAGCGTTGCCTGAAGATCAGACAAGCCAAGCTTTCTCCGGATCACCCAGATTCTTGGATCACGGTAGGAAATCTTGCCTTCTGCTTCGTCGAGACAGGCGATTTCGCCAAAGCTTTGCCGCTGCGAAAGAGCATAGTGACGATGCGGGAGATGCTTTCCTCGCCAGCCAGTCCTGAAATGCTGAACGCGTTGGAGGGTTTGGGAATAGTCCATCACTTGATGGGCAACTTCTCGCTTGCCCGAACCACGTTCCGCCAGGTCATTAGCGTGCGCGAGCGGACTGTGGGTGGGACTTTGGAGGCGCTCACGGCGCAGGTCAGCAACGGGAAGACTCCATCGCAAGAAATCGAAGGCATTCGAGAAAGAGTAGCGGCCTTGATCGGCAATTGGGGACGACTCGCCCTAATCTGCCAGGACATCGGGGACTACCGCGAGGCCCAGATACTCGGCAGGCAAAGTCGGATTTGGGGAGAGCAGATTTTTGGATCGCACCACGCCGTGACCATTGAAGCGGCGACGATCGAGTCCAGGCTGTGCCTGGCGCAGGAACGGTTCGCGGACGCGCTTCCGCTTCTTGAGACCAATCTGTTGAGACTTGGAGCCGCCTCGGAGACGAATTTCGTGCAGGTTACTACGGTTCTGAACAACCTTGGATTGGCATTGAAGGGCGTGGGCAGAGACCGAGATGCTTTGACGAAACTCCAACAGGCTTTTGCCATAAACGAAAAGTTCCTTGGCAAGGAGCATGTGGCTTTGACCACTCCTCTGCTCAACCTCGCGGCTCTCTACCGAGACCTGGGGAACTATTCCGCAGCCTTGCCGTTGCATGAACGCAGCCTTGCTCTGGCCGACAAGTATTATGGGCGGATACACCCCGTTACGACCCTGGCCGCCGCCCATCTCGCGATCTGGCACATCAAGCAGGGTGTCTTCCCTGAGGAATTGTTTCAGCGGGGCGGGGCGCTCGACGCGAGCCGGAAATACATCCCCTCACAGTTGCCACTGATGACGGATGCTGAGGCTGACCAACTGTTGCAGAAGTTCCTCTTTCTGGCCGAAGGGCTGCACTCTATCTGCGCGCTTCCGCTGAAAAGTGTGTCCGGCGGCTACGTCTGGCGAGGTGCCGAAGGATTGGCGTTGGGCAAGGCCATGATTGAGGAAGCCTCAAGTGTGCGTGCAGTTCTGGACAACAATCCCAGCACCTCGACACGTCCGATTCTTCAAAAGCTCGAAGAGCTTCGACGCAAAATGTGGCAGACCGAGGAAATGCACAGGAGCGAGACGGTGGCTGAAATCAGCAGGCTTGAATCGACATTGATCGAGTCGGGTGGATTGGTGGCGGAAACTCTTCTGGCGCGAAAACTGACCATGACGGACATCGCGAGGACAATTCCGTCCAACTCCGTTCTCGTAGACTTCGTGCGATACAAACGCTGGGACTATGACGTTAGTGCCAACAACTGGCGGGAAGCACGCTATGCCGCTTACCTGACGTCCCCGCTCAGGAATGACTCAACCAATCTCGTCGTTGAGCGTGTGGACTTGGGCGAAGCGGCACCCATCGACGAGGCCGTGGAAACCCTCAGCAAGAGATTCTCGGCAAACCCCGCTCAATATCGCGCCAAGGATGCGCTGACCGCTTTGGAACGGTTGAGCGAACTGGTTTATGGCCCGTTGTCCCGGCATCTCACGAACACCGCGCATTTGATCCTGTGCCCGGACGGCCAGTTGAGCCGGGTGCCCTTCGAGATGCTGGCCCATGCTGGCCGCTACCTGATCGAGGACAAACGCATCAGCTACGTCAGCAGCGGCCGTGAACTGGTTCGTCTGGCCCAGCCCAAGTCGATCACGGCCACCAACGCGTCATTGGTCATGGGTTCGCCCGATTTCAATCTGGCCCTACCCGGAGTCGGCTACCCGGCGGCCGCCGCTTCTTCCGCTGGCGCAACGAACGATCTGTTAGTAGCTCAACAGGCACCGGCCACCCGTTCACGTGATACGCGCGGCCTCAATTTTTCACCGCTCCCGGCAACGGAACGCGAGGCGCGGGCTTCAGCCAAGCTGCTGAGTGACGATTGCGTGCTCCGGCTCGGAGCCGACGCCCGCGAGTCCGTGCTCAAGCAGGCGGTTTCTCCCCGCATCCTCCATCTCGCCACACACGGCTTTTTCCTGACCGACCAGGAATTCCGCCGCACAAACGGCTTGCCCGACCTGCTCAAAAGCGGTCTTGGAGTCCAGCCGCGCGCAGCCGGACCGGACTGGGAGAATCCCATGATCCGTTGCGGAATCGCCCTGGCCGGAGCCAACCGCGCCAGCCAGATCACGAACGCGGTCGCCGAGGACGGCATTCTGACCGGTCTGGAAGCCTCGCTGCTGAACCTGCAAGGCACGGAACTGGTGATCCTCAGCGCCTGCCAGACGGCCGCAGGAGACGTGCGGATCGGCGAAGGCGTCATGTCGTTGCGCCGCGCCTTCACGATTGCGGGAGCAGAGAGCGTGCTGGCGAGCCATTGGCCCGTGAGCGATGAGGCCACGCAGCGGTTGATGACCGAGTTCCTCCGGCATTGGCGCTCGGGTAAGTCCCGCGCCGACGCGTTGCGCCACGCCCAGCTTTCCCTGCTGCGTTCCAAGGACCTTTCCAGCCCCTACTTTTGGGCCGCCTTTACGCTCACCGGCCAATGGCGGTGAAACTGGAGCCGGACCGGAGATCGGCGCGCCCACTTCTCGCATAGGTCCCCAATTCGTGCGGCTCTATTGAACACACAATATTTCACGGGATACCGGTGAAGGAGCGGCGGGAGAATCAGGAAACAGCCTCGACCAGCATGCGGACGAACTCTCGTTCAGCCCCGGCCATTCAAGGCGCAGCACCTGGGCTTCGAGTAAGGCGTGCATCTTACGGCCCGAATCAGAATGGGGAAACCGGTGGACCTCGCGGCCCGCCGGTTCGAATCGTTCTGGAGTGATCGTTCAGACCACGAGGAACGGGAACATCTTCTCGGGATTCACGCCGAGGTCCTTGATGGCCTGCGCCACGACCTTGCGGTCGATGGCGCCTTTCTTGGCCAGCGCGTTGAGCGTGGCGATGACGGTGCATTCGGCGTCGATCTCGAAGAAACGGCGGAGGTTCTTTCGGCTCTCGCTGCGGCCGAAGCCGTCGGTGCCGAGGGTTGTGAGGCCGCCAGGAACCCATTGGCCGATCTGGTCGGCGACGATCTTCATGTTGTCGCTGACGGAGACGAAGGGGCCGGTTTCCTTTTCCAGCAACTGGACGACAAGCGGCTTCTTCGCGGGCTCGGTCGGGTGGAGCATGTTCCAGCGTTCGGCGTTGAGCGCGTCGTTGCGGAGGCGCTTGTAGCTGGTGGCGCTCCAGACGTCGGCGCTGACGCCGTATTTCTCGGCGAGGATGGTCTGGGCCTTCAGCGCCTGCTGCATGATGGAGCCGCTGCCGAAGATGTGGGCCTTGTGTTTCAGGCCGTCGGCGCCGGGCTTGAACTTGTAGAGACCATCCAGAATGCCTTTCTCGCAGCCTTCGGGCATCGGCGGCATCGACATGTCCTCGTTGTAGAGGGCGAGGTAGTAGAAGATCTCTTCGCCGTCCTGATACATGCGCTTGAGGCCGTCGCGGATGATGACGGCGGTCTCGAAGTCGAACGCGGGATCATACGCCATGATCGTGGGGACGGTGCCGGCGTGAAGCAGGCTGTGGCCGTCCTGGTGCTGGAGGCCTTCGCCGTTGAGCGTGGTGCGGCCGTGGGTGCCGCCCAGCATGAAGCCCTTGGTGCGGGAATCGGCCGCGAGCCAGATCTGGTCGCCGACGCGCTGGAACCCGAACATCGAGTAGTAGATGTAGAACGGGATCATGGGCACGCCGTGGTTGGCGTAGGCGGTGCCCGCCGCGACGAACGACGCCATGGCGCCGGCTTCGCTGATGCCCTCCTCGAGGATCTGCCCGTCCTTGGCTTCCTTGTAGTAGTTGTTGCTCTCGCGGTCGACGGGCTCGTAGAGCTGGCCCTTGGAGGAGTAGATGCCGAACTCGGCGAACATGGGGTCCATGCCGAAGGTCCGGGCCTCGTCGGGAATGATCGGGACGATGTATTTTCCGAGCGTTTTTTCGCGGAGCAGATTGCGGATTATCGTGACGAAACCCTTCGTCGTGGAGCCGGGCGACACGGAGCCCTTGGTCACCTGCTTGAAGCCCTGGAAATCGAGTCCCGGAATCTCCAACTTGGGCGCGCGGACCGTGCGCTGCGGGACGTAGCCGCCGAGCGCCTTGCGGCGGGCATGGAGATACTTCATCTCCGGCGCGTCCTCGGGCGGACGGTAGAACGGCATGTCGGCGATCACGTCGTCGCTCAGGGGGATTCCGAAACGGCCACGGAACTCGCGAAGTTCCTTTTCGTTCAGCTTTTTCTGCTGGTGCGTGATGTTGCGGCCTTCGCCGGCTTCGCCCATGCCGTAGCCCTTGACGGTCTTGGCGAGGATGACGGTGGGCTTGCCCTTGGTGTCCTGCGCGGCCTTGAAGGCGGTGTAGACCTTGAGCGGATCATGGCCGCCGCGGTGCATCTTCGTGAGCTGCTCGTCGGAGAGGTGGTCGACCATGCGGAGCAGGTCGGGATGCTTGCCAAAGAAATGGTTCCGGATGTAGGCGCCGGTCGAGACGGTGTATTTTTGGAAATCGCCGTCGACGCATTCCTCCATGCGCTTGAGCAGGAGGCCCTGGTTGTCCTTTTTGAAAAGCTCGTCCCAATCGGAGCCCCAGACGACCTTGATGACGTTCCAGCCCGCGCCGCTGAAGACGCCTTCCAGTTCCTGGATGATCTTGCCGTTGCCACGGACGGGGCCGTCGAGGCGCTGGAGGTTGCAGTTAACGACCCAGCAGAGGTTGTCCAACTTCTCGCGCGCGGCGAGAGCAAGTGTGCCGAGGGTTTCGGGCTCGTCGGATTCGCCGTCGCCGATGAAGGCGTAGACGCGGACCTTGTCGACCGTCGGATGCAGGCCACGCGCCGTAAGGTAGCGGAGGAAGCGGGCGTGGAAGATGGAGCAGCTCGGCCCGAGGCCCATCGACACGGTGGGGAACTGCCAGAAATCCGGCATCAGATACGGATGCGGATACGAGCTGAGCCCGCCGCCTTCGGCGAGCTCCTGGCGGAAGTTCTGGAGGTGCTGTTCGGTCAAGCGGCCTTCGAGAAAGGCGCGGGCGTAGTTGCCGGGTGTGACGTGACCCTGGAAGTAGATCTGGTCACCGGGGAAATCAGCCGTCGGAGCGCGGAAGAAATGGTTGTAGGCCACTTCGTAGATCGTGGCGGCCGAGGCGTAGCTGGAGATGTGGCCGCCCACGCCGATGCCCTTGGCGTCGGTGTTGGCGTTCACCACCATGGCCATGGCGTTCCAACGGGCGTAGGACTTGATCTTGCGCTCCAGGTCGCGGTCGCCGGGATACTCGGGCTCCTGATCCACCGGGATAGTATTGCAGTAGGGCGTCTGGGTCGTGGTGGGCGCCTGCACGCCGGCCTGGCGGAGTCGTTGGAGGAAACCGTCGAGGAAGCGGCCCGCGTTCTCCGGCTCCTGGTGGAGCAGCATGGATTCGAGCGCGTTTTCGAGTGAATCGATCCAGGCCTGCGACGGATCGCCGTTGCCGCGGCCGTTCTGGGCGGCGGCACTCTTGCTGGCGGACTTGCGGGCGGGGGTGTCGGACAAAGTCATATCGTTATGACGGTGAAAATGGCTTCGGGTAGTAGCCCCCGCAAAGGTTTTCTCCGGACCAAGAGCGCTGCTAACCGCGGTCATTAGCGGCGCCGGAGGCGGAATTCCTAAGTGCGAAGGCCAAAGGCCAAATCGGTGGAGGAGTTCCCCGTCCCTGCTGCTTTAGCCGTGGCGAACCGTCTTCATGCCCTTCGTGGATACCTCGTCTTCCGCCGTCGCCGTTCGGATTTTGGCCTTCGGATTTCGTCATTCCCTTCCAAACTTCCGGCGTGACGTTGCTGGACATCGTTTTGCCGACCGCGGCTGAGAACCTCGCCCTCGACGAGGCGTTGCTCGACGTCTGCGACGAGGGCGGTCCGGAAAGCCTGCGTTTTTGGGAATCGCCGGAACGGTTCGTCGTCGTCGGCTACGGAAACCGCATCGCTGTCGAGGTCAACGTGGCCGCGTGCGAGGATGCGGGAGTTCCCATCCTGCGGCGCTGCAGCGGCGGCGGCACGGTCGTCCAAGGACCGGGCTGCCTGAACTACAACATCGTCCTCCGCATTCCCGAGCAGGGTCCGCTCAGCACCGTCACGGGCACCAATCGGCTTGTGATGGAGCGGATGCGCGAAGCCCTGCAGCCGCTGATCGCCTCGCGGGTCGTCGTCGAGGGCCACACCGATCTCGCGATGGATACCGCCGCCGGCCTGCGCAAGTTCTCCGGCAATGCCCAACGTCGTCGTCGCTCGGCCCTCGTTTTCCACGGCACGCTGCTGTTGTCCTTCGACTTGGGTTCTATCCCGCAGCTTCTGGTCCATCCTACGGCCGAGCCCGGTTATCGCGAGAGGCGTGGGCATCTCGACTTCGTCGCCAATCTCGGGATCGCGCGCGGCGCCGTGACCCGCGCCGTGGCCACGGCATGGGAAGCTTCGACTCCGATGGCTGTGCTGCCGGACATCTCCGCCGTCGTGGCCAAGTATCGTTCGGACGACTGGAATCGGCGGATTTAAGGTTGGGAGCGCTCGGCGTGTTCCCCGCTTCTCTTGTTGAATGCGGTTTCAAGGAGTAGCTCTAATCCTGCAACACATGAAACGCTGGCTGTCCATTGTCCTGGCCGTCATTGGCCTGTCCTCCGCGCAGGCAAAGGTTTCGCCTGAAGATCTCGCGAAGCTCCCGCCTGCCGCCGCGAAACCGGTCGACTTCGTCCGCGACATCCAGCCGATTCTTGAGAAGAAGTGCCTCCAATGCCACGGCCGCGGCCATGACAAGGGCGGCTTTCGTCTCGACGACCGCGCCCTGCTTCTCGGCGAATCCGATTCCGGCAAACCCGTCGCTCCCGGCAAAAGCCGCGACAGTTATTTGATCCATCTCGTCGCGGGATTGGAGCCGGACAGCGTCATGCCGAAAAAAGGCGGCAAGCTGAGCGCCGAACAGGTCGGGCTTCTGCGGGCTTGGATCGACCAGGGCGCGCCGTGGCCCAAGGAGGTTTCCTTCGCCAAACAACCGCCGCGCAATCTCCAGCCCGTCGGCGTCGAGCTTCCCAAGGCCAAGACCGGAGAAAATCCGATAGATGTTCTGCTCGCGCTCTACTTCAAGACGAACAAGGTCAAGCCCGGTGGCGTGGTCGAAGACCGCGTTTTCGCACGGCGTGCCTACCTGGATCTCATCGGCCTCCTGCCCGAGCCTGCGGAACTCGACGCCTTTCTTTCCGATCGCAGCCGCGACAAACGTGAGAGGCTCGTCGGCAAGCTTCTCGGCAACGACCAGCGTTACGCCGAGCATTGGCTGACCTTCTGGAACGATCTTCTGCGGAACGATTATCGCGGCACCGGTTACATCGACGGCGGCCGCAAGCAGATCACCCAATGGCTCTTCTCGTCGCTCAAGACGAACAAGTCCTACGACCGTTTCGTGGCGGAGCTCGTCCATCCGAAGCCCGAGACCGAAGGCTTCGCCAAGGGCATCGTCTGGCGCGGCGTGGTCAACGCAAGCCAGCTCCCGCCCATCCAGGCCGCGCAGAACATCTCGCAGGTCTTCATGGGCGTGAACCTCAAGTGCGCCTCCTGCCACGACAGCTTCATCGACGACTGGAAACTCTCCGACGCCTACAGCCTGGCCGGAGTGTATTCGGACGGGCCATTGGAATTGGTCGAGTGCGACAAGCCGCTCGGGAAGAAGGTGAAGGTCGCGTTCCTCTACCCCGATCTCGGCGCGCTCAACTCCTCGACGAACAAGGCGGAACGCACCGCCCGCCTGGCTGAGGTGCTGACGAGCCGCGAGAACGGCCGCCTCTCGCGCACGATTGTGAACCGGCTTTGGCAGCGCTTCGTCGGCCATGGTCTCGTCGCAAATGTGGACGACATGGAACAACCCGCTTGGCATCCCGGGCTGTTGAACTGGCTCGCGGAAGATTTCGTGGCCCACGGCTACGACCTGCGCCACACCATGGCGCGCATCCTCACCTCGCGCGCCTACCAGATGGAGGCGGTGCTGGAGGTTGCTCCGGCGGAGAAGGGCTACGTCTTCCGGGGTCCGTCCGTCCGCCGGATGAACGCCGAGCAGCTTGTCGACGCCATCTCGCAGCTCACCGGCCACTGGCGCGACAAACCGGTCGGTGATTTCAAGTTCACCACCAACCAGCTCGCCGAATTGAAGGGCCGGACGCGGGCCGCGCTCGTCGCCGCCGATCCGTTGATGGTCGCGCTTGACCGGCCGAACCGCGAACAGGTCGTGACCGTGCGTCAATCCACGCCGACGACACTGCAGGCTTTGGAGCTGACCAATGGCGGCACCTTGAACGACACGCTCAAACGAGGAGCCGCCAAGCTCGCTTCGTCGAGCGATACCAAGATGTTGGTCCAGCAGACCTACGTGAAAGCCTTCAGCCGGAAGCCCGGCTGGAGCGAACGCCGCACCGCTGCGCAGATCGTTGGCGCCGACAAGCCGTCGGCCGCGGGCACGGAGGATTTCCTCTGGACCATCGTTATGCAGCCCGAGTTCCAGCTGATTTACTGACGACCTCAAACAAGTTAGAACAGCCACGCCATGAATAATCTCATGAATCGAATCACCGTCGATCCGGCCATCTGCCACGGGAAGCCGGTCATTCGCGGACTGCGTTATCCGGTCGAATCGATGCTGGAGTATCTCGCCGGCGGGGATTCGATCGAGGATGTGATCGGGGAGTTTCCCGACTTGGAGCGCGATGACCTTCTGGCTTGCCTCCAGTTCGCCACCAGCATGCTCAAGCTGAAGACGCTGCATCTCCCTGCCGCAGCATGAAGTTTCTGGTCGATGCCCATCTGCCTCCGTCGCTTTGTCGGCTGTTGGCCGAGCATGGCCACGATGTTGTGCACACCGGGACGTTGCCCAGACAGAACGCGACGGCCGATCGGGAGATACGATCCATCGCCATCACGGATAGCCGGGTGCTGATCACGAAGGATCTTGATTTTTTCCAGGATCTGATTCTCAAGGGTGCTCCTCCCAAACTCGTCCTCGTCCGCTGTGGCAATCTTCGTAAGCGCGAGCTTCTCGCTCTCTTTGAAAGGCAGCTCTCCGCCATTGTCATCGGTCTGGAGACGAATGATCTAATCGAGCTCAGCTCCGTCGGTTGAACCGGTCCTCCCATGAAACCCATCCTTTCCCGCCGCGACTTCCTCAAGACCGCCAGCGCCGCCACTTTGGCCACGCTCGCGACCGGCGCACCGCGTGCGCTTTTCGCCAACGACGAGCTTGAGAAGATCAAGTCCACCGCCGACACCGTGATAGTCCTCTGGATGGCCGGCGGCATGGCCTCGACGGAGACCTTCGATCCGAAGCGCTACACGCCCTACGAGAAGGGCCTCGATCCCAACCGAGTGCTCAGCACCTTTCCGTCGATCGACACGAAGGTGGACCACATCAAGTTCTCCGAAGGTTTGGAGAAGATCGCGGGCGTGATGGACAAGGGGACGCTCATCCGCACCTACACGGCGGCCGATCTCGGGTTCATCCTCCATTCGCGGCACCAGTTCAACTGGCACACCGGCTACACTCCGCCGCAGAACGTGCATTGCCCGCATCTCGGCGCCTTCATCGCCAAGACTCTCGGGCCGCTCAATCCGGCCGTGCCCGCCTTCATCAACATCGGCCAGCGCTTCGACCTCGGCGAAGGCGAGGAGCTGAAGTCCTTCACGACTTCCGGCTTCCTTGGCAGCGAATACGGCCCGTTTAACATCCCCTATCCCGACCAGGCCGCCGAAGCCGTGCGTCCGCCTGCGGGCATGACGCCGGGTCGCTTCGAGGACCGGAACAAGTTCTATAAGAAACTCCTCTCCGCCTCGCCCGTCGGGAAACACGGCGGCGACTACCAGAAGGAATCCCTGCTCCGCTCGATGGACAACGCCCATCGCCTGCTCAGCTCGCCGGCGGCCAAGGCCTTCGACCTAGCCTTGGAACCGCTGGAGAACATCCGCAAATACGCGCCCGGCTACGAACCCGGCCAGCGCTTCAACGCCTCGCTCGACCGCTTCGGTGCGCAGTATGAAGCCCAGAGCGTCGGACGTTTCGGGCTCGGGTGTCTGCTGGCGCGGAGGCTTTGCGAGGTCGGCGCGCGCTACATCGAGGTGACCACGGAATACATCCCCTTCCTCAACTGGGACACGCACGAGAACGGCCACTCGCGGCTCGTCTCGATGAAGAAGATGATCGATTCGCCCATCGCCCAGCTTGTGCGCGACCTCGACGAACGCGGCCTGCTCAACCGCACCCTCATCGTCGTGGCCAGCGAGTTTAGCCGCGACATGATGACCGAGGGCAAACCCGGCAATCTCGTGAAGGACCAGGTGGAAGTGCCGAAGACGATCGAAGACCCGAAGTTCTACGGCATGCACCGGCACTTCACCGACGCCGGCAGCGTCCTGCTCTTCGGCGGCGGGGTGAAGAAGGGCCACATGCACGGCCGCACCGCCGATGAACGCCCGTGCCGCACGATCAAGGATCCGGTGAACATCACCGACCTCCACGCGACCATCTACCGCACCGTCGGCATCCCGGCGAACCTGTCCTACGAGATCGAGAAACGCCCCTTCTACGTGACCAACGATGGCAAGGGCAAAGCCGTCATGGATGTGCTGGGGTGAAGTGATCTAGTCGCGGAGCGACCCCGGAAAGTAGCCAGCCACAATGTGGCTGGTTTGCCGTAAACCAACCGGCCAAGTCCCGGAGGGACGAAGGAATCGCCCTGGCATCCTTCCGCCGTCCTTCGAGGACTTTGTCGCTTGTCGGTTATCCAACCAGCCACCTTGTGGCTGGCTAATTTCCGGCGGCCCTCCGGGCCGTTCGACCATCGTTGCTCCTCGGTTCTCCAGCCTTCACACTGTTCCCGTGGCCGGCTTGGTTTCAGAAAACACCATCGAGCAGATCCGTCAGGCGAGTGACATCGTCGACGTGGTCGGCGGCTACATTCCGCTCAAGAAGGCCGGCACCAGCTTCCGCGCGCTCTGCCCGTTCCACCGGGAGAAAAGCCCGAGCTTCAACGTCGTTCCTTCCAAGCAGATCTTCCATTGCTTCGGCTGCGGCAAGGGCGGCGACGTCTTCCGCTTCGTGCAGGAATACGAGGGGCTGAATTTCATCGAGGCCGTGCGCCGCCTCGCCGAACGCGCCCGCATTCCGCTGGAAGTGGACAACGATCCGGCCCGGCAGCAGACGCGGGCGTTGAAGGACACGTTGCTGCTGATCCATGAACAGATCTGCCAGCGTTGGCAGGCGGCCTTGAACCAGGAAGGCGGTCAGATCGCCCGCGACTATCTCGAGAAGCGCGCCGTCTCGCTGGACGCCGTGCAGCTCTTCCGCATCGGCTACGCGCCCGAGTCGTGGGACGACACGGTGAACTGGGCGCGGAGCAAGGGCTTCGACGCCGCCCTAGTCGAACAGGCCGGGCTGGTTGTCCGCAAGGAAGGCACGGACCGGCATTACGACCGGTTCCGCGGGCGGCTGATGTTCCCCATTTGCGACGAGCAGGACCGCGTGATCGGCTTCAGCGGACGCATCCTCCAGGGCGACGAGAAGACGGCGAAATACGTCAACTCGCCCGAGACGCCCATCTTCAGCAAGGGCCGCGTCATCTTCGGACTGAACAAGTCGAAGCGCGCGTTGCTCGACACCAAGACGGCCGTCGTCTGCGAGGGCCAGCTCGACCTGATCGCGTGCTTCATGGGCGGTGTGACCAACGTCGTCGCGCCACAAGGAACGGCATTCACGCCCGAGCATGCACGCATTCTCAAGCGCTATGCCGAGGAAGTGGTGCTCTGTTTCGATGCCGACAACGCCGGGCAGAACGCCGCCGTGCGCGCGCTCGATGCGTTGCTCGGCGCGGGCCTGACGGTGCGTGTGGCGTCCGTGCCGAACGGGAAGGATCCGGACGAGTTCATCAAGCAGAACGGCGGCGAGGCCTTTGCCGACGTGATCAAGCGCGCGCCGGGCTTCTTCGACTGGTATCTCGACCGGCTCGTCGCGACCAACGACGCGAACTCGGACAAGGGCCGCGTGACCATTTCGCGGTCCATGGCGGAGGCGCTGGCCAAAGCCGGCAACGACGTCGTCGTCGACAAATACCTGCAGAAGACCGCGCTGAAGCTCGGTGTTTCCTCCGACGCGGTCCGGGCGGATTTCAAGAAGCAGATGAAGGCCGGGCCGGCTCCAATGGAGGAGGAATACGACATGCCTTCGCCGGAAGAGGAACAGGTCTCCTATCCCAAGCCGCCACCGCCCGAGATCACGCTGCTCCAGCTCCTGCTGGAGAACGACGACATCGTCCCGCAGGTAGCCGGTGTCCTCGCGCCCGAATGGCTCACGCACGAACTCGTCCGCACCGCCGTCGAGCGGCGATTGGAAGCTCATCACAACGCGACGTGGCCCGGACTGGCCGCGTGGATTGGATCACTGGATGACGCCGCCACCCAACGGATGATCACCGAAGCCCTCGCCACGCCGCACGGCGTGGCCGATGCGTCCACCGTTCTTCTCGGCTCCAGCTCGAAGCCGGGATCATTGCAGTTACTTAGAGACAAATGGGTTGATTCGCAAATCGCTGCGCTGAACCGAAGAATGACGGATCCCGAAACTTCAATGGAGGATGGGCATCACCTCCAGCGACATAAAGATGAACTCCGGAGCTTCAAGGGCAAATCGCTGATCCCGTAGGCCGGGCATCCTGCCCAGCGAGCAGTGTTCATCCACGAAGGACACAAGCTGGTAGGGCGAAGGCTCCCGCCGAGCCGCCTTCGGGCGATCTCCTGACAAGTTGGTTTCTCGCGGGAAGCCATGCGTCTTCATGGTCCGTCAGAGGTTGCCGCCGCAGCCGTGCGGTTCCAGGAAACGCAACGGCGGCTCGGCGGGAGCCTTCGCCCTACCTTGCGCGGGAACTTCATCTTTCTTCTTCTGTCAGCCCTCTTCGTGTTCTTCGTGGATGAATTCGCTTCCCCGGTTTAGCACTTCCTCGATGAGTCTCGCCGCCGTCGATTGGAAAGCTCTGCAACGCCTGCGCACCGCCTTTTTGGCGGGGACGGCGGGCCGGGCGGCCTACTGGCAATCGGAGCGCGATCTCGCCAGGTATGACGCCACGTTCGCCGCGCGCATCGGCTGGAAGTGGGATCACGTGCTGCACGAACTCGGCCGCCTAGGTTGGGCGGCTCCCGCCGGTCCGGTGCTCGACTGGGGCTGCGGATCCGGCATCGCGGCGCGGCGTTTCCTCGCGCACTTCCCGCCGCAGGCTGCCGCCGAGGTGTGGTTCAGCGATCAATCGAGCCTGGCCGTCAGCTTCGCGATGCAGCAGGCGCGTGCGGCGTTTCCCGGAATGACGATTCGCGCCGGGCAGCCCACCCGTGTCGGCACGCTCCTCATCAGCCACGTGTTGACCGAGCTTGAGACTCGCGAGGTCGACGATCTCCTCGATCTTGTGATGTCGGCCGAAGCGGTCGTCTGGGTGGAGCCGGGCACGCACGAGACGAGCCGTCGCCTGATCGCCATAAGGGAGAAACTGCTTGCGGGGTCCGCCGCGGCCGCTTTGAACGTGGTTGCCCCGTGCACGCACTTTAAGGCCTGCGGCATGTTGGCGAAGGGCAACGAACCGCATTGGTGCCACCATTTCGCATCGCCGCCGGCCGAAGTGTTCATGGATGCGGATTGGACGCGGTTCAGCGACGAGATGGGGATCGATTTGAGGAGCCTTCCGTTGAGCTACCTTGTGCTTGATCGTCGCACGCGGCCGCCGATGCCCGAAGGCGCGGCGCGGCTCATCGGCCGCCCTCGGGTCTACAAACCCAACGCCCTCGTCTTCGGCTGCGACGCCACCGGAGTGTCTGAACGTTCGATCACCAAACGCGCCCTGCCTGCGGAGTATCGGCTCGCGAAGAAAGACCGCCTCGAGCCGCTGCAGGTGTGGCGGTGTGATGGTCCCGTGGTGACTGAGTTGAAGCCGGTGCTTCCGTCCGAAGCCGTGGATGAGGAGGTTGCTCCAGAAGAGTGAGCGAATGGTTTTGCTGCTTTTCCCAGCAACCCCGCGGCGTCACGGTTCGTTCGTGCCTAGGGATTGGGAAAATCTCAGACGGATTGCGGCGGTCGGGATGCTCGTGCTGTCGCTGTGCGCGTCCGCTGCGGACACGCCGAAGCCGGTCGAGATCGGAAGACTTCACAACGCCTTCGCCGTCACGCCGCGCGTCTATTCGGGCAGCGTGCCCGAGGGGGAAGCGGATTTCGCCGCGTTGGCCAAGCTCGGCGTGACGACGGTCATCAGCGTCGACGGCGCCCGGCCCGATGTCGAAGCGGCGAAAAAGCACGGGCTGGCCTATGTGCATCTGCCCTTCGGCTACGGTGGCATTCCCACCAACCGCGTGGCCGATCTCGCCCTGGCCATGAAGAACGTCGCCGGGCCGGTCTACGTCCATTGCCACCACGGCAAACATCGCGGACCCGCCGCCGTGGCCATGATGTGCCTCGCGGGCGAAGGGTGGACCACGAACCAGGCCGAAGCGTGGTTGCGCACGGCGGGCACTGCCAACGACTACGCCGGGCTCTACCGCGATGTGCGCGGGTTTGTTCCGCCCACGGCCGAATTCCTCGCCTCGCGCCCGCCGCTTCCTGAAGTCGCCGTGACCTCCACGTTGATCGACGCGATGGTCGCCATCGACGAACACTCCGACCATCTCAAGGCGGCACAGAAGACGGGGTGGGAAGAAATTCCCGGCTTGCCCGACGTGAAGCCGGCGCAGGAAGCCACGTTGCTCTGGGAACAGCTCCGCGAACTCGGCCGCCACCACGACACGGCCGGCAAATCCGCAGACTACCGGAAGCTGTTGGCCGAACTGGAAACCGGAGCCGAGGCGCTGCGCGACGAGTTGAAGAAGCTGTCGCTGGATCGCGTGCGGCTCGACGAGGGATTCAAGAAAGTTGGCCAGTCCTGCACCGCCTGCCACAAGAAGTTCAGGAACTGAAAACGAATCTCTGGCGAATCGTTCCAGTTGTGGGTCATCTGTTCAGTCCCTTACGCTGCGGATTTCACCCTTCTCCACCTGCCAGCGGTTCATTTCCAAGCCGAGGTCGCGGGGCCAGTTCTCCTCGGTGCAGGTCATGAAGACCTGGCTGCGGGCGTGGTGGGCGCGCTCGAGGATGGGCAGGAATCCTTTCCGGCGACGCGCGTCGAGTTCGCCCATGACGTCGTCGATGAGGAGCACGGGCGGCGATCCGTGGATGCCGGTGAGGAATTCGGCCTGAGCCATCTTCAGCGCGAGGGCGATGGACCGCTTCTGGCCTTCGCTGGCGAACTTGGCCGCGGGCTGGTCGTTGAGCAGGAGGCCGAGTTCGTCCCGGTGCGGCCCTATGAGCGTGGTGCGGAAAGCGAGTTCACGCGGGCGGGCCTTGGCGAGCGCGACCGCAAAGTCGCCCTGGAACGACGGCTGGTATTCGAGGCGCAGTTCCTCGGTGTCGTTAGTGATGCGTCGGCAGGCGAGGCGCGCGAGGGGCGAGATCTTGGGCAACAGTTCCTGGCGGAAAGCCACGAGCTTTTCGCCGGCGGCGACGACTTCGCGGGAGAAACTTTCCAGCGCGGCTTCGTCGACGGGCCGGTGTTTGAGCAGGACGTTGCGCGAGCGGACGGCGGCGGCGTAGCGCTGGAGGAGCGGGAGGTAGGCTGGATTGGTCTGCGAGAGGAGCAGGTCGAGGAAACGCCGGCGCATCCGCGCGGTGCCTTTGACGAGTTGGAGATCCTCGGTGCAGAAGACGACGGCGCGGAGGGTGCCAAGGAAATCGGCGAGGCGCTGGACGGGTTGGCCGTCGAGGGAAAGCTGCCGTTCGGAAGAGGACCAGTAGAGCTTCGCCTCATGCGTGCCCTGCCCGACGATCTGGGCGCCGACGAAGTAACCCTTCTGCCCGTTCCGGATCATCTGAGCGCCACCGACGCCGCGGAAGGACCGGAGCGTGGCGAGGAGGTAGACGGCTTCGAGGATGTTGGTCTTGCCCTGCGCATTGTCGCCGAGGAGGACGTGGAAGCCCGGTGTAAACGCGGCGTCGAGGCGCGCGTAGTTGCGGAAGTCACGGAGTCTGAGCCGGGCAAGGTGCACTGCGGCGGAGTGTCCGGGCGCGGCGGTGGCAATTCAAGCGGGCGGGTCTTGCGGATCAATCTCGGTTTCGTCGACCGGATCGCCTCCTGCGGCCTCTGCAGCCTCGAGCTGTTCCGCCTTCAGCCTGCGTCGTTCCAGTTGGCGGAGTTTCTTCCGTTGCAGGAGGAGCTGGCTGATCGTGTCGCTGTTGTGCATGCCGACGTTGAAACCGTGCTTTTCGATGACGTCGGCCGCGCGGATGCATTCGGAGGCGGTGTTGCCCCGGAAGAGCCGGCGTGCGAACTGCAGTTCCAACCGCGAACCGGGAACCGCATGGGTCAGGCCGATGGAGTTCGGGCGCCTCAGTTTCGGGTTGATCCAGGTTTCGAGCCAGCAAAGGAAGACCACCTTCTTCCTCTCGCCGCGATCGACCGCCCGGTCGATCGCCAAGGCCAGCCGGTTGCCCGAGTGGGTGTAGTGGTCGTCGCTGACGGCCTCGACCGCTTTGCCCACGATGATCCGGCCGAAGACGGGAATCCAGACGGCGGCCAACGGGATGCCCACCATGATGAGCATTCCGAAGTAGCCGGCGATGGATGCGCCCGCGAGCGTATCCGAACTCATGGCAGCACCGATCGCGGACTGGAGTGTCCATCCCCAGGCGATGACCAGGCCGATTCTGACGATCCAAATCATGGTGTTACCGGGTTTCGACGCGGAGATTCGTCTGGCTTGGTCCGCCGCCTTTCTTGTCGGTGATGGAATCTCAGATGCACAGGAGTGTCAAATCAGCCCCGGCGGCGAACTGGCGCGTGCTCCGGATATGGCCGGAGGTGGTTAGGGGTTTTCCAGGCGCCCGCCAGTCGGTATCCTTCGGTCCATGGCATCACGACTTTCCGGAAAGTGGGTATTGATCACGGGCGCTTCGTCGGGTTTCGGCGCTGCTGCGGCGCGCGCGTTCGCAGCCGAGGGCTGCCGACTCCTGTTGGGCGCGCGGCGGCTGGACCGAATCGAAGCCGTGGCGGTGGAGTGTCGGAAACTCGGCGCACCCGAGGCGCTGGCCCACGTCGTCGACGTAGGTAACACCGCTTCGGTGAACGTCTTCGCCGATTGGTCCAAGGCCACAGTTTCCGCGACCGCGGCGGATTCGGGTCGGTCGATTCATGCGTTGATCAACAACGCCGGCGGAGCCCACGGGGCTGAGCATGTTGCGCAGGCCCGGGATGAGGATTGGGAAGCCATGGTGCAGTCCAATCTGCTGGGCGTGTTGCGGATGTGCCGGGCGTTTGTGCCGCTCATGCAGGCTCCGGGCGGATCGATCCTCAACATCGGTTCCATCGCCGGACGGATCGCCTACGAAGGCGGAGCCGCCTATTGCGCCGTGAAGGCTGGCGAGCTCCAGATCACGCGGGCCCTGCGGATGGAACTGCTAGGCACTGGCATCCGCGTCGGCACACTCGACCCCGGGTTGGCCGAGACCGAGTTTGCCCTGGTGCGTTTCAAAGGCGACGGCGACAAGGCGAAGACCGTCTACAAGGGCATGACTCCATTGCGCGGCGAAGACATCGCGGAGACGCTGGTCTTCATGGCAAGCAGGCCGCCTCATGTCTGCATCGACGAGGTCCTGATCCTGCCAACCGACCAGGCGACCCCTGCCAAGGTCTTCCGCCGGAACTGACGAGGCCCGTGCGGGTCGGCGACCTTGTTTTGGTGGTCGTGACGGCAAAAAAAGACGGTCCAAAAAGGGTCCAAGAGAACCAAAAAAAATCGCTTCCGCCGAAGCCCATTATGGGCCAGGTTCCAGACTTATGTCCGACGTCTGTCGTCGGGATTTAGATCAACACAGATGCAAGAAATCCTATCCTGGGCCGCCGCCGGTTTCGGCTCGGCCATCGTGTTCGCCTCGTTCTACGAGTGGACACTCCACAAATACTTCATGCACCGCCCGGTCGGTAAGTTCGACTACGCCTTCCAGGCGCACGCGGTCGTCCACCATCAGACCTTCAAGGCGGACCACAGCTACCACCTCGTCGACGAGAAGGATAAGAGCACCATCCCAATGGCTTGGTGGAACGGCCCCGTCCTTGTCGCGACGTGCATGCTGCCTTTCGTCGCGCTCTGCGCCTTCATCGGCCATTGGTGGCTGCTTCTTGGGGCCGGCGTCGCGTTTGTCGCCTACTACGGCACCTACGAATACATCCACTGGTGCATGCACCTGCCGAAGAAACGTTCCATCGAGCGTTCGGGAATCTTTTTCCGGCTGAAC
>Ga0163144_10009276_pt1 | contig 21149 bp, 25 predicted proteins | sample OliLak19BULKMAT1_FD_123175 | JGI IMG/M metagenome (GOLD analysis project Ga0163144, IMG submission 123175) | Freshwater microbial mat bacterial communities from Lake Vanda, McMurdo Dry Valleys, Antarctica - Oligotrophic Lake LV.19.BULKMAT1 | ecosystem: Environmental > Aquatic > Freshwater >... | reverse complement strand
TGAGCCCCCATAAAAGATGCCACTTAGCAGTGCCTTGTCCTGCCAGCTTGTCCCAGTGGCTGAGCGATATTGAACAGACCAGCCGTCAAGGTTGATATTGTCTTCTAGCATATTGGTTAACTCGATGAATTCTTCGTTTGCGCTGACGTCAGATTCAGTCTGAAGTTCTGTAATAAGAATCTGCGGTGGCTCGACTTCTATAATTTGAGCAATAGCGCTTGAAGATGGTAATACAACAAAAAGTGTCGTAACCATAAACAAGGCAAGTGCCCTATTAACGCTCATATTCAAAAAATACTACTTGCGGAGAAAAAGCGCAAGCAGTTATACACAGCATTTTGTGAGATAATGGCAACTATGCTATTACTCGGTAGTTCATTTGCAAAATTTCCGCTACTATCCCTTCGGACCGGAAGTGCTGTCGGTTCAATTGTCGGACACCTCATCAACCCACATAAGCTCAAAATAGACGCACTCTGGTGCAAGAGTAGTCACAGCAAAACACCTATGATCTCGCTCATACAGGACATCCGTGAAGTTTCCCCTAAGGGCGTAATTATTGATGACGATGATGTACTCATAGAGCCAGGAGAAGCGATACGCCTGAAGTCAGTCATTAAATTACAGTTTGATTTAATCGACAAAAAGGTTGTATCTGGCCGATTTTCGCTTGGTAAAGTTGCCGACTATGCCATTGAACGCGACGGATTTACCATTCAAAAACTCTATGTTACCCCAACCATATGGAACAAGATAAAAACAAACCGACTCACTATAGATAGAGCACAGATAATTGAAGTATCCCAGCGAGAGATCAAAGTGCATAGTAGCGAAGTTGCAGACGCAAAACCAGAACGCCTCGAAGTACGTCAATCAGGACTTTCGTCTGCTCCAAGCCTTAGCGCTTCACGTACTGAAGAGTAAGAAAATCCTTTCCCCACTAAATATCTCATTAGTTTTTGTTTATCAGCGTATTTAGATTTAATAGAAAGCTTGGCGACTAATTCACTCAACACAGCTGAGTCATCCGATTCGCTTAACGTCACAGTAATAGTGTCGCGGTCAATGCCTTTACTCATAAGCTCAGAACGAAGAAACGAGGTACTCTTATTCTTCCTTGAAGACCTACCAACCCACCACTGGGCAAAAACTGTATCGTCCACCCACCCTCTACGCGTAAAATCATCTACTATAAATTGCGATGTCTCAGGAGAAACGGGCATTTTTTGGCTGTTTTTGCTACTTGGGTAGGACGTACGCTTAAGGTAGTCGCGTAACTCCTTTACGGACCTTGCCCTTAGAAATACCCAGTTCATGGCTTTTGTGCGTAGCTTGCCGTCTGTTGACTTTGTCTTGAGCCCTACAATATCTTGGTCTGATAGTTCAGCTCCTACTTTAAGCCCCTGTTCGAGTAGCTGTGACATTGTAAGCGACACGGTATATTTACCATCTAGGTATATGCTCACCCTGTTTTGATCACGTACCTGTTGCTTTAGGGCACTTATGATCATATTAAATGCTCTTCTATGCGTGTACGTAGAACGCGTAGATCATCGATGCCCACTGGTGGCATATACCGGAATTGCATACCAAAAGTATTTGCTTGTCGACTATTTGGAGCGTGCTTATCTTCTAAAAACCTCAGAATAGCAGATGCAATTTTTTCTGCAGGTGCAGGTAGATTGTCTCTCATATCCGGTAGACCAGCACACGAAATAACCTTTATTACTTCTGCTTCGTCGGGTGCGTTTTCTATGCTAAAGGGATGAGCTCGCAGGGATAGCATATACCTAAATCGTTTCATGTTATTTACTCTTAGTGACCTAGGTGGCCGAGGATTGTCCCAGTATACGACCGCCTCGGGTACTACCGCTATCGAGCCTAGTGGTAGCGCAAACTCACTCACGGTAGGGTTATGATGCCCAAACTCTCGGGCATCTGGTCTGTACCAAAGTCGCTCAAGTCTAAGCGACCCTACATTACCTAAGGAAGAGTCTATAATTACCATGCCTGCCTAGACCTTAGCGGCTGCGCGGATTTGTTTGTCTAGTTCTTCTAGGACTTTTGGATTGTCTATTAGGTATTGCTTGGCTGCTTCTCGGCCTTGGGATATTTTTTCTCCCTTATAACTAAACCAAGCTCCTGCCTTTTCAACGAGACCTTTTTCGGTAGCGAGATCTAGCACGTCGCCTTCTGTTGAAATGCCATGGTTATAGACTATATCAAACTCTGCCTCACGAAATGGAGGAGCAATTTTGTTCTTTACGACTTTTACTCTTGTACGGTTGCCAATGACGTCGTCACCACTCTTGATCTGGCTAGTTCTGCGGATGTCCATACGTACGGACGCATAAAACTTAAGCGCATTTCCACCAGTTGTTGTTTCTGGGTTACCAAACATAACACCGATCTTCATACGAAGCTGATTGAGGAAAACGACTGTTGTTTTGCTTTTATTGATTACACCAGTAAGTTTGCGTAGTGCCTGACTCATAAGGCGGGCCTGTAGCCCCATATGGGCATCACCCATATCGCCTTCAATTTCTGCCTGAGGAACCAATGCTGCTACCGAGTCGATCACAATAATATCTACAGCGTTTGAACGGACAAGTGTTTCGACAATTTCAAGCGCTTGTTCGCCATTGTCAGGCTGGGAAACAAGTAGCTTATCGAGTTGTACACCGATTTTCTCTGCATAAACAGGGTCAAGTGCGTGCTCGGCATCAACAAACGCTGCCGTACCACCGGCTTTTTGGACTTCGGCAACTGCATGAAGGCTCAGAGTTGTTTTGCCAGAACTCTCAGGACCATAAATCTCTATGATACGTCCACGAGGAATGCCACCGCCTAGTGCTAGATCAAGGCTGAGTGCACCTGTAGAAAATGTTTCGATATCGAGCTTATAACCGCCATCCATGCGCATAATTGCACCTTTACCGAATTGCTTTTCGATCTGGTCCATTGCAAGACTGAGGGCCTGTATTTTACCTGATTCGTCTTTGCTAGGCTCGCTAAGTGTCTTTGCTTCTTTATCTTTTTTTGCCATTACAGATTTCCTTCCTGAGTGTACCTTATCTTCGGTGTTTAGCTTCGCTATTTACCATCCGAGTTGATGAGGTACTTATGCTGTGGACTGCCACATATAGTTATTAATCATGCTTCTCTGTTCGTACTTCTACTGGTGAAGGTTCACCATCCCACTTCATTACACTTAAGTATAGGAGTGGAGAGCGGTAATTACAAAGGTAATTTCAGCAACACTGCGGCTACTTGTGAAGGAATGTAATTTTGTTGGTATACTGGAACGTAAGCGATATGAAAATCTCAGAAAAAACAATTGAGGGGCTTTTACTAAAGAGCGGCAAGACAGATGACGCAAAGCTTGCGGTTCTTAAAGAACAGGCAACGTCTGAAAATACTTCGCTGCAGGAACTCGCGCTTTCTACTAACTTGATCAGCGAAGTAGAACTGACAAAGCTCTTTGCAGAAGAAATTGGCGTGCCATTTGTTGAAATGAACGTAAAACAGCTCGACCGAGAAGTGCTTCATCAAATTCCCGAGCACATCGCAAAATTGTACGGCATGGTTATATTTGAGGGAGGAGCAGATACGTCGGATAAATCGGTTGCAATGGAAGATCCTGATGATCTGCAGGCTATCGATGTACTACATAAACTATTTGGCAATTCAATAAAAATACATATTGCACCGCACCTCAATATACTTGCGGCTATTGACCAGTATCGAGGCAACCTTTCCGGGGAAATCACTAAAGCTATTACACAGGACGACACAACTGATAACACCGAGGAAGAAGTTCAGGCAGAAGACATTGCAGAGGACTCACCGGTCGCTCAAACAGTAAACCTCATTATAGAATATGCAATTAAGAGCGGAGCATCCGATATACATATTGAACCAAGAGAAAAAAATGTACAGGTTCGCTACCGCGTTGATGGTGTATTAAAAGAAGCGAACAAATTGCCGAAACGTACTATGAGCGCCATGGTATCGCGTATAAAGATTCTGGCTAACCTAAAAATCGACGAACGACGAGCTCCGCAAGATGGTCGTTTCAAAATAAACTTAAATGGCCGAGTATTTGCGTTTCGTGTTTCTACTTTGCCTATTGCCGATGGTGAAAAAGTTGTTATGAGAATACTTGACGAATCAAGTGAGCCACTTAGTCTGAACCAACTTGGGTTCTGGGGTCTGGCACTCGACCGAATCAATGAAGCAGCAATCCAGCCGCACGGTATGATTTTGGTCACAGGCCCGACAGGGTCAGGTAAGTCGACAACTCTGCATAGCGTATTGCATATACTCAATCGTCCTGAAGTTAATATATCTACTATTGAGGACCCAGTGGAATACAAGCTTGAGGGAGTTAATCAAACACAGGTAAATCCAGTTGCAGGAATGACGTTTGCTGCTGGGCTACGTGCGCTACTCCGGCAAGACCCAAATGTCATCATGGTGGGTGAGATTCGAGACGGAGAAACAGCCGGACTTGGTGTTCAGGCGGCACTTACAGGTCACCTTGTGTTCTCGACACTTCACACCAATAATGCCGCAACATGCTTGCCGCGACTCCTCGATATGGGTATTGAGCCATTCCTTATTGCATCTGTTGTTCGTGCGGTTATCGGGCAGCGGCTCGTTCGGCGACTCGTGCTAGAAGAGTGTGAGCCATATACGCCTAGTTCTGATGAAATGAAAGAAATAGAGCGGGTCTTTGAGATAAAAACCACCGCCGACTGGCAAAAAATTATGAAACTGATTAATGAAGCCCAGGTAGCTTTTGATAAGCCGGTATCATCGAAGCTCACTCTTTATCGCCCGAAAAAAGATTTACCGATGAACAGTACCGGTTACAAAGGTCGAATGGGTGTCTATGAAACGCTCTATAACTCTACTGACATCCAGAAACTCATTGTAGCCAATGGCACAAGCGAAGAAATCCAAAACCTGGCAGTTAAAGAAGGAATGATCACCATGCAGCTCGATGGTCTGATTAAGGCAGCACTCGGTATGACCACTGTTGAAGAGATTCTTAGGGTCACAAGAGAATAGCATGTCAAAGTTTACATATAAGGCTATAAATAACAGCGGTAAAACCGTATCAGGAACGATAGAGTCGGCTAGTATTGAGTCGGCAAATGAGTACTTGTCCCGCCAAGGACTCACTCCCATTATTGTGCAACCAAAATCCGGGAACGCTTTTGATCTAAATAGTCTGTTTGGTGCGAAGGTCAAACTCAAGGACATGGTCATATTTACGCGTCAGCTTTCTACGATGATTAATGCTGGTGTTCCACTCGTTCGATCACTCTATACGTTGCAATCTCAGACTGAAAGTAAGGCTCTCAAGGCTCATCTAATCGAAATTTCAAAGGATATCGAAGGTGGAGCATCTTTTGCAGATGCTCTTGAAAAGCATTCAGATGTATTTTCTCCTATATATATAAATATGGTGCGTGCCGGTGAAGCGGGTGGAATTTTGGATGAAATCTTGAAAAAACTAGCTCTGCAACAAGAGAAAGACGCTAAGATAAGACAAAAGTTCAAGAGCGCAATGACCTATCCAACAATACTTTTGAGCATAACCGGTATTGTCTTTATCGGGCTCATGACGATAGTTATGCCTAAAATTGGTGGTATCGTAAAAGATCTTTCCAATGGCGCACCACTCCCACCTATCACTGTCGTGATGCTGGCTATTAGTGGATTTATGGTCAAGTTTTGGTACGTCATAATTGGGGTAATCGCAGGAACTCTGTTTGGGCTCAAACGCTACACAAAGACACCTAACGGTCGAAGATGGCGCGACAGGACACTAATGAAGATACCTGTTTTAAAGCAAGTAATCGTAAAGGTAGCTGTTGCAAGGTTTTCTCGAATTTTTGCATCTATGATGGCGGCAGGGGTATCCGTACTAGACGCCATTGAAGTGACCGGTAAGGCGATTGGCAATAGTGTGCTAGAAGACGAGTTGATAGCTGCTGCAAAAATGGTGGCTAATGGATCGCAGCTTTCTCAGCCTCTTTCTGAATCCAAGGTATTCCCCGCAATTGTCGCTCAGATGCTTGCCGTCGGTGAAGAAACTGGCCAAATTGACGAGGTACTTATAAAAGTAGCAGAGTTCTACGAGGACGAGGTTGATGCTACTGTAGAAAGTCTTAGTTCCATCTTAGAGCCGATTATGATTGTCGTGATGGGTGCAATGGTTGGGCTGATTGCCGCTAGTGTAATTAGCCCGATCAGCAACCTCAGCAACCAGATATAAAACTCTTGTTATTGTGGTTACGCTTTGTTACTATATGCTTAAGCAAGACTTTTTTAAGGTCTGGCATCTATAAATAAAGGAGGGTGGGCCCTTATGCTCAAAACACTAAACAAAGTACAAAAAGGTTTTACAATCATCGAACTTTTGATTGTTATCGCCATCATCGCCATCTTGGCAGGCTTGGTTCTTAATAACTTCCAAGGCGCACAAGCAAAAGCACGTGATACACAGCGTATCACTAGGATCAATGCTGTTCACTCGAAGCTAGAAGAATTCTATAACGAAGGAAATGGCTACCCGTCAAGTGCAACCAGCACTGCTAACTTCCCTGGTATCGATGTCAACTCCGTCAAAGACCCACGTGGTGGCGACATGACGAATACTATTGTTGCCGACAACGCAGCAATGGTTGCAGCTGTAGCACCGACAAGTGGATCAGGTAACGAATTTAGGTATGTTACCTACCCAACTGGCTGTTCACTCGCACTAAGCGGTGGGACATATGCAGGAACAGCGTGTAGCGGCTATCGCCTTATGACCTATGTTGAACGACCTACGGTCGCTATCACAGGTACAGGTGCGCCAGCTGTCTATACAAAGCTTGGCCTACAGAACCCCTGATTTATAACAATCAGAACACTTCAACCCCGTGATTTGCGGGGTTGTTTGTTTTTTGGTTAGCATAAGCGATATAATAGAAACAAATAATATTGGGGTGGATAAAATAAAGATCTTATGTCTAAGCTAACATACACTGATAAGCCAGTCTTTGGTTTTGACATAGGACGGTCATCTATAAAAATCATGCAAGTTGACAGTAGCGTCAAAGGGAAATCACGAGTTGTCGGCTATGGAACTACTTCATTTGACCCGAAAGCCATTCAAAAAGGCGTGATTGTCGACTTTGAAGCCGTCGCTAAAGCTACAAAAGAACTTTTTGATACACAGTTCGTAGGTACTCTTACTTCTAAGCGCGTCGCTTTTTCGATCCCGAACGAGTATAGTTTTAGCCGCGTACTATCGCTTCCACATATGAACGGCAAAGAACTTCGGGCTGCCGTACTTAGCGAAGCCTCACGCACGATTCCGATGAAGAACGAGGATCTCTACATTGACTACGAGATTGGTGCTGAAGTAAGTGGCGATATGCAGGAGATACAACTAGTCGCTACTCCCAGAAATATAGTTGACTCGTATATTACTCTGTCAGATATGTTAAATCTTGAAGTTGCGCTGGTAGAGACAAATATTGCTGCGGTATCCCGCATCGTCACCCATGCAGAAGGATACGATATAGTGTCTCTCATAATCGACTTAGGCTCAACTGCTGCAGATCTTTCGATCTACGACGGAACAACTGTTCGAATTACAGGGACTGCTGACTGCGGAAGTGAAGATATTACGTCACTGATCGCCAAGAAACTAGCAGTGAGCCCTACCCAGGCTCATACGATCAAAACACGCTATGGTATCGAGCCAAGTAAAAAGCAGGCGGAGATTCTTGATAGTATCCGGCCGGAGCTTGATAAGCTACTCGGAGAAATCCGTAAGATGATTCGATATTATAATGAACGAGCGGTTGATGGACTAGAGATTGGTCAAATAATTATTCTTGGAGGTGGAGCTAACCTTCCTGGTCTGAGCGGATTCATCACGAATCAAATTAGGATTCCGACCCGGCTTTGTGACCCATGGCAAAACATTACATTTGGCGGCCTGCAAGCCCCACACCAACTTGAGACGACACTTTACACAACTGCGGCAGGATTAAGCCTGGCCCCTACCGAGGATATGGCATCATGATCAACCTACTGCCTGAGGACGTAAAGAACAACTTCTACTATGGTCGAAAGAATAGTCAGGTTATAAGCTGGCTTACAACTGTCTTGTTTGGAATTGCCATGCTCTTGGTTGTTGCGGCAATTGGACGACTCACTATACAGACCGCCCGAAATCAAACTGTAGTACAAAAACAAGCGGTCGAAGATCAGCTCAAAAATGCCAATTACGACACCATAAACGGGCAATACTCCGAATTCGTTGACGGGCTTGGCAATGTAAAGAAACTTTACCAACAACAAGTTCTCTATTCACGATTAATACGCAAACTTGGTACATTACTTCCTCCTGGTACAAAAATTACGAATATTTCTATTGGAGATAAGGATCGGGCAATTAGTTTGAACTTTGATAACGAGGTAGAGGGTATGGGGCCTACAATCCAGCTAAATCTTACCGACCAAGGCAAGCAGATCGCAAACAAAACAACTCCACTTTTTAACGACAACATTCGGTTGCCGATAAGTGGGACTCCTATAAGTGACCCAGAAAGTAAAACTGTACGATTTTATGTAAATGCCTCTGGTGAAGACGGCCAAGAGAAGCTCACAAATAGTCTAAAAAGTGGCGGGGATCTGGCATTTTATACTTCGAAAACATCTATTGGTTTAAACTTAATCGACTACGACATCATTGCCTCAAATGGAAAGCTTACCAATAAATCAAATGAGGAACTAGGTAGAGACTTAACCGGATTTTTATCAGTTCCACAAATTAGAAGTTACCGCGTTAATACATCCACTAAGGCAGTTGACTTCACCGTACGAGCAGACAGTCTAGAGGAAGCAAAAACAATTGAGGCGATCTTAACAGACTCTAAGAATACTTTATTTATAGAAACGTATGCGTTTGAAGATACTCACTATACAGATGCTGAGCGCTGCACAGATATTTACCTATCAAAACAGACATGCAGTGTCACTGCCGGTAAATGCGTCTCAGTAATGCTAAACGGTTGCCAGTATACTATTCGTGCTTATTATGACGAGCTATTCAAAACCGCTACTGCAAAAAAGACGACCGAGGCAGAGACAAAGGCGTGTCTAAATGCCGGGGCATCATGTACTCATCTTGTAGAAGCAACTTATAGCCAATTATTTAGCAAAGTAGATATAAATAGGGTGGCGTCATGTACGAAAGACGCTACTACTGGAGCATCAACCTGCCCCGTAGAAATGAGGGCTGAGTTTAGTAGCGATGCGAAATTCTACTTGATTAATCCCGGGGGTGCAACACTATGACCCTTAAAATAATAAATAGGTACCTAGGTCTGCTATTCGTTGCTGGGTTAGTGCTTTCCATTTTTATGCTTCGCTATGCCACAAATTGGCTCACTCAGAGCAGCCAGGAGCTAATCAGCCTTCGATCTGAAGTCGATCAGCTCAATACCAAGCAATCAGACCTGGACAAGGCTAAAAAAGCCTTAAACGATACGGCTGCCGAGCTCGATACGCTCTCAAAGGTGCTCCCAAGTGATAAAGATCAAGCTAGAGTAATCCAAGAAATCTACGCTCTTGCCGATAAATCAAATGTAAAGATAGACTCTGTCGGGTTCCCTTCTTCTACACTTGGCGCCCAGACTGCACCAAAGCCAGCACCAACGACCGATACCACTACAGCCCAGTCAACCGCTACTGCATCCTCAGAACCGGCTCCAGTGCCAGTTAAAATCGTGTCACAGGCAACTCCGGTTAAAGAGATCCCCGGTGTTCAGTCTATTGAGCTCAGTATTGGTACCATTACCAGTAAGGACGCCTCGATTAAGGGTGTTCGTTACGAGGAGATGATGTCACTCATCAAGCTCATTGAGCGTAACAGGCGTACCATGCAGATACGGTCAATCGGTATTGGTCAGAGTGCTGGTAGCGGTGGTGTACCTGCCTATAACTTAAGCCTATCACTGGTGATATTTATACAACCATGAAGACTTCTATACAGACAAGTATTTCAAGTATCAGCACTCGTTATGGGTGGGTGCTCAGTAGCATCCTAAAAAATATGCGACTATTGCTTTTGTTGCTATTTGCGGGACTTTCGGGATATCTCATTTTTCGAATAAATAGCCTAGTAAATGGAGAAGTCGAAGTAGCAGTTGATACAACCTCGTCAGTCTCAAAAAAACTTGATGCCGACGTACTCAGTACATTCAATGAGCTCTATATTCAGGAAGTGCAACTAGATAGTAACTTCCAAGAAGATCGCCAAAACCCTTTCTAGGAATTTTCGGCTAGTTCCCGTACTTCTTTATGGATGCCTCTCTGGCACCGACAATCTCTCGAGCGCACTTATAGGGTAGCGGTGTGAAGGTGAAGGTGAAGTTATTTTGTTCACCTGCTGTTTCGATTACCAATGTTCCATACTTAAATAGTCTTGATAGTAGTCCCCGTTGATCTACCGTTACATCTTGCAGGTCACCAAGTGATAACTGTGAGATCTTTCTGTCCACAAGATTCCTGTAGAGAATTTGCGCCACTTTGTCTGTAGTGACAATAATGACGCTATTGCGAAAAACATAGCCAGCAACGTATGTAAAAAAGAGTAGTACCGCACTAAATACCAGTCCCACCACAATTACAATGACTTCGATGTTACTATTTGAACCAGTGATGTTGGACCCTATCCATGAACTCAAAAGTACGCTCCCTCCAAGTACTGCGACCGCGATAAACATCCCAGTCAGGTAAACTCCAAGCAAGCCAATAAAATGACGCCTGATGGTACACACCAGTTTTTCTTCAGGATCTAGTTCTATTAGATCAATATATTTAAGGTTTATTAGTGGATCGTTATGCTCCATGAAGACAATTATCGCATAGACCGACAAAGTTTGCATATTGGCGTAAGTAGTCTGTAGAATAGTAGTATATGAAACGGGATCAGGGTGGGTTTACGGTTGCTGAAGCGCTTGCCGGTTTGGCTGCAGCTGCGGTACTCATTTTAATTTCTTTATCCCTGACCAGACTTACCTCTCAAATTGTCACAAATACCCGTAGATATCTAGTTGTAAATGCAGCTGCATTCGCTAAAATGCAGGAATATGAAACCAAGACTTTTGACAACATTGCTGTTGGCACATCGCCTACATATGAAATTGAAGACTTTAGCGCGTCCCTTACAGCAATAACAAGCCCAAAAATAAAATCTCCTGTGGCAAAAGTGTACAGTGAACCCGTATCAGGATCACTCAGAAAAGTCCGTATCTTGGTCAGTTATGAAAGTGGTGGCGTAAGTAGATTTATTGAGTATGCAACCTTTATCCAACTTGGAGGAGTCGGCCGATGAAAATTCCTGAACTGAATTCAAAAGGTTTTACTTTAATAGAAATGGTAGTGGTTCTGCCTATCGTGAGCTTAATAGTAATTATGGTTTTTGGTTACATGTTTAGCTCGTACGGCCAGATGCTTCAGCAAAATGAAGAAGCTAACCTGCGGCTTGAGGGTGAGGTAATGCTTTTTGATCTCCAGGACGAGCTACTATTTACAACCGAATTCGCGGACGTTCTGAAGTCAGACCTTAGCGATCCTTATGCTCCAACCGGAGGGTGGACATACGATACCAATCCAGATACTTTAATAATATATGAAACAACCCTCACCGCACCGCGGCGTGATCCTAATCGTGAATTTGTCTACAAAAATCAATCAGGTTGCAATAGCTCATACAACCCTCTTGCGATTAACAACCTTATATATTTTACGAAGCAAAATACAACTAACCCTTATAAGACTCTATACCGACGTACTGTGACGCCGCAGTACTCAACATGTAACACAAACTACAAGCGCTTCACTTGCCCTACTGCTAATGTTGGAACTGGTGTATGCCAGGCACAGGACAGCAGATTATCTGAGAACGTAATCGATTTTCAAGTTGAGTACTATGACGACAATAATGTGCTTATAGTTGCACCTCCGGGCTCACCTTTAAACGCAGAAAAGATCAAGATCACTGCTGTACTAGGTAAGCAGATCTATGGAAAAGATCTTCTAGTAACTACGTCTATCACTATGAAGAAGATTAATTAAATGAGGAGCCACATAGCACAACGAGACGGCTTTATACTTCCAACGATCTTGGTGTTTATTACTATCTTGAGTGTGCTGGGCGCAAGTATTGTTTCTATATCCCTTCAGACACAGACACAAGCCATACGACACTCCTACGTGCAAATAGCGCATATAGCGAGTAAAGCAGCTATCGACTATGCCGAGGAACAGTACGAACTCAACTCAGCCTACACAGGCACCGCAGAACAAGACCTTCTCGTCAACACTAAATACCGTGTCACAATAGAAGTAGTAATACTCTACAACCAGTCCTCAACAGCAAAAAGAATACAAGCTTATGGCCGAGTATACATACCCGAGCAGAGTACTACTGCATTATTTGTACGTGACATTAAAGCAAGCATCATCAGAAACGGTGAGGTGATCGCTGACATTGACCCTTCTGATTTTGATCCTTACATTTGGCTTGATGCAAATTATTCGGAAAGTCTTACCAAATTTAATCCACCAAATGAACAGACAGTTACTGCGATATATGGTTCGACCAACAAAGACATCACTGAGGAAGGCGGCTCTAATGCTACAGCATCAGGCAATAGAGGGCTACAGAGCTACAGCGGTGATGACCTAGAGATGTCTTGGGATGGAAACTCGCTTGGGCACCAGAAGATTGGTTTGAAGTTTCGAGGACTCAACATAAACAACTCAGATACTATTGAGGAGTCATATATACAATTCAAGAATGATGAGCTAAAGGCACCATCATCATCTCAGCCACTCCAACTGCTAGTTGAAGGGATCGCTCAGGATAATGCATCGTCATTTAATGGTACATACGCCGTTACAAATGCACCAAAAACGACCGCTAAAGTGACATGGACGGTTCCAAACTGGAATGTCGTAGGCGCTACAGGTGCTAACGAACGAGTAGACGTATCAACTATCGTAAGAGAAATCACCAGTCGAAGTGGATGGAATAATGGCAATGGTATCGCATTTTCAATATCGTGGATTACTGGTAGTGGCGTTCGTACGGCTGAGAAAGGTTCACCTGATGTTGCCCCAAGCCTTTATGTTCGTCGGCCAGCTAGCTCAAGTGCAAATTTTGCCTCTTCTGATGGGGACAATGTAAACTCTTGGGTAGACCGAAGCGGAAATGGTAATAATGCATCGTTTACATACGGCACACGGCCTATCCTTAAACTTAGCCAACAAAATGGACTCAACGCGGTGAGATTTTCCGGAAATGGAATTTTAAGAGCACCGCTCACCTCACCAATGGCAGGCACTTCACTTACTGCGTTTATGGTAGCAAGACCGAGGACTACAGGTACAAACAATGCGCGATACGTGTCGCTCATGAACACTGCACAAACGAGCGATAGCGATAATTATAATGGCATAATGCCCTTCTACCAGCAAACAACATCTTCGACTATGGCAAATTATTACCGTAATCAGGTTGGTGAATCTGTTTCTAACGCCATAAATGATACATGGGCTATTTATACCTCCCACATCTCAGCTGGGTTCGAAGAGAGGCTGCTGAGGAATGGTGCCGAAAATAAGTCATCGACAATATCGAATATGAACTATTCGGTAAACGAATTCTTTATAGGTGGCTCCAGGTCAACAGGCGCGGGAGCATTCTATGCAAATTTTGATGTAGCCGAAATAGTTGTCTATAATAAATCACTGTCTTGTAGCGAAATGCAGTGGCTAGAGGATCACTTTGAGGCAAAGTATAACATCATAGTTTCTAACAATATCTGTTAGCTCTATACTGACGATCCCTGGTCTTTTAAATTTTTTGGAAACTTTTTAAGATGGCTATGTGCCTTTGGAGTTGTTTTGCGGCCACGAGGAGTACGCTCGATCATGCCAATCTGAAGCAGAAACGGCTCATAGTGGTCTTCGATTGTTGTTGCTTCGTCGCCTAGTATCGCTGCCAGCGTATTAAGGCCCACAGGTCCGCCGCCATGGTTTTGGATTATAGCTTGCAGGAGCATCCTGTCAGCTGGGTCAAGCCCGTATTCATCTATTTCTAGCAACTCTAGTGCTTCCTTTGTGATCTGTGCATCGATAGTACCATCACCGTTTACATCAGCATAATCACGAACCCGCCGAAGTAGCCTATTGGCGATCCGAGGAGTTAACCTAGACCGTGTAGACAGGGTTTTGGCTGCATCACTGCCAATCGAAGTGCCAATTACAGAAGCTGAACGAGATATAATCTTCGCTATGTCTTCGGGCGAATAAAACTCCAAACGATGTGTCATGCCAAATCGATCGCGCAGAGGAGCAGCGAGCGCACCAGTGCGAGTTGTCGCGCCAATTAGCGTGAATTTAGGTATATCGAGTCGTAGGCTCTTAGCACTTGGCCCCTTACCTAGCATGATGTCAATTGCGTAATCTTCCATAGCGGAGTACAAGACTTCTTCAACTGATCGGTTAAGCCGATGAATTTCATCTATAAATAGTATGTCGCCATCTTGAAGATTTGTCAGCATGCTCGCAAGATCTGCTGCTCTCTCAACTGCCGGACCACTTGTGACACGAATCTGTGCTCCCATTTCATTGGCAATCACCATGGCAAGCGTGGTTTTTCCTAAGCCTGGTGGCCCAAAAAGCAGTACATGATCAACCGGCTCGCCACGTTTTTTGGCGGCTGCGATTGCTAGTTTTAAATTCTTGATGATGCGGTCTTGGCCAATATACTCAGAGAATGTTTTGGGTCTTAACGTTTGCTCATAAACCTGCTCTATTTTCTCGTCTTCGTCTTCTGTTGGAGCAACTATTCGCTGTACTGCCATATTAACCTTTTAACGCCTGTTTTACTCGTTGCTCAAGAGGCAGGTCTACATCGACACTGCTCAGTGCAAATTTTGCGTCAATGACGGAGTAACCTAGAGCCACTAGTGCTTGCAGCGCCTCATCGTGATCGCTAATAGAATCATCTCTCAGAAAATCTGTCGCATCATCACTGGCCATTAGGCCTACTTTATTTTTTAGGTCTACCACGATGCGCTCTGCAACTTTTTTACCTACACCACTCGCCCTTGATAATAGCGCCGTGTCACCTTCAGCTATAGCCCTTCTAATTTCGTCCTCGCCATCGACGGCAAGTATAGCCATTGCGGCTTTTGGCCCGACACCGTTCACACTAGTAAGCTGCAGGTAGAGCTCTTTTCTAGATTTAGCACGAAATCCGTATAAGTCATGAGAATCTTCTTTGATGTTTTCAGCAATATACAGCTCACCCGTGTCGCCTAATACGAGGTGGCCTTGGTCGTCTTGGCATACGGCGACTTGGTAGCCGACGCCGCCACAGTCAACAACGACTGAGTTACCTTCGTTTTCAATAATTACGCCTGATAGTTTGGCAATCATAAGAGCTATTGTACCCCTATCAGACCACTACGGTCTACGTAATTTTCGCTACAAGTTATACTTTTAGGTGATGTGAATGGATAAGTGCTACCGCAAGTGCATCGGCACAGTCATCTGGTTTTGGCGTATCCTTGAGGCCGAGTAACACTCGAACCATTTCTTGAATCTGCTGCTTTGATGCACGGCCATAGCCTGTTAAAGACATTTTAATCTGAAGGGGCGTGTATTCAAATAGTTCGAGACCTGCTTTTTTCCCTGTTAAAAGAATAACTCCCCTAGCCTGTGCGACATTCAGTGCAGTTGTGACATTTTGTGCAAAGAAAAGTTTTTCTACTGCCATGATGGTAGGCTTTGTATCGGCGATTATTTCGCTCAGTTCATCAAAGATCGTTATGAGTCTATCTGATTCCTCACTATTTGGAGGTGTCGTAATCACTCCCGCATCGACAAGTCTCGGTTTGCCGGCAATGATATCTATGACACCAAATCCAAGACGACCTGTACCAGGATCAATCCCAATGATACGGGTCGTTCTTGAAAGCTTAGAGTTCAACGCCATCGGCTATATCGAAATTAGTATAGGTTTGTACTGTGTCATCAAGTTCATCGAGAGTATCTAAAAGTCGAATCACTTTTCTGGCAATTTCTGGGTCTGTTATCTCAATCTTCGAGTTTGGCTCGTAGCGAAGCGCTGCCTCAATAACAGTTAATCCGGCATCTGTAAGTGCGTTCCTCACCTTTGCGAGGTCCTTGAGGGCCGTATAGACAATCATTTCACCGTCTGATTCGACGGCATCATCTGCACCACCGTCGATGGCTGTGAGTAAGGCATCGTCTCCTATTTCCTTGATTCTAATTACGCCTTTTCGGGTAAACTGAAAGGCCACACTACCGGGCTCTGCAATTGCGCCTCCGCACTTAGAAAATGTACTTTTAACTTCTGGAAATGTACGATTTCGATTATTGGTTGCGCATTCGATCAGAATTGCCGTTCCACCCTGACCATAGCCTTCGTAGACTACTTCTTCTAGCTGTTCTGCTGATTTATCGCTGACACGCTGGATGGCGCGCTCTATATTAGACATCGGCATGTTGTGAGATTTTGCAGTATCAATAGCTATGCGTAGCGCAAAGTTCATATCAGGATCCACACCGCCACGAGCTGCGATGGCAATTTGATTTCCTAGCTTCGTAAAGAGAACGCCCCTTTTGGCATCATTCGCACCTTTGGCGCGTTTAATTGTTTCCCATTTAGAGTGTCCAGACATACAGTTATTGTACCAAAACATTTCCCTCTAGTCGCTGTCGTGACTTATTCCACATCATATACATAACTGCAGAAACACAAAGATACATCATTACCATTTCATAAAAAGTAATCTCTACTTCAGCTGACGCACGAGGAATCGATGCGATAACACGTGCGAGTTCCAAGATTGTGGACAGCACTGCATTGGCCGGGACTGTCAGAACTGCAAGCCACGTTGGCACAATGATAACAACTGCCGATAGCGCCATAGCGATAGGAATTAATGGAACAACTAGCACATTTGCAAGCACAGCAACGAGAGATAAAGTGCCAAACAAATATAGACTATACGGCGTCACCATGATAAGTACAGAAATAGTCTCTATCAAAATGCTCCCAAGTAGCTTTGGCTTTTTGTCACCATATAGCCTATGTTTAACTATCGGACTCACGAGTAATATACCCGTAAAAGCAAGGAATGACAGGTACCATCCCGCGTCACCCCAGATATACTCTGGTCGAAATAATGTCGTAATCACGGCGCAAATACTTAGTAACACGGCAGGCCGAAATGTCCTCCCGTAGTACCATGCGAATAATGATAGCCCGCAAACAATGGCGGCTCTGACTATCGATGCCGAAAAACCAGTGATGAACAGGAAGGTTGTGATTACAGAAATTGAGATGATAAGTTTTTGGTACCGTGATAGACGCCTGAGTACGCGCATTACAAATCGCACCATAATTGTTAAGTTGTAACCAGACACTGCAATAATGTGCGAAAGTCCCGTTATGCGAAGGTTAGTGATAATCGAGTCAGGAATTGTAGATTTTTGACCTATGAGCAATCCACCAGCAAATGAACTTAATGGCTCGGGTAAATTGTCTCTGAGTTGTTTGTTAAGCTTGCGGCGAAGTGAGTTATACCACTTATTGTCGTACTCGATTACGTCCATTTGAGCAAAACTAACTCGGGCCTGATTTGAGCCACGAGCAGGAAATACTTTTCCTGTTACTTCAACTAAATCACCACGAAGCACACTCACTTCTCCGTAGCCGCTTACAGCCATTTGCCCTGGAATTTTGTGCCCGTCTATATCAATTGCGTTCATAGTAAATGCAAGCTGTCCTCGTCTGTCATACTCTGCATCGTCCAGCGATCTGCCTACGACGGTTTGTTTTGTTTCGAAATAACCTCGTAGTATTTCAAATCCTGCATTTTGACCTGAACCCCGCAGGTTGCCAAGAGCGCAGGAAAGAAGGGCCAGACCAAAAACAATTGATAGAGATCTGCGCGTAGACACGACTACAAAGAATAGTCCTACAAGCGCAAGAACTGGGGCAATATCCATGTACCGACCAATATAAATACCTGCTAAGCAAAATAACGAACAAATGATAATCGAATCTGTTCTTTTCATCTGAAATTGATTATAGAACAGCCGTGGCCAATATTGACTAAACTTCAGTAATTTGTTATGATTACCTCTGTTTTTTACCGGTAACTTTAGATAAGTTACCTGTGCGGGACCGTAGCTCAGCTGGTTAGAGCACCTGCCTTTTAAGCAGGGTGTCATGGGTTCAAGCCCCATCGGTCCCTCCAATTCTAGAAGCCCTTTCTTTGGGGCTTTTTGAATCGGAGAGCCAGCCGGGCTTGGCTTGGACTCGCCAAAAGGGTGTCAGGGTGAAGAAGTCGGTGGCATTTTGCAAGCAAACCTTCTGATGGAAACCTGTTTTCAGTCATGAAATCTCGGGGTCGCGCAACGTGACCGCAGAATGTGAGCAAGTCCCAACGGTACCTTTAAAATGCATTCTTCAGAACGCTAGCGTATAATAATGAATAATATGAATGAACTACTAATACTAGATATTCAGGAGCCAGAAGATGAAGCTGGTCTGCAAAAACCCACTAAAGACATACCTACTGGAAAAGCAGGAATAGTATTGGGTGATGAATTGGTGAAATCTAGTAGCTTACCCGAGGATATTCAACGAGTCTTAGATCAGCTAGGTAAACCAGATGTTTCTGAATAATAGTTGCGATAGACAAGACTAAGGACCTCCAATACACTTATGTATAAACGGCAGCAAAAGTCGCCACATTGACACTTATTGGGTATGCCATCTTTCAGATATGCCTTATTCTTGGGCTCCCCTGGGGGTACTGCGCATGGGGCCTACAAAGTGAAACACTACCTGCTGCACTGCGCATTGGTAGCGCTATTTCTATCTTGATTTACTTCCGCAATATCTTTGATTTTGAGTAGAGTGGGCGTTAAAAACATGGTTAAGAATAAAAAAGTTACATACTACGGTACCTGGGTATTTACGGTTTACTTCTTTATTGGAGTATTGATGAACGCCATCTCTCGGAGTACCGTAGAGAGACATAATGTCCCTTTTATATTCATCCTAGCGATAATGTTTTTGGTAGTAGCAAAGTCTGATAGCGCCGAATTAAAGTCACAATAGCAACCACGATTGCCATACAAGCATAAGCATATTCGTGTGAGATAATACCTGCAATGAACCTCTTAAATATACTTACTATGTTGTCATTTGTCGCTCTAAATGTGGATATAATTTTTCAGACAAAAAGAATATATCATACAAAATCATCACATGACATATCTCTGCTTGGTCTAGGTATCAGATATGGTGCAATTATGATCATACTTATTAAGTACATTAGCCTTGATGACACCACTCTTTTTGTCGGTCAAGCATGTATCGCCATCACCTTCACCGTGTATTTCTTTTTAGCTGTGTCATACTTTCGTCACAAAAGGTAGCTAGAAAGAATGTCAACGATGACCTCAGACTTATTTGTCCTACACTAAATAAAGTCATTATGTAGTGCTAGTAGTTACTTATGGTGATCGCCGTCTTCGGGCTTCACGGGCTTTGGGCGTTCGACCAACATCAAAAACAATGTCGACGCTATACCAATAAGTAGAATTATAGTTATGTTTGTATTCACATAATTATAAGTTGGAGAATTTTCAAACCCATCTGTCGTGCTTAGTACGCTTACTGACCAAAAACCTGCAAGTAGACCCCCTACTATCGACGGTATTATGTGATACGGAAGTTTCTTTTTAGCGGCTTTTTTGGTTACAATAAGAGCGGCCACAGCCGGAACAAGCATGACAAAGACTTTTGCAATGTCATCTACTGGCAGATTAGAGTTAAGTACGATCTTTGCCGCAAGCCCTACTTCATCGGACGAGACTTCCATAAGAGCCTTACCGACACAGAGCATCATAAACACGCTTGCACCCTTGGCCCGCAGGATTATTGGTAGAACTCCGACCAGGATAAATGAAAAGAGAAATACAGCCATAGCGTTCATGGTTATGATTATACTACCAGTTTAGCTTTTGTCCGACAGCGATACCGATTTGATTGACTATTCCTGAACGAACTTCGATAACATACAGAGCCGGATCAGATGGATAAAATACTTTTGGATAAGACTCAGGTTTGGCATTTTTCTCTATACTTACGACTGTTTTGTCTTTGTTTAGCCAGAGTATATCTATACTGAAGTTCATTTCTTTCATCCATATACCGATAATGTCCGTTGAATCGAACGTAAATAGCATCGCTTGACGTTCGCTAAGGCATTTCTTGCCGCTTAATCCTGTTTGTCTGGCCGATGGGGTATCGGCAATCTGAGCATTGAGTGTTATATCGCCTACCGTGATTATTTTGTCGGTACGGTATGACTCATCGCAGAGTGAGTTTGACCTATTTATACATATCATACCTAATGTTACCACCACTAACAGAGCCAGTAGAACTGGAAGGCTACGCGCCAACTTTATCTTTTCGATTTTTTTGTTTTGCATTTCTTTCAATATACTCAATTATTTTCGTTGCAAGATCGCGCTTCGTAACGAGCTCTGGAGTTTTAATACTTGCCGATGAGTTAACTTCTAGTACGAGTGGCCCCTTATTGCTGCGCATCATATCCACACCACAGATCGGCAAGCCCATTGCTTTGGCCGCTTTAATTGCTGTTTTTTCTTCTTCATCTGTAAGCTTTACGGCACTTCCATATCCACCCTGATGTGTGTTTGAACGAAAATCATCATCAAGGCTTTGACGCTTGATACTTGCCACTACTCTGCCGCCGACGACAAGGGCACGAATGTCAGTGCCAGCAGATTCTTCGACAAATTCTTGAACGAGAAAGCTTACTTCTTCTACGTAGAATGCCTGCATTACCGCCTTAGCGGCTTTTGGCGTCTCTGCCAGCACGACACCATTACCATGAGTGCCACGCGCAACTTTGATAATACACGGCGCACCACCAACCATTTCGAGTACGTCTTTATAATCAACATTTTCTCTTGCAAAAACAGTCTTTGGGATT
>Ga0163144_10009274_pt1 | contig 21156 bp, 18 predicted proteins | sample OliLak19BULKMAT1_FD_123175 | JGI IMG/M metagenome (GOLD analysis project Ga0163144, IMG submission 123175) | Freshwater microbial mat bacterial communities from Lake Vanda, McMurdo Dry Valleys, Antarctica - Oligotrophic Lake LV.19.BULKMAT1 | ecosystem: Environmental > Aquatic > Freshwater >... | reverse complement strand
TGGGCCAGAGTGTTGCCGCTTTGTGGAAGCGTGCGAGCTGGGCGGGATTGGCGGCGCTGTCTTCGTCCCCACAGGCGAGGTGGCTGATGAGGCGCGTGGGCATGGGCAGCATCCGCGCCGCGGCGGCCCAGTGTGCTTCCGACAGGCCGAGGCGGTTCATGCCGATGTCGACGTGGATGGCGGCCGGTCGGAGCTGGACGTTCGAGGTCAGCCACAAGTCGATCTGTTCGAGATGGTTCAGCACGGGTTGGAGCTGGTACATCTGGAATAGGTCGAGCGTGTCGGCCGTGGCTCCGTGAAAGACGAGGATCTCGGGGGCTGGGCCGATCTGGCGGCGAAGGCTCGCGCCTTCCTGTGGCCAAGCGACGTAGAAGCGGGTGCAGCCAGCTTTCAACAACGCGGAGGACACGCGCTCCGCGCCGAGACCATAGGCGTCGGCTTTGACGACAGCTGCTGCAATGGCGGGGGCGACGCGGCGCTGCATCATGCGCCAGTTGGCCACAATGGCGTCAAGGTCGATCTGAAGCGTCGGGCCAGCCATGCGCCTTCGCTAGTGCGATTTTGCGCGCAGGTGAAGCGCTCTATTCCTCGCCATCCGGCAGGAAGCCGCGGGCCCCGCCACCGCCTGAGCCCACCGGGCTGGGGCCCCGATTGTCCGAACGGCTGTGCTCAAGGTTCGAGAATCGCACGCGCGCAGGGTTGAAGCCGACCTCGACGCGACCGATCGGGCCGTGGCGCTGCTTGGCCAGGATGATCTCCGCCACGTTGAACTTGGCGGCCATCTGGTCTTTCCACTCCTGGTGGCGGGGATCGCCTTCGCCCGGCTCAAGGCGTTCGAGGTAATAGGCTTCGCGATAGATGAACATGACCACGTCGGCATCCTGCTCGATCGAGCCAGATTCGCGAAGGTCCGAGAGCTGTGGCCGCTTGTCCTCGCGCTGCTCGACCGCGCGAGAGAGCTGGGAGAGCGCAATGATCGGAATGGCGAGCTCCTTAGCCAGCGCCTTCAGCGATTTGGTGATCTCGGTGACTTCCTGCACGCGGCCGTCGCTCTTGCGGCCACCCGAAGACGTGATGAGCTGCAGGTAGTCGATGATCAGCAGGTCGAGCCCGGTCGTGCGTTGCAGGCGACGGGCGCGGGCCGCGAGTTGGGATATCGAGATGCCGCCCGTGTCGTCGATGAAGAGGGGGATTCCCTCCATCGTCTCCGCAGCGTCCCGGATCGCCTCGTAGTCCTTCGGTGTGAGTTCGCCGCGGCGCATCTTGTCGGACGGTACGCCCGAAACGTCGGCGAGCACGCGCGCTGCCAGCTGGTCGGACGACATCTCGAGCGAAAAGAAGCCGACGACGGCGCCCTCATCCGTCTTCATCGTGCCATTGGGGCCCGGCGAGCGGCGACACATCCTGGCGGCGTGATATGCGATGTTGGTGGCGAGCGCAGTCTTTCCCATCGATGGGCGGGCAGCGAGAATGACGAGGTCCGACTTGTGGAGGCCGCCAAGCTTGCGGTCGAGTTCAGACAGGCCGGAAGGCACGCCGGCGATCTTGCCGTCGCGCTTGTAGGCGGCGGTGGCTGTCTGGATCGACGTGCTCAGTGCGGAGTTGAAAGTCTGGAAGCCCTGCGCGCCCGCGCCGCGTTCGGCCAGCGAGAATAGCTTGCGTTCCGCGTCCTGGATCTGGGCTTCACCGGGAACTTCGAGGTCGCCCGTGACGGCCTGGTTGACGATGCCGGCACCGATGTTGATCAGTTCACGCCTTAGCGAGAGGTCGTGAACAAGGCGGGCGTAGTCGACGATCTCGGGTCCGAAGGCGGCTGAGTCCAGCAGGTCGGCGAGGTATCGGGCACCGCCGATCTCCGCCAGCCGGCCATCGCGCTCGAAGTGTTCGCGGAGCGTGACGCCGTCCGCGACGCGGCCGCCAGAGATGAGCCGGTCCAGCACTTCGAAGATCGCGCTGTTCGCCGGCGCGTAAAAGTCACGCGCTTTCAGGATGTCGGAGACGCGCTGCTGGGCGTTGTTGTCGAACAGGATCGCGCCCAGCACGGCCATCTCGGCCTGCAGGTTGTGGGGGAGAACCGTCTGGGACGGGTTTTCGTGATCCTTCGCCATGGCCTCTCTCTAGGCCAAACGTATCTGCGAATCGCGACTTGATTCCAGATATCCTCAGCTTGGTTGTCGCTGTTGATGGCGGACGCCGGACGCAGGGTTTGCGGATCATTTCCGCCCAAACCACGCGCCGATGCCGCCAGCGATAGCTCCGAGCAGAACTGCAACGAATCCGTAAATCAGGCCGTGCTGGCGCGAAAGATCAAAGAGCGTCTCGTCCAGCCCTGTCCGGGCCAGCGTGAAACTCTGGCGAGATTCACCGACGACCCGGCCATCCCGAAAGGCCACCGCGCGTACACTGTATTCTCCAGGTGGCGCATTGACGGGCAGCCCGATGCTGGCGCGCCGCAGGCCACCCTCGAAGCGCCTGAAGTCTGCGTCACCAAACGTGTAGAGGCCCTGTTCCATCTTCAGATCAACGAAGGCCTCTCGCCATGCGCCCAGTTCTGGAGACAGGAGCTGGTCCAGACGGGGGAGCGCCGTCGCCTGGGCATTGAGACCGGCTTCAATCATTGCTTCGGGGGAGACGGTTGCTGTCACCACTGGTTCCGCGCCGATCGCGAAGACCTGGGGCGCGCCGACGAACTCGATGCGCTCTTCGCCCGTGGCGGTTCGGTGGATCATGCGATGCGGAACGACAGGCCCTAAAAGGGCTACCGCCACGCCCGAGGTGAGGTTCTCCGGCTGGGGCGTGGCCGCGAAGACGATAACGCGCGAGTCGTTGTAGTTGACCTCCACCTCGATCACGTCCTGCGCGATGCCGGCGGCCATGATGGGACGTTCCGCTTCCTCGCGACGCTGAGCCTGCGCAGTGGACGCGGCGAGCACAGTCATGGCGAGCAGCACGCAGGCGGCGCGTCTCATATCGTCTCCTCCAGCCTGTATTCCGGCTGCGGTGCGACGAACAGCTCGTAGACCAGCCTTCCCGCGATGCCGAGGACCAGCAAGGCGAGGAGCAGCCTGACCTGTGCGGCCTTGAGCCGGCGACCGGCGATCGCGCCATAGCGTGCTCCGATCACGCCGCCCACCATAAGCACAGCCGCGAGCACGAGATCGACCGTGCCGTTGAAGGTGGCTTGCAGGAAAGTAACGTAGGCGGTGAGGAAGATAATCTGGAACAGCGACGTTCCGACCATCACGCGGGTCGGCACTCCCAGCAAGTAGACCATGGCGGGGGCCAGGATGAAGCCGCCGCCGACGCCCAGAACGGCCGCCAACATGCCGACGAAGAAGCCTATGCCGATCGGAGGGATAATCGAGATGTAGAGGCCTGAGCGTGGGAAACGACGCTTCATCGGAAGCCCGCGCATCCAGGCCCGGATACGGGTGCGTCGACCGGGGTCGCCACCGGTTGTCCGGAGCGCTCCAACGCTTTCCCAAGCCATCAGGCCGCCAATCACGCCGAGAAAGATGATGTAGAGAAACGAGATAGCTGCATCGACGATCCCAAAGGCCTTGAGGATGCTGAAAATGCCCACCCCGCCGGTGGATCCAGCAAGTCCACCCATCAGCATGAGCGTGCCGAGCCTCGTATCGACCTGCCTGTCGCGCCAGTGGGCGGAGACCCCCGCGATTGACGTTGCGAGAATCTGGTTGGCCTGGGTTGAAACCGCCACGGCCGCTGGGATGCCGTAGAAGATCAGCAGCGGGGTAAGCAGGAATCCGCCGCCCACGCCAAAAAGCCCGGAAAGGAACCCCACCAGCGTGCCGATCGCAACGAGGATCAGCGGATCGACCGCGACCTGTGCGATGGGCAGGTGAATCAGCATGACCTGTTCTAGACGCGCAATCGCGACGCTGAAAGCGTTTGCAGGGGCATCAAAGCCAGAATGAGCAGGCTGTCGCTTCGCCTTGCCCGGATCGAGGGGCGTCCCGGCGCCTTAGTCGTCGGCGCCGAGTGTGGCTGCGCGCAGCTGGCGGAGGAGCGATACGCTGGCTTCGCCTGTCACGGGAAGGTCGTTGGCGCGCTCAAACTGCCGGATCGCGTCGGCGGTGCGCGTGCTCAATTTCCCGTCTGTCGTTGCGGACGTGTAGCCGAGCCGCTGGAGCAGCCGCTGAGCTTCCGAAATCTGGGCCGGGGAAGCGATGTCCCACGACCTTCGGCCAAAATCGCCGTTGGCGCGGGCGACGGGCAGTTTAGGGTTGAAGGCGCGAGCGCGACGCTTGATCGTCTCCGACTGTGTAGGCTGCATCTCCGACAGTAGACCGCGGGCGCGGCGGCTGGCGTCCTGATCGCCCGCGCGGCCGGCAATCTCGAACCAGAAGGCCGCTTCCGCCTTGTCTTCACTCAGCCCAAGACCCTGTTCGTAGAGGACGGCGAGGTTGTACTGGCTGTCGACGAGGCCGAGGTCGGCGGCCGTGCGAAACCACTCGACGGCCGCCGCATAACTTTGCGGACCAGCGTCGCCCTCGGCATAGAAGACAGCAAGGTCATGCATGGCGAGGCGGTTACCGCCGATCGCGGCCTTCTCGGTCCATGAGCGGCTGGCCGCCATGTCGCGCGGAACACCTTCGCCGCGTTCATAGAGCTTGGCGAGGCGATACTCAGCCATCACCAGACCGCGGCCGGCGGCGTCGCGCAGGAGTTGGACCGCGCGAGCCTTCTCGCCCGTATTCAGCAGCTCAAGCGCGTAATCGTGCAGCGCGACCGGATCGCCAGCGCGGACTGCATCCGAGAGGGTGAGCGGCGGGGCGGCGGTTGTTGCGGCAGGGGGGGCTGGCACGGCTGCAGGCATCGCCGCCTTGGCGGGATTGGCCACGCTTGTGTCAACAATCGTGTCAACGGGCATGTCGTCGGCCAGCAACCCCGCAGCAGGATCCGCATCGCCCTCTGCGAACAGAACTGCATCAGCGGCTCCGGCGGGCGCAGCTGCCAGGTCCGGCACGGTCGGGTCGAGCTTCGCGAAGTCGTCACCTTGCGCGTCCTGTTTGCCGCGCATGACGGTGAATGCGGCACCGCCGGCGACTGCCACCGTCAGCACTGCAGACGCGATCAGCGGGCCCTTGCCAATGCCCTTGCGGCGAGAACTCGCTGCGGTGTCAACGCGTCGGCCCTGCCGTGCCGCGCGCCGCGCTTCTTCGAGATAGTCCGTGGACAGGCGCTCACGTCCATCGTCCAGCGGCAAATCCGCGACAAAGCCTTCACCGGGCAGCGGGGCGGGGCCGAGGAATTCGTCATCTGCTTCAAGCAGGTCCTCGATCCGGCTGGCAGGTCCGGGAGCGTCCGCTGAGGCAGCTGCGCCATCCTCAAACAGGTGCGCGTCACGCGGATCGACGCGCCGATCGAACGGCGGTGGCTCTACGCCGACGATGTCCGTCGTCTCGGGAATATCATCTGGATTGTCGATCACCAGCAGGGAGGCAGCTGCAACGCGAGTCGGCGTCGATGAAGACTCGTCGTCCAGGATCACGTAGTCGTCCGACAAGATCGGGATGTCGCGGGAAACCTCTGGCGTATCGAGGCGGCCGGAGCGTGCGTCTTCGATGCTTTCGAGGCGGCGGGCGAGCGACGACACCGTGTTCTGGACAGGTGTGAGGGCCGCGGCCGACTGGTCCGCCGACTCGTCCATGCGACGCTGCACTTCGGACAGCATGTCCGAGAGCTTTGTCTCGTAGGAGCGACCGCTGTCGGCGAGGCGTGCTTCGAATGCACGTTGCGAATCCTGAGCCTGCAGCTGCAGGCGTTCGACGGCGCGCGCGACCTGTTCGCCGATCTGGCCAATCGCCTTGGCGCTTCGGTGCTCGCTTTCCTGGACGCGCTCGTCGAGCTTGTCGGCGAGCCTGTCGATCTCGGTACTGTCGAGCGGGCGAGCAGCCACGGCGGTTTCCGCAAGGCGGTCGCTCAGGCGCTGGACGCTCTCATCGTGTCGGCGCTGCAGGCGTTCAGCGACGATGGCGACCTGTTCGCCGACGGCGTCGATGGCGCCGGCGCTGCGCTTCTCCATCGCCTGCAACTTGTCGTCCATCGCGGTGTTCAGCCGCCCGATGTCGACCCGGGCGCTGCTTTCGACGGAGCCGAGACGCGCGTCGATCGTGTCAGCGAGATTGGCGATCTCGCGGCGAACGTCGTCGATGGAGCGCTGGTCGCCGCGGGATTCGACCGCGCGAAGCCGGTCGTCGACTGCGCGCGAAAGACGGTCAACCTGCGCGCTCATCGACTCGATTGCATCCGCCTGCCGGGCTTCGGAGATTTGAATCTGGCCTTGCAGCTGACCTATTGTCCGATCGAGCCGCTCCAGCTTCTCGGGCGCGCCGGCGCGCAAGACCTCCTCAAGGCGACGCTCCATGTCGGCGCGGGCGGCTTGCATGGGGCGCGCCATGTCCTCGGCGAATGCGTCGAGGCGCTTCTGGAACACCTGCTGCAACTGCGCCATATCATCGGCTGGGCGCCCCGCGCCTTTCTGGATGCGATCGTCGATGTCCGTGACGGCGCGCTCGAGCACGTTCACGGCTGTGTCGGTCTTGCGTTCAGTACGGGTGACGCGCTCGGTGATCCGGCTGACGGCTTCACTCAGCGTGTTCATCGCTTCGCGTGTCTTCTCCTCGATGGCGTCGACGCGGTCGAGCACCTCCTTGGACATTGCGCGCGAGCGCGTGAGACTGGATTCGAGTGCGCGCTCCATGCGCCAAGTCGTGTCGCCGACGGCGCGCTCGGCCTTGGTCTCGAAAAGTTCGAAGCGTGAGGCGGCATCGGTGATCCGAGCAAGGCCGGCTTCGATGCGACGCTCGGTCGAGGACATCTTTTCCTCGATTTGGTCGACTCGGCCGCTGACGCCGGCGGCATTGGAACGAACCGCGGTGCTGATCGCCTGGTCCATTGAGCGAGCGACATCGTCAACCTTCGAGGCGACCTCGTTCACCTTGTCATCGAACAGCGTGCGCAGGTTCTGCTGTTCACGCTCTGCCTGGCCGAGACGCTCCTGCAGCGTTTCGGATAGCCGACCGAGCGATGCTTCGAGCGTCTTCAGGCTATCGAGCGTTTCGCCCGAGCGGTTTTCCGCTTCCAGCGTGCCGATGCGATTGCGAAGCGCGGATTGGGTCGTCTCGATCTCGCCCATGGCGCGGGTGACGCGTTCGAGCGCCTGCAACTGGGCTTTACCGGTGGCGTCGACCTTGCCCATCAGGCCGAGAATCGATTTGTCGATGCCGGATATTGCGCGAGCGGAACGACCTGTGGATGCCTCCAGGCGCTGGGCGAGCTGGTCGATCTCGTGCGACATCCGTCTCAGGTCGCCGTCGGCTGACGCGCGAGGCATCGGATCGGACAAGTCGATATCGCGAAACTCGTGTTCATCGCCTTCAAGCAGAAGGGAATTGAGGTACTGACCCAACGTTACCCCCTGACGCGCCGCGCGTTCGCGGGCGACGGATCTCGCCTTGGGGTCTATACCCTTCACACTCCAGGGCGACTGCGTCATGTCCAGCTCCGAATCGGATCGCGAAAAGCCTGTCGTGATCCGGCATGCGAGCCCAGTTGGCGATCAGGGGCTTAAAGCCGCGTTAAGCATAAATTCTGTGGTGGCCGGTCCCTGGGGCATGACAGGTTGACGCAGGGGGGAGGTAACGCTACGTATTGCGGAGCGTTAACTCATTGGCGCGGCCTGTGCTCCCCCACAGTGCACATAAAAAATGCAACGGGAGGCAGAGTTTGAAGACGTACACCATCAGTGAACTTGCGCGCGAATTCCAGGTAACGCCGCGCGCCCTGCGGTTCTATGAGGACAAGGGGTTGCTCCAGCCCACCCGTGACGGGCTGAACCGTGTTTACTCGACGCGAGACCGCGCAAGATTGAAGCTGATCCTGCAGGGGAAGAGCGTTGGTTTCTCGCTCTCGGACATCCGTGAGATCCTCGACCTGTACACGCTCGAAGGTCACCGCGCGCAGCTGAAGCTGTCGCTCAAGAAGTCGCGCGAGCAGATCAAGAATCTCGAAAAACAGCGCGAGGACGTCGAAGCGGCCCTGGAGACCCTCCAGAAAGGCGTCTCATGGGCGGAAGAAAAGCTTCAGGAGCTTGGGCCTGGTCCGGACGTGGAACAGTCAGCTCGCGCTTATGAACGGGTCGCGCGTGCTGGTCTCGACGGAGATGTCGCCCACATCGACAGCTGACGTCCAGTTTTGCGCTGACCCAAAGTCAGTCTCGACGACCGGCCGCTTGGTGATATGACGCCGTGCATTGGTTGCCGGTTGCGTGACAGCACGCGCCGGCGACCTGTCACGCACGGCTGCAGGTGGAGGATCGATGCCCAGATATCAGGCGCCGCTCAGGGACATGAAGTTCCTGCTCAACGAAGTGCTTGAGATCGGGTCGTATGCCAACTTGCCCCGGTTTGCAGATGCCCCCGCTGACGTCATCGACGCAGTGCTGGATGGCGGGGCGGTCTTCGTGCAGGAGGTTCTCCAGCCGATCAACGCCATTGGCGACCGGCAGGGCTGCAGGCGGAACGCGGACGCCTCCGTGAAGACGCCCGACGGGTTCCCAGCAGCTTACAAGCAGATGTCCGAGGATGGCTGGATGGCGATTTCCGCCGATCCGCAGTGGGGCGGGCAGGGCCTGCCGCGCGTCGTCTCGATGCCGTTCCTTGAGATGTGCTCGTCGGCCAACATGGCGTTCTCCATGTATCCGGGCCTCACCCGCGGCGCTGCTGAGGCGATCCAGGAAGGCGGGTCGGAGGAGCAGAAGCAGATCTACCTGCCAAAGATGATGACCGGCAAATGGGCCGGGACGATGAACCTGACCGAGCCGCAGTGCGGAACCGATCTTGGTCTCATCCGCACCAAGGCCGTCCCTCAGCCGGACGGGTCCTACAAGATCACCGGACAGAAGATCTGGATCTCCGGCGGCGAGCAGGACCTTACCGAAAACATCATCCAGCTTGTGCTCGCCCGCATCGAGGGCGGCCCCGAAGGTATCAAAGGCATTTCGCTTTTCATCGTGCCGAAATTCCTCGTGAACGCCGATGGTTCGCTAGGGACGCGCAACGCTTTTCAGTGTGGCGGCCTCGAAGAGAAGATGGGCATCCACGGCAATGCAACGTGCGTGATGAACTATGAAGGCGCGACCGGCTACCTCGTGGGCGAGGCGCACAAGGGCATGCGCACCATGTTCGTCATGATGAACGAGGCGCGTCTCGGCGTCGGTATGCAGGGGTTGGCGCAGGCCGAAGTGGCATTCCAGAACGCGGCGGACTTTGCGCGTGAGCGCCTGCAGGGCCGGTCGATCACTGGCGCGAAGGCGCCCGACAGGGCTGCCGATCCGATCATCGTGCATCCCGATGTACGGCGCATGCTGATGGACATGAAGGCTTTCACCGAGGGCGCGCGCGCCTTCACTTATTGGACGGCGCTGCAGGGCGACCTGCTGCATGTGTCGCCCGATGCGCATGTGCGGGAAAAGGCGGACGACCGGATGTCGCTGCTGACGCCGGTGATCAAGGGCTTCCTCACCGATCGCGGGTTCAAATGCGCGAACGACGCACTGCAGCTGCATGGCGGGACCGGATACACCCGCGACCAGGGCGTCGAACAATTTGTGCGCGATGCGCGGATCGCGCTGATCTATGAAGGTACCAACGGCATTCAGGCGCTCGACCTCGTCGGCCGCAAACTGGCGGCGAATGGCGGCCGTGCGGTGTTTGGCTTCTTCAATGATCTGGAGGAATTCGCATCGTCGAACGAAAGCAATGAGAAACTGAAGCCGTATGTCGACGGCGTGCAGCTGGCGACCGTGCAGCTGAAGGAAGCCACGATGTGGCTGATGCAGAATGGCATGTCGAACTTCGACAATGCCGGCGCATCCAGCCATGACTACCTGCAGCTTTTTGGCCTGACGGCCTTCGCGCTGATGTGGGCCAAGATGGCCAAGGCGGCGCTTGAACGAGCGGAAACGAGTGACCAGTTCTATGCTGACAAGCTGGCCACGGCCCGCTATTTCTTCGAGCGTGTCTTGCCTGACGCGACGTCACATCTCGCAAAGGTCAAGACAGGTGCCGGGCCCGTGATGGCCCTCGGTGCCGACTCATTCTGACGGGCCGCCGGGGACCTCGGCGCGCCCACCCTTCCGGCTCCCCCGGGGGCCTGAACTTCAAGAGGAGGCCGCCATGGCCGATGCATTCATCTACGACGCCGTTCGCACGCCGCGCGGCAAGGGCAAGAGCAGCGGGTCGCTGCATGAGATCACATCGCTGCAGCTGGCGACGCAGGCGCTGCGGGCGATCAAGGATCGTAACGGACTGAAGGACACCGCCAAGATCGATGACGTGATCTTCGGCTGCGTGACGCCGATCGGCGAACAGGGTTCGGATATCGCGCGGATAGCCGTGCTGAACGCCGACTATTCGGAGACGACGGCGGGCGTGCAGGTGGATCGCTTCTGCGCGAGCGGCCTTGAAGCCTGCAACATCGCGGCGGCCAAGGTTATGACCGGCGAGGCCGACATGGCGATCGGCGGCGGCGTCGAGGCGATGAGCCGCGTGCCGATGGGATCGAATGGCGGCGCCTGGGCGTCGAACCCGGAAATCGCGATGAAGTCCTATTTTGCGCCGCAAGGCATCGGTGCCGACCTGATCGCCACCAAGTACGGTTTCTCGCGCGATGACGTTGATGCCTACGCAGTCGAGAGCCAGAAGCGCGCGGCGCAGGCCTGGAAGGAAGGACGCTTCAAGAAGTCTGTTGTGCCGGTGAGGGACCAGCTCGGGGTCACCATCCTGGCGCATGACGAGACTGTTCGCGGCGACACGACGATGCAGACGCTGGCGGCGCTCAACCCGTCGTTTGAGCAGATGGGCGTCATGGCGTTCGACGACGTCGTGAAGCAGCGTTATCCGGAGATCGAGAAGATCAACCACGTCCACCACGCCGGCAACTCGTCTGGCATCGTCGATGGCGCTTCGGCCGTTCTGATCGGCAACAAGCAGTCTGGTGACGAACTGGGCCTCAAGCCTCGTGCCAAGATCCGGGGCTTTGCCTCGATCGGCTCGGAGCCTTCGATCATGCTGACCGGGCCGTCGCTGGTGACCCAGAAGTTGCTGAAAAAGCTTGGCATGGAAGTCGGCGACATCGATCTCTACGAACTCAACGAGGCGTTCGCCTCGGTGGTCCTGCGCATGATGCAGCATCTGGACATCCCGCACGAAAAAATGAACGTAAACGGCGGCGCCATCGCGATGGGTCATCCGCTCGGCGCTACCGGCGGCATGATCCTCGGCACGATGGTCGACGAGCTGGAGCGGTCGGACAAGACAACGGCGCTGATCACGCTCTGCGTTGGCGCAGGCATGGGCACGGCCATGGTTATCGAGCGCGTGTGATGCAGATCGATGAAGCCAAACTCAGCGCGCTGGTAATCTCTGCGCTCACGGGTATCGGCCTCACGCTGTTTCTCAACAACGCGCTGCGCGATCTCGCCACGGCGCTGACGATCACTGTTCCGGTGACCCTGGTGATGGGCGCGGTGCTGTTCGTGTTCGCGTCCGACAATATCAAGAAGGGTGGCGACAAGCCGCCGAAAGGTGATTGACCATGAATCTCGAAACATTCGGTTGGGACGTGGATACCGACGGCATCGCGACGGCCACATTCGACGTGCCGGGCCGCTCGATGAATACACTCACCGCGAAGGCCATCGCTGATCTCGGCGCCATCGCCAAGGAAGTGGCGACGAACGATGTGATCAAGGGCCTGGTCATAACGTCAGGCAAGACAAGCGGGTTCTGCGCGGGCGCTGATCTCGGCGAACTCGGCGGCGGTTCGGGCGGCGGCGGCGACAAGGGCGATCCGGAGGCGCAACTGAAAGCCGCGTTCGAACGCTCGTTCGGCATGAACAAACTGCTCCGCACGCTCGAGACCGGCAAGAAGCCTGTGGCGTGTGCGATCAATGGTCTGGCGCTTGGCGGCGGTCTCGAAGTTGCGCTGGGCTGTCACTATCGCATCGCGGCCAGCGACAATCCCAGGCTTCAGCTCGGCCTGCCGGAAGCCAAGATCGGCCTGATGCCGGGTGGCGGCGGCACGCAGCGCTTGCCGCGGCTGATGGGCGCGCAGGCGGCGGCGCCATTCCTGCTGCAAGGCGAGAGCATGACGGCCGAGCAGGCCAAGTCGAACGGCGTGGTGCATGATCTCGCGCCAACGAGCGAACTGGTCGCCAAGGCAAAGGCATGGTGCAAGGCCAATCCCAACGCCAAGGCGCCGTGGGATGATCCGAAGTTCAAACAACCCGGCGGCCTGCCCAACTCGCAGGGCGGCTCGACGGTATTCACGTTCGGCGCGGCCATGCTGGCCAAGCAGACATGGGGCAACTATCCGGCGCAGAAGCATATCCTGTCCGCCGTCTATGAAGGGCTGAGCGTGCCGATGGATGCGGCGCTGCGGATCGAGAGCCGCTATTTCGTCAAGACGCTGATGACGCCCGAAGCGAAAGGCATGATCCGCTCACTCTTCCTCTCGATGCAGGATCTGTCGAAAGGCGCCTCGCGCCCGGCTGGCTTCCCGGCGTTCGAGATCAGGAAGGCGGTGGTTGTTGGCGCGGGTCTGATGGGTGCGGGTATTGCCTATGTACAGGCCAAGGCCGGGATTCCAACGGTGCTGCTCGATGTGAGCCAGGAGTCTGCGGACAAGGGCAAGGCCTACTCGCAACGCATCGTCGACAAGGATGTGTCGCGCGGCAAGCTGACGAAGGAGAAGGGCGATGCGCTGCTCGCCCTGATCACGCCGTCGAACGACTATTCGCTCGTGAAGGGCGCCGACATCGTGGTCGAAGCGGTATTCGAGAATGTCGAGCTCAAAGCGAAGGTGACGGCGCAGATCGAGGAGCATCTCGGCGAGAACGCCGTGATGGGGACCAACACGTCGACGCTGCCGATCACCGGCCTCGCGAAGGCGTCGAAGCGTCCGGCCAACTTCATCGGCATCCACTTCTTCTCGCCGGTGGAGCGCATGGGCCTCGTCGAGATCATCATGGGCAAGGAGACGACCCAGGAGACGCTCGCCAAGACGATGGACTATGTGCTGAAGATCAAGAAGACGCCGGTGGCGGTGAACGATTTCCGCGGCTTCTATACCAGCCGCGTGTTCGGCACCTATCCGGAAGAGGGCATGACGATGCTGGCCGAAGGCATCGCGCCAGCCATCATCGAGAATGTCGGCCGGATGGCGGGCATGCCCATGGGCGCGCTGGAAGTGTCGGACTCGGTTGGCATCGACACGATGCTGAAAATCGGCCGCGAGAGCGCCAGGGTTGCCGGCCGATCCTATGAGCAGAACCCGGTCGGCGATCTGGTGGCGTGGATCGTGGAAAGCCAGAACCGCGTCGGCCGCAAGGCAGGCAAGGGCTTCTACGACTACAACGAGGCCGGCAAACCTTCGCGGCTCTATCCTGACATCGGCAAGAAGATCGACATCAAGGTGACCGAGTGCCCGCCCGCGCTGAAGGAAGAGCTGACCAAGCGCTTCCTCTATCGTCAGTGTGTGGAAGTCGCCCGCTGCTTCGAGGAGGGCGTCATTCTCGATGCGCGCGACGCGGATATCGGCTCGATCCTCGCGTGGGGCTTTGCACCTTACACGGGCGGTGTGTGCTCGTTCATGGACCTGAAGGTCGGCATCAGGACATTCGTCGAGGAGTGCGATCGCCTCGCCGAAGCCCATGGCGAACGCTTCCGCCCGAATGGGCTTCTGCGGGAGATGGCGGCGAAGGGCCAGACATTCTACTCGCGCTTCCCGCCCAAGGACCAGAAGGCGGCGGCTGCCTGATCAGGCCATGCGAAGTGATTGGAAAGGCCGGGCGAACGATCGCCCGGCCTTTTCATTTTCCGATATGCTTCCTCAGAAACTCGCCGAGCGCCGTCAGCACCGTGCGGCGGCTGTCGTTATCGACGAGGCTGTGGTCGTCGCCGTCGATGCGAATGTACTGCACCGACTTCTTCGCGTTTCTCAGAGCGTCATTCATCAATTCGCTTTGGCGGATAGAAACGATTGTGTCGGCCGCGCCGTGGATCAGAAGGACGGGCGCCCCGAACTTGTCCGCATGAAGCGCGGGCGAGACGGCGTCGATGGCATCCCGGTCCTTTTCCGGATCACCGATCAGGGCTTCCCAATAGGTAACGGCCCTGCTGTTTGCGCCACGCTCCCGCCTTTCCGTGCCAAGCATCTCGCGCAGGTGCGAGACACCTGCGATCGAGGCGACGCACTTGTACATGTCGGGTGTCGTGGCGCCGCCAGCAAGCGCCGCGTATCCGCCATAGCTCCACCCGACAATGCAGACGCGCTCCGGGTCGGTCCAACCCATCTTCGCCATTGCGTAAGCGCCGTCGGTGATATCGTCCTGCATCTTGCGTCCCCACTCGCCATAACCGGCATGGGCGAATGCTTCCCCGAACCCGGCGGAGCCGCGAAAGTTGGGCTGCAACACGGCATAGCCTTCATTGGCCATGTACTGCGGCAGCCAGTCGAATCCGACCGCGTCGTAGGCTTCCGGCCCTCCATGCGGCATCACGACGAGCGGCAGCTTCTTGCGGTCTGCCTCTGCAACATTGGTTGGCCAGGTGATGAGGCCCGGAATGGTGAGGCCGTCGCGGGCCTTGTATTCGATGGTTACGACCTCACCCACATCTTCGCGCTTGATGTCGGGGCGCGCGTTCGAGATCACGCGTAACTTCTTCGTGGGCCGGTCGAAAAGCAGATAGCGCTCTGCGTTGGTCCCGCCTTCAACGAAGAACAGCATGCTGGACCAGTCGTCCGACCATGAATCAAGGTAGACAGCAGAGCTGCCCAGCGCATTGACGACGAAATTGATATCCTTCTCGACTGCCTCGTCGAGCATGTCGTAGCTGGGGAACATGCCGGAATAGCGCACGCCGTAGACGGTGCGATTAATGTCCTGAATCACATCGACGACTTCCGCGTCATCCCGCTGTAGCACTGGGCCTGAGATCGAGCCGTCCTCCATCGACATAGTGTAGAGCGATACGAACTCCGAATCGATTGCATCGATCGCATAGAGAGACCTTGCGTCACGCGATACGCCGATGATGCTGATCTCCGGGAGCGGCGTATTTTTCTCGTAGATGGTCTTCCAGTCGCCATTCGCCCGACGAACGCGCAACTGGTGGCTTTGCATCTTTTCGTTGAAGTCTTCGCGGGCGATCACCTTTCCCGACGAGTCGACCAACCAGTCGATCGTGGCATGTGCGCCGCTCCCGCCATCAATTCGACCACCGCGTCCGGCATCGAGTGGTACGCGCAAGAGATCGAAAGCGGGGCTTGGATCGTACGATGCCCCCATGAAGGCCGGCATCAACACGGTCTTCCCGCCTGGCTCGACGCCCAGTATGCGGCCGAGGCCCGACTGCGCCGGGAAGATGTCCTTCGTGTTGCGGAGCAGTTGGACGTTCCTGCCGGTGGCGAGATTGAATGCAAACGCTGCAGAAAACTCGTAGCGGCCGAAAAATCCATAGGTCCGCGCATCTTTCGACGCGATCAGAACGACATAGTCATTGCCGACGAAGTGCACGTGCCGGGCGCGAACGTCGCCAACCCGGGTTAGACTCTTACTCGTGCCGGTCTTGATGTCGTGAATTACGAGGACGTCGTCGCCGTCGATGCGCTGAAGGAAGGCGATCTTCCTGCCGTCCGGGGACAATTCCATGCCGCGGACCTGGGGCACATCACCAAATGCCTCAAGCGGTGGTTTGGCCAAGGCTGGAGCATCTAGCAATAAGCCCGCCGCGCAGCCGAGAGCGATCTGTTTCAGCACTGGCACCCCTCCAAGGTTCCGGTCCACTGCCAACCTATCAACTTGGGACCTTGCGGGAAGCCCAAACGAGGACCTTGAGTGAGCTTGGGCTAGTTGGGCGACCTTCGCATTTCACATTGGAGCTTGGTATGAAAATGAGGTTGCTCGCAGTGGGCGCGCTCATTTGTCTGGCTGCCGGGTCGGTCTGGTCCGAGGTGAAGGCCAAGTCGGCGGACACCTTAATCATTCAGATCGGGGCGAAGCGACGATGGATCGCGACGCTGCCTGGGCGCGGCTGGTTGATGTGGCGAGTTGTTCGAACGGCTCGCACAGCTATTCAGGCGATGCGAAGTCCTTGTCGCTGGATGCGCGGGCTGGTGGATGCTGGTGCGAAATATGGTCGGACGGTGAGGTTGAGCACGGCCGGGTCATGCTGGTCATGCCAAAGCAGAGATTGCGCGTTGATGGCGCGTTTGGGCCCTTGCAGGGCCTTGGCGTCAGCGTCGCGATGAGGTTCACGCTGGGCGATGGATATGCGCCCGGCAAGACGAAGCTGACGCTGGACTACAAGTTGGTTGGCAGTTCGCTGGCGGGTCTCGACCAGTTGGCTCCGGTCGTCGACCAGGTCCTGACCGAGCAGGTGAAACGCTTCGTCGCGACCAGTTGACGGAAAAAGAAAGGGCGCTCTTTCGAGCGCCCCTTCCGGATACATCGCTATCGCAATGATCAGCCTTCAACGACCGGACGCAGGACGACCTGCACGCGGCGGTTGACCGAGCGCTTGGACTCCGTGTCGTCCGGCACAACGAGCGGCTGGCTTTCGCCGAGTCCGCCGGTCGCCATGCGCTGGCCAATAACGTTCTTGCCTTGCAGATAGACACGTACGGCTTCAGCGCGACGATAAGACAGATCAAGGTTCGCCTGATCGGCACCTTCGGTCGAGGCGTGACCGATGATGTCGATCGTTGTCTTCGGATAGAGGTTGAGCGAATCGGCAACCTTGTCGAGCGTCGGCATGAAGGAAGGATCGAGCGTGGCCGAGCCCTTCGCAAACGTTACATCCGACGGCATCACCAGTTCTATGCGGTCGCCAATGCGCTGAATGCCGATTCCGCTGGAGGCGACCTTGCGGCGCATGTCTTCTTCCTGGCCGTCCATGTAGCGGCCGATGCCCGCGCCCGCGAGCGCGCCGACGGCTGCGCCGACAGCGGCATTGCGTCCGTCATTGCCGCCGGCGAATACCCCGCCGAGGCCGCCAACGATCGCGCCAATGGCGGCGCCGCGGCCGGTGTTGCCAAAGATCGACTCGCCTGTGATGGGGTCGGTCGCGCAGGCGCCAAGCGCAAGGGCCGAGGTCATGAATATGAGAGTCCGCTTCATCGATATCTCCTGATCAGTCCGAATCGACGCCCACGCCGGTTCGCGCCGATGTATATCGGCGACGCTGACGGCACAAACGCGGCGCGATTGGACCGGTTGCGCCTTTGTTGGTTCAGCGGAAATTCATCGGCACCCCAATGGCGTGTGCTGACACGCGACATTAGCCAAATAATCAACGCGGGCGCTGGGTCATCCGGCGGGTGTTGTTCGGGCGCCACGTCGACAGCATTTCAAACTCCAGCAAAATCAGCGGCGTATTCCTCGAAGGTTATGCGGCGTCGCTGCTGACGGCCCTTGCTGGCACAGGGCTCCTCACCGCCCCCGGAAGTGCTAGTGTACGAATTTGAGAGAACGACCGCGGAAGCGGGAAGGTTGGGGCTAGAACGAGGATTCACGGGTATGCCGAGTGTCGTCGGCCGAGGCGGTGCGCTCAAGCGATGCTCCGCTGTAGTTGCCCTTGCGCTCTTCACCAGCGCATGCGGCAACAACGCTGCGCAGACAGCCGCGGTTGATCAGGCCGACGCCGGCGCAACGCTTGGCGTGCAAGCGACCGGAACCGGACCGTCCGATCCGGTCAACTCGCCGATCGTGAATGCGCCGAAAGGTCCGCTGGACACCTCGGCCTGGGTGCTGCCTGCGCCGTTCTATGCGGCCGGAGACGAGCCGGCCTGGCGGATGGAAATAGTTGACGGCTGGTTCTCGTTCAAGCGGTCGGGCCTGAGGGCAATCGAAGAGCCGCTGGTTCAGCCGCGTCAGGAGAATGGCGCCGACGTTTTTGTGACCGGCTCGCTAGCCGTGACGATCAAGCGCGAAGGCTGCAGCACCGAGGCAGGCGGAAGCGGCGAATTCTCCGCGCTGGTGACCTTCGATGAACTCAACTTCGACGGCTGCGCCTTCTCGGGAGCTATGGCCAGCACGTCCGCAGAGGCGGCGACAGTGATTGAGTCATTGGGGCCGATCGACGCCTGCCTCGCGCAGCTGGGCCAGCCGGCGCTCGCGACGGCAGTGTACCCCCGGCAGGACGGTGAGCAGGTGGCCGTGGGACTGCGCTCCAAGTCCGGCGTGCTATATGAATGCCTGACCCAGGTTTCGGATGCAGCTGTTCTGTCGCTCGACCCGATCGAGCAGGGCGCACAGCCAGCGTGGATGAACCGCATGCGCTTCCTGCGTGATGGTATCCAGACTGCAGCGGAGTGTCCGGATACGGAAGAGGTCCGCACTGGCGACAAGATCGTCGGGCGCCTGCTCGGACGCGCCTGCAAGTTCTAGCGGCGGTCTAGTTCCAGGGTTTGTAGATGTTGGGCCCGGAAGCCGCCGGCCGTAGAGTTGGCTGCGGCATGGGCGAAGAGTGGGTGAAGCGCTCGAAACTGGCGGGCATTGATTGCTCCACACCCTGCACCGACTGCGCGCTGATCCCGTAGGCCCGCATTCTCGGTGGTGAAGGTTTCGGCCGCGGAGCAGAAGGTTCACCGGCCTCGGATTTGGCGAAGCTCGTGGTTTCTCCAAATACAGCCACCGGCTCTGCCGCCTGATCCGTAGGTGGTGCCGACAGTGAAGACAGGATCGTCGCGATGGCCTGCTCGGTGCCACAAGCAAGACGCTGGGCGCGGCCGGCCATTTCGGCAACGCGGGTCGCGTACGTCCCGTCGCCGCCAGGCCAAGCGACTGCTGCAAGATCGTCGGGTGTCGCTGTCTCGAGTTCGCGGCCATCGCCGCGTAGCAGGCGAAGGCCCGGCGGCGAGGCGGCGACTTCCACGACATAGCCCTCGGTCTCAAGAAGCGAGGTGCCGCGTTGGCCTTCGCTCCAGGAGAGACTGCCGGTCGAGGTGAGTTCGTACAGCTTCCGAATAAGTCGCTGGGTTGATAGGTGCAGCATGATTAGCCCCGTTTCCGGGCTGAAACATGGAAGCGCGACCCGGATGGGTCAAGCCTGCCGCGCCTGGCGAACGCGACGGGTGATAAGGCGCGCTGGTGTGGGCGCGTCCCTTGTCTCGCACTCCCAGATCACGGCGGGCTTCCAGCCAAGCTTTCGCCAGCTTGCAAGCGAAGCGCTGTCGCGGGCAATGTTACGTGCAATCTTGGCTTGCCAGTCGGCACCTTTGGTCTGCGGCATGCGGGCGCTCCGGGCTCAGTCGTGGCCGTGCCAGAAGCATCCGTGCACGAACAGGGCGACCCGGCGTGACGGGAAGGCGAGGTCCGGCTTTCCAGGCAGATCACTGCGCCCCAGCCGGAAGCGCAGGCCGAGAGCGTGGGCCGCGCGGCGCAGCTTCAGTTCCGGCGTCGTGACGCGTGATTTGACGGCGCGCATGACGGAGGAGCGTTTCTCGGGAGCGAAGACGTCCGTCATCAGAGGTTGTGTCTGTCCGCTTCTGGAGCAAGGTTGCGTTCCAACGATTCCACAGACCGGAGGAAACACAATGGCGCGGACAACACATCGCAGCTCCAAGGGCACGAAGCTCTATGCCGTGCGTGACGAGGACGGGCAGTTCAAGGACATCCAGACCTACAAGCGTGCGCACGGGCAGGATGTGAAGCGCGTGAGCAAGGCCGAGACGGCTGCAAAGAAGGCGACGAAGAAGAAACCCGCCAAGGCTGTCGTGAAGAAGGCGTCGGCGAAGAAGACTGCAAAGAAAGCCGCGAAGAAGAAGTAGGTCAGGCCGCCGCTCGCGCCGAGCCGCCGGTGGCGAGCGGCGCGAGCAGGTGATCGCCGAGCCAGCGGACGACAGGGACGGAGACGCCGTCGCCGACGACTTTGAGCGCGCTGGTTTCGGCGGGGGGCAAGCGATAGCTTTCGTCGAGACCCATCAGGCGCGCGGCCTCGCGGGCGGAAACGGCGCGGAGGCGTGCACGGCCGTTTTCGGTGACGAGCAGCAGCTGTTTAGATGAACCGCCGGCCGGCGTGCGGAGGCAGCCGGCGAGACCGTCATAGCGGATTTCTGCGCGCTGGATGCGCTGGCCGTTCTCGATGCGGATGCGGCGGAAGACGGCGCCGGCGTTCCAACCTGGGTTCGCGAGCGCAGCTTCTACCCGCTGTCGATGGAGCGGGGCCATCTGGCTGATCAGCTTGGCGGTTGCAGCGTGGGAGCGCCATGTATCTTCTGGCGGATTGCGATCGAGAAGAGAGGCGAGATCCGCGTTGCGGGTCGTCGGCTGCGGCAGGCGCCACCAGACCCAGGCGAGGTGGGTGGTGTCGGGGAGCGCCTCCACAGCTGCGCGGAGATTTGGCGGGTGGAAGGTCGGGTCGGGGCCGTCGGCTTCCAGGCCGGCGGGGATGCGGCCCTTCTGGGCGATGATGAAAAGGCGCGGGCGCGACTGGGGCGAGAAGAGCGCCGCGTCGATCAGCACGGCACCAACGCGAAATCCCGCGTCCGCGAGTTCGGTGATCAGTGCCGAAAAGTCGCGGCCGTTATGGGAGGAGAGTAGGCCGGCGACGTTCTCGATGACGATGGTCTTCGGGGCGCGCGGGCCGAGTTTCTCGATGACATTCCAGAAGCCCCAGAAGGCACCGGAGCGTGGGGCATTAAGGCCGCGGCGGCCGCCTGCGAGAGACAGGTCCTGGCAGGGGAAGCTTGCCCAGGCGAGCCCGGCCGTAGGCAGGCTGGCGGGGGAGAGGTTCCAGACGTCGGCCCGTTCGATGCGGACATCGGGGAAATTGGCCCGGTAGGTTGCACATTTCATGGCGTCGATGTCGTTTGCGAACGCGCAGTCGAACCGCCCTGAAAGGCCGACATGCGCCATGCCGCCGCCGGCGAAGAATTCGAGGAAGGACGGGCGGGCGGATGGCATGGGCGGAGGGTGCCGTGATTCGCGCGCGGGCGCGCGGAGGCGTTCTCAGTCGCGCGGGAGCGCTGAGGTGATTGGAGAATAGCGAGTATCGAATGGGGATTGCGGGCGGCGCGCGCGGCTGCGCGCTGAACGCAAGCCGGCGGCTGCCCCCTCCGTCAGTCGCG
>Ga0163144_10009271_pt1 | contig 21159 bp, 22 predicted proteins | sample OliLak19BULKMAT1_FD_123175 | JGI IMG/M metagenome (GOLD analysis project Ga0163144, IMG submission 123175) | Freshwater microbial mat bacterial communities from Lake Vanda, McMurdo Dry Valleys, Antarctica - Oligotrophic Lake LV.19.BULKMAT1 | ecosystem: Environmental > Aquatic > Freshwater >... | reverse complement strand
TCCCGATACACCTGTCACTGTCCGAGTTTGGACAAACGCACCGCTCGAGACAACTGCTGCAGCCAATTGGCTCAACAGCTTAGTTAAAGGCGGTACCGGTGTCGGCGATATCTCCAACATCACTGTCGTTAACGAGGCCCTCGTCATCGAGATGAATCCATTTGTCACGACAGACCACGAAGCACTGGTGGCAACAGACCGATTCCTGCATGGCCTTGCCTCCGCAGCTGAGTTGCTCACTCCAGAAGACCTCGACTCGTTCAAGCACGCAGAAAAAGACCTCCTAGAAGCACTTGCTTCAAGCTCGAACGACTCGCTGAGCTACGTCACAGAACGTTGGACATGATTGCCTGAAGGAACCAAAACTACAAACGCCGGTTTGTAGTTTCCTGATGGACAGCCCTGAGGGGTAAAGGATGAAGGGTTTCGATCCGTAAACTTTACCTCTTAGGGCGACCAACGGGCTTGGTTTTTAGAGCTTTTGCTCCTGTTTGTAAATTATTGTAGGCCACCGCTTACGACCAACCAAACTGTATAAAACCAAGCCCTCTCAAACCCTAAATTATTATGATCAACCCAGAAGAAAATACACCAGATGAATCATTAGAGAAAATTGAACGTAAAGTTACGGTTCCTTCTTCATTTCTTGACGAACTTATTAATCAATCAGCCAGCTACTTCCCTGGTGAAGATTTTGTTATAGAAGATTAAACGCTAGATAAACCAGCACGTTCAAAAGCAATCTCTAGCTCACGCTCTTCTCTGTCTGTAGTTTCGTAACGATAGGAACGAATCATAATGCCAGTAACCTCACTTACATGGCGATGTAGCTGCTCAGAATGCTGATAGCTAACTACCTTCACTACTGGTTTGGCGTAGCGTATACCCTGATCATATGCTTTTAGCTGTAAATAACGAGGCCCTTCTTCCAAACCAATAGAAGAAAGCTTCAAATCGTAAGCATATGAAGGCAATGGATATGAATTTTCTTCTTTGAGCCCGTGATTAAAATTGTCGTATGGTTTATCTTCCCGAGGAGTCAAAGCTCTTCTAACTTCAGCATCACCAAATCGTTCCCTCGCCCACAAACGATGACGAAGCAACACCTCACCGTAAAGCTCATACATCTCACCGTTAGGTATATTAATCTTACTGTCACTAGCTAACTTGTGGCACATTCCAACATATTCGTGGTGACGGTTAAAATACTGGGTATCAAAATCCTCTTGGCTAATAAGACCGTCGCGAAGGCCAAAACTAAGGCGGGCAAAGGTCGTGTCAAAACTGTGGGCTATGGCTTGCCGAACAATTTGTTGATTATAATCTCGATCATACTTGCGTATGACAGAGTCATAAACCTTAGAGGCAACCGCAAAGTAAGCTTCCGCTTCTTTACCGGAACTTAATAAGCCAAGTTCTTGTGCTAACGCCCCACCAAGTAACATGGTCTTATCTTCTCGTCTTGTGGCTTCTGGACTGTTTAACGTTACGGTGAGAGCCTTATTAAGATCTGGTCCTGCACCTTCTAACTTATTGGTGCTGCCGAGGCGTCCATACCATTGCTCTACTGCCTTAACAGATGGTGCTTTATCTAGTTCTTCGTGTGCAGACGATAGACGTGTAGCGTTATCGGCACACACAGCTAGGAAACGCGCCCTTTCGCCAGGGTGAATAGGGGAATCCTCCATAGTAATTTGCTCATTAGCAAACTGCTGCCAGTGGTCTAGGTAGGCTGCACGTTCTGCTTCAACAAAAGGTTCTTGTTCTGATATTTGTGACATATTTATTTTTGTTAATTACATATTTAATATTAGCATAAGCTTTGTATTTTGTCAACTACATTGCCTACTTTATACAAAGACTTTTTGGTTGTTTAGCATGCTACAATTATTCAGCTTATGATAAACACAAAAGTTCTAATGTCCGGCGCCGACTACTTTAGCGACAGCCAAGCTATTAATGCCCATATGGACGCCCGCGTTGTAGTAGATATAGAAAAGGCGACTAAGGAACACTTGTCCATACAAAGAGCCCTAGCTAATGCTGGAGTAGAGGTAATTAAGATCCATCCACCCACCGGCTGCCAGGACGGTGTTTATACTGCAAACTGGGCTTTGGTACGAGGCAACAAAGCTGTGATGAGCCGTCTCCCTAACACCAGGAAGGACGAAGAGCCAGTCGCAGAGGCCGAGCTACGTAAACTAGGCTTGGATATCATCAAGGTGCCAGGCAATCTCCGGTTTTCAGGACAAGGGGATGCTCTGCCCTGCGGAAATCTGCTTTTTGCTGGTTCGGTATACCGAACTGACTCGGAGGTCCATGCTTTTCTTGCCGATACCCTTGGCTACGAAGTTATAAGCCTGCAAACTAAGCCATTGCGCCGCTTTTTTGGCCGCGGCAAACACGTTATCAATAAATTTAGTGGATGGCCAGATAGCTATTATTACGACATAGACCTGGCTCTTGCTGTCTTAAAAGCCCCTGATGAGTCGCAACCCGGCCTGATTGCCTGGTGCCCAGAAGCATTTATGAAAGAGTCGGTTACCATAATCCGCAAAGTAGCAGTAGATAAAATAGAAGTAAGCTTAAAAGAAGCTAAGGAAGCTTTTGCTTGCAACCTCATTAGTACAGGTGAATCGGTTGTGATGAGTGCTTTTGCACCAATTTTCAAAGCCGAGTTAGAGAACCGTGGGCTAAAGGTCGATACACCGGTTATTAAAGAATTAGGTAAAGGTGGCGGCTATATACGCTGCACAACACTTACGTTAAACAACCAATAGAGCTTTCAGGGCTGAGCGAACTTCTACAATTTCGTCCCAAGAGTGCTCCCCATCGGCGCGCTCGATAGTTTTTTCGTGCCCTTTGCCTAGTAACAAAACCATATCACCAGCGGTCGCACGTGAAAGTGCAAACTTTATAGCCTGTGGTCTATTAAGTATAAGAAACAGGTTTTTATCCCGCACCTTACCGGCCGCTTCCGCACCACCAGCAATCATATTCATGATCTCATTTCCGTCTATATCACGGTCATCTTCTTCGGTCAAAATCACTTCATCGGCGTATTCTCCAGCTAGTTTACCCTGTATTGCTCGCTTGGCTTCGTCTCTGCGACCAGCCGAGCCGAAGAGTACTATAAACTTACCTTTTACGGCAGGCTTTAAGTCTTTGAATAGTTTTTCAAAACTATCAGGAGTGTGGGCAAAGTCTACAATCACATCAAAGTCTTGGCCTTCATCAACCGGGTCCATACGCCCCTCTACACGGTTCAGGGCGGCAATACCCTGCTCAATCTGTTCTTTGCTTAGACCAATAACGCCACCAACGGCCGCAGCGGCTAAACTATTATAGACATTGAACTTACCAGGAATATGGCAGTTGATAAGAAGTTCTTTACCTTTATAGACTGCCTGAAAACGTGAGCCACCTGAAGTAAGCTTGATGTCATGGGCCCGTAAATCACCCTTTTCTATGCCGTAAGTAATTGGTTTAGCTATATCGGAAGCAAAAAGCTCAGCAGACGGATCTTCTGCGTTAATTATTCCGATTCGCTTACTACGAGAAGCTTTATTAGCCAGTTGAAATAATTTACGCTTGGCATCGCGGTAACGCTCGAAGGTACCATGATAATCCAAGTGTTCATGAGTAACATTAGTCATTACAACGATGCTATAAGGTATTCCCCACAGACGGTTTTGAGCTAAGGCATGACTAGTAGACTCTAGCACCACCCAGTCCACTCCCTGGCTTTTCATCCATTTTAGTCTAGTAATTAGTTCGCGCACTGGCACGTTCGTCATGTGGTGTATTTGTGGGTGAATATCTTCGCCCACACCGTAAGCAACCGTACTCATTAGACCTGCTTTGTGGCCTGACGTCACCAACATTCTATGTATCATGTAACTAGTGGTGGTTTTACCATTTGTACCAGTTACACCAATAATCTTCATGTTTCGTGCCGGAAACCCTGCGATAGCATGAAGTAGCATTGCTTCAAGCAAATGTCCCGTAGGCTCAATCTTTTTAAACACATCTTTTGGGATGATTTTTTTTAGTAGTTGCTTCATTAACATTTATTGTAAACGAAAACAGCCCCAATTAGGGGCTGTTTTTAAGTTACGGCTGTGTTTAGGATTTATATTTAGCAATCTGCTCGGCAGTTGCAGATAAGCTATCACCGATTTGCATATTGCGGGCTTGTTGCTGCCAATCAGAACCCATAACTTCATTCAAGAAGTTACCTACGTTACCAGAAGGAATTCCTTGAGACTCTGCCCATGACCAGGCCGTTGGATCACCAGTTTCCCAGGCATCTATAACATTGAATGTGCTTGGAGCATTTGCCAGCGTGTTGCCGTTAGGGGTAGGGATATCGCCGCTCAGCATGTCTACGGCATTCTCTAGGTTACCAGAGCTGTCAGGACTAGATGCACCGCCGTTGCCGCTCAGCATGTCTACGGCATTCTCTAGGTTACCAGAACCACGACTACCGCGTTCAACAGCTTTACTAGTTACTTCGCCCTTGTTACCCTCCCAGAGGTTATTAATACTATCCCAAGCATGGTCAAAAGCACCAGCTCGCCACGCAATAGCAGCACCGGCAGCCACTGCACCAATTCCCATTAACACGCGGCCACTTGCTGGACGCTCGCCGCTTTCCTGACGACGTGCATTAAAGTTTGAGATAGCTACAGCAGGAGTAACGTTAAATAGCATGCTCCTTATGCGGTCAACTCTCGACATTCGCCCTGTCGGTTGGTCTATTTGAGCCGCAAAGTAATTGCTATCAAGTTGTGCTGAATCTTCTGCGCTTGGCGCAGCCCACATGTCTAAGCCCTGAATTGGTGCTTCTATTTGATTAGATACCCCATTAGACGCCGTATTAACACTGGCGGTTCCAGTTGGTCTATTATTTTGTACAATTTCGAGTCTTGAACGATCAATAAAGTTCTTAATATCTTGCATAATTGCTGGATTGCCAAGGCGGATAGCTTCTGAGCGGGCGGCAGACCACAATGCCATTGCAGCTTTCTCTAAGCCTGCCGTATCACCCGATTCTACTAAGCGATGCATCTCGACTGCAAGTTCTATGTTGCTAGTAAGAGGTTTGCCCTCGGCATTCACATAAGATGATATAACGAGGCCTTCAGCGTTAGGAGCAGAAAATTGACCTTCAGCCGTAACATTGCGCGTAATGGCTTCACTTCCAACAGCTCTGTTTATACTATCCGGAGCTACAATTGCTGGGGAGCTTAATATGGCTTCAGTTGGGTTAGATTGCAATGCTATTTCGAGTTTAGAACGATCAATAAAGTTCTTAATATCTTGCATAATTGCTGGATCACCGAGGCGAATAGCTTCCGAACGGGCGGCAGACCACAAAGCACTTGAGGCTTGCTCAACACCTGCAGAATCACCATTTTTAACTAAACGATGTATTTCGTTTGAAAGTTCTAATTTACTGGTCAGAGGTTTGCCTTCAGTATTCACATATGGGGATATGACTAGGTCTTCCGCGTTAGGAGATGGTAATTCGTTTGCGGATTCTGTTTTTTGTACTTTAGTTGTATTTAGCTTTTTGTTTAAAACTACTTTATTACCTAAAACGAGTGTATCTCCTTCTTGACGTGCGTTTGTGTAACCATCGGCAACAGCTTTAGCAAGTTGCTCTTCATCGGTCATTTGTTTCCAAGTTTTAATCGCTTCTTGAGAGTTGGTGGTTTCTACGGTGGAACCAATTTCAGCAACACGATCACTGCTCATAAATTGGCCATTATCTTCACGGTAAACGTGCCTACCGGCTTCTGTAACAGAACCTCTGATAAGTAGGTCCTCTGGGTTCGGTGCTGGAAATTGTTCGCTCATATGATTTGATTCCTATAGAATTATTTTTTTGGTTTTATGTTTTAATAGCTACATTATAGCAAAACATTAGCTTTTTGTCAATAACATTTATAACTTTATTGTTATTATTGCAAATAATCACTATGGCTTTCTGATAAGATACAAGTATGGTTATCTTAGGTATTGAAAGCAGCTGTGATGAAACCGCAGCTGGTTTAGTAGAAATAAACGGCTCTTTGGATTGCTTGCTACTATCTAATGTGGTGGCGTCTAGTATGGACTTGCACGTGCAATACGGCGGTGTCGTGCCCGAGATTGCTGCTCGAAGCCACATTGAAGCTATTATTCCAGTTGTAGAAGAAGCAATTACTCCAATGGGTTGGGACAGTATAGATGCAATCGCCGTAACATACGGAGCTGGATTGGGAGGATCACTACTGGTTGGGGTTATGACAGCAAGAAGTCTAGCAATTGCCAAAAACAAACCACTTTATGCAATCAATCACGTAGAAGGGCACGTTTATGCAAACTTTATAACGAGCACTCCCCTACCCGACTACAAATTGCCCAGTTCTCCCCCGTCATTCCCTTGCTTGGCACTTATTGTCAGTGGTGGGCATAGCCAATTAGTACTATTTAGAGATCATTTTGACTACACCCTATTGGGGCAAACCCAAGATGATGCCGTAGGCGAAGCCTTTGATAAGGTGGCGAAAATTATTGGCCTACCCTATCCTGGCGGCCCTTCTGTTGGTAAAAAAGCGCTGGAGGGTAACCCGCGTGCATTCAGCCTGCCAAAAGCTAAAATGCAGAATAAGTATGATTTTTCGTTCAGCGGCTTGAAAACAGCCGTTCTAAGGCATGCCCAGGCTGCATGTGGCCAGGACTTCACTTTTGCATCCAGACTACTGCCAGAAGCCCTTACAGATCCTCAGAAGGCAGATATTGCTGCTGTGTTCCAACGTGTAGCTATAGAAACCGTGGTCGATAAGACGCTTGTTGCTTACAATGAGTTTTCTCCAGCTTCTGTAGTGATAGCTGGTGGCGTAGCCTCTAACCACGAGCTACGAAGCCAACTAGCCGAGCGTCTGCCAATTGAGATTGCCTACACAGACCCTAAGTTATGTACAGATAACGGCGCTATGATCGCTACACTCGGAGCCTTTAAGGCCAAACTTAATCAGTCAGTTTCCGACCCGTATTCGCTTGTAATTCAACCTAATTTATCTATGTAGGCTAGAAATTGGGATCGAAAACGAGCATTTCGGATTGACGAGATAGTTTAGTCATGTCTATGTCCCATTCCTCAAATGCTTCAGTTGGTAATATTTGTAAAGCTAAGGATCGTAAATCTGTAAAAGCAATTGAGCAATGGAGTTCTTTTTCAAAATATGGATCAGTGTCTATCAAAACCATGGTGTCTTTCTCTGGTACATAGACATACTGCCGAAGATTAAAGACATCCGTGAGCATTGACTCCCCTGCTTCTTGTTTGGACTTTGCATATATAGTTAACTTGCCTAGTAAATCTCTGGCCGCATGATGCTGAGTCTCGGGTACTTTATCGTTATTAGGATCCACGCAGTTTTCACCTGCTATACGACTAGACACTATGTACTCCCCTGTTGTTCCTGTATCAAAGGCACCAACTACTGGCATAAAGCCTGCATGTTCAATGCCGTAATAATCTGTCAATTCTTCAAACAGCTTACTAGCTTGATTAAGACCTTCTAGCACGGTGTCCACGCCAAGATTTCCCACAAAATCAAATTCTGTTCCGCCTCTTATAATTAAATCATCATGAGACAGTATATGGCCATTGATGAGGTATGAATTTTGTGTTTGTTTAAATGGGGCGTTTTGCCACTCTTGCATTAAAATATTGTACCAAAATTTAGACACTTTGTCAATATTGCATATGCTTAACTTCAAGCGTATTCTGGGGTGGAAAACAAACAACTGCTAGCCCGTCCTGCGGGTCGTACTTTTGGAACAAAAAGCAGTAATAGAGGGTTCTCGTAATACCTTTCATGTGAAAAGGCACATCTTTACGTTGTGTCTTTTTTCATATGAAATAACAGATAGCAAACACCTAAGAGAGAGTGGTATAATACGACCAGTGAAGTTATCTAAAACATATGAACCAAGCCAATACGAGGCTATGATTTACGAACTCTGGGAAAAGAGTGGGGCTTTCGCGCCGAAAGAGGGTGGGGAACCGTATGTAACCGTACTACCTCCTCCAAACGCCAACGCCAACCTTCACATTGGCTACGCACTAAACTTGGCTCTGATTGATACAGCAATTCGCTATCAAAGACTACAGGGCAGGGCAGCCCTTGCTTTGCCCGGAGCAGATCACGCCGGCTTTGAAACGCAAGTTGTATACGAAAAACACCTCGCAAAAGAGGGTAAGAGCCGTTTCGATTTTAACCGAGAGCAACTTTATAGCGGTATTTATGATTTCGTACAGGCTAACAAAGCTAATTTTGAGACACAAATACGCTCATTAGGAGCGAGTGTTGACTGGAATCGTTTTACCTTCACTCTAGACGAAAAAGTGGTAAAAACGGCTTATGGGACATTTAAAAGGCTCTGGGAAGATAAGCTTATTTATAGGGGTGAACGCTTAGTAAACTACTGTACGTATCATCGTACTAGCTTTGCAGATATAGAGGTGGTCCACGAAGAAAAAACAAGTCCGTTGTACTACCTGAAGTACGGCCCATTTACATTAGCGACTACACGGCCTGAAACAAAGTTTGGTGATACGGCCATAGCTGTTCATCCAGATGACGAACGCTACAAAGAGTATGTCGGCAAAACAATTACAGCCGAAGGCCTAAACGGACCATTTGAAATAAGGGTAGTAGCAGATGAATATGTTGACCCTAACTTTGGTACTGGAGCAGTTAAGATAACACCAGCACATGACTTCAACGATTGGGAGATAGCAAAACGCCATAACCTTGAAGCTATTCGTGTAATCAACCACGATGGCACATTGAATCACAGGGCAGGGGCGTTTGAAGGTCTGGCAGTAGCTGAGGCAAGAACAGCAGTAGTTAATGCTCTAAAAGAGAAGGGGCTACTAGAGAAAGTCGACGAAACCTATCGGAACAGGGTAGGGCAGTGCTACAAATGCGGCACTACCATAGAACCTATGCTTATGGATCAATGGTTCATCGATATGAAAAAGTTAGCGGAACCTGCAATAAAGGCTTTAAAAGCTGGTAAGATCACTTTCTATCCGGCTGCAAAACGAAATCAGGTTATTGCCTATCTGGAATCAGTTAAAGATTGGAACATTTCAAGACAAATTGCTTGGGGAATTCCAATTCCGGCCTTCCAAAACGTCGCCGATAGTGACGACTGGATTTTCGACGAACAGGTTGCGAGCGAAACCATTGAAATCGATGGCAAAACCTATCGCCGTGACCCTGATGTCTTCGATACTTGGTTTAGCTCTGGTCAATGGCCATTTGCTACCATGGGCTATCCAGATGCACCTGACTTTGAGCGCTTTTATCCAGGGGAGCTGATGCAATGCGGCGTTGATATTTTATACCCGTGGGTATCGCGTATGATAGTTTTAGGAATGTACGTAACAGGCAAGATTCCGTTCAAAGATGTATACCTGCACGGCATGGTACGTTCTGAAGATGGCCGCAAGATGAGTAAGAGCCTGGGAAATGTAATTGAACCTCATGAACTCATAACTAGTCATGGAGCTGATGCAGTACGTATGGGCATGATGGCAGGACGATCTGCCGGTTTTAGTGCAGCTTATGCACCGAGTAAAGTAGATGCAGCTCGTAATTTCTGCAATAAGCTATGGAACGTCGCTCGTTTTGTAGAAGACGTCATAGGCGATGACTACGATATCCAACGCAAACCTGTACCCGAAAGCCCTGCCGATCACTGGATATTGAATAAGCTTGAAGTAGCTACTGCTAAAATAGCTGACGACCTAGAAAATTATCGCTTCTCTGAGGCATATGACAGTCTTTATCACACAGTGTGGGACGATTTTGCCGACTGGTATGTAGAAGCTAGTAAATTTAAACCTAACGAGGCAGTGCTTGCTTATGGACTAGAAACTATCTTGAAACTAGCCCACCCTTTCGCACCGTTTGTAACTGAAACAATTTGGCAAACACTCAAATGGGAAAAAGACAGCCTACTTATTGTTAGTAATTGGCCAAAAACCTTAGCTAGTGACCCTAATCAAACAGCTACGTTTGAGACCCTTAGAAGCCTTATAGGCGAAGCTAGAGGTATAATGCGTTCACTGGGCATTAATAAAGCTCGCCTTTACCACACAGGCTCAGAATTGCTTAAAGCACACGGTGAGTTAGTAGTCCGCTTAGCTAAACTAAAAAGTATTACTGAAGTTAGTTCAGGTCGAGGTCTACATTTGACGCAAACAACTGAAAATTGTTGGCTAGATATTGATCACGAGACAGCTAGCCGTTATCTTATAAAGCTTGAAGAGCAACAAACAGCTTCAGCACTATCCGTCGAGCGGCTAAAGTCTCGCCTATCAAATAAATCATATGTCAAAAACGCACCAGGTAAGCTCGTAACCGAAACTCGTACTCAATTAGAGGATGCAGAAAAACACCTTATCCAGATAAATTCCGAACTTGAACGTTTTGGCGTTGCAGCTAAAGATATATAACCAAGCCCTTATATTGACATATACACAATAATATGCTACTATCTTTGTAATGTTAGGTTTTTAACTTGGCATGTAATTTAATAACTCGCTGTCAGACCTTTGAACCTGTAAAGAATCAAAGTTGTTGCTCTTTTATTTTTGTGTTTTGTGGTTGGATCAGTGTCTATAGATTAGAAGTAGATAATGATCCAATCACGAATTACTATGATTCTAACTGAGTCCCACTACCAACGAGGAGCAACAATGACCACCAACACCGCCATCCACCCTGCAGACCTGCAACCGATCTTGATCAGGAATGCGCCCCGTGACCCAAAGAGGTTCATGGATTTCGTGTCCCAACAAGGACTGGAGAAGATCAAGGTTCTGGGAATCAATGACCCGCAATTGGTCGCCGACTTCGAGTCGAACGACTACGTACGTGTTGCCGAGGCGCGCAAGAGGCTCAATGAGTTGATCGCTATCTTCGTCATCGAGCACTTCGACAAGCCGGCAGAGAACTGCACCCCCAAGCCTCAAACGGCTTTTGTCGTGCCCCGGCTGGAAGGAGCACTTCGCACCAAGATTTGCCCCTGGCTCACCAACGCCTGAACGATTCATTCATCCGAAACAAAAGAACCCAGGAGGTTCATGCATGTCCATCATGGGCAAAACGAAGTTCAAGCGCGGTAAACGCCACGTCAACTGCGGTAAACTCGCTTCCAACCAGCTCAGAACAGATCGTCATGCTCTCGTGACAATGTCCGGTGATCCATTCATCGATGACACAGACACGAAGTTTGGCGGCAAGCCTGCAATACAACGAAACGACAACTTTGTCTTCTTAGCTGAAAATGGTCTGTTGATCAGTTTCGTAGGAGGTTGTTGCCACATCATGAATACCTGACAGTGAGTCAATACCAGGAAGGCAAGATTTTTTTGGCTGATGCCTTAATTTCAAAACTTTCCCGGACTCACCAGAACAGATAAGATTACTTGTCTTTTGTGGTGATATTTATAGACTTATTTCATGAGGAAATGTAGCTGGCTGTGGCAAAGGAGCGTTAATGGCCGGTACTGGTTCTGAATCGTCTGTGGCAAATTCGAGAGCTTGACGAACCCGAACCACTGACTCTTCAGGGCGATAATCGTCGAACCACATAACCTTCCAACCCATCTGGCCAGCTGCCATAACATTTTGGCGCGAATCATCTATCAGTAATATTTCTTCGGAGTTCACCCCAGCTTTTTCCTGAGCAATTTCGAAAATACGCTGTTCGGGCTTAATTGCACCGACTACAGATGAGTCAATAATTACATCGTACTGGACATTTGGTATTAAGCCGTTTTGCAGCATATCTGATATGAAGCCGGGCATAATGTTGCTTAATAGACCAGTTTTGTAATTTTCGGCTGTCCAGCGTACAACTTCATGCATTTCTGGAATAGATTCGACAGCGGCCATGTAGTAAGCCTTCCAATCGATCATTATTTTGCAGGTCTCAGCCATGATACGATTGAACTCATCCATTGCCATCTCGCCCCTACAAACAGCATCATTATAATGCCAAAACGTTGTCTCGATTACATCAGCAGAAACTCCACTGTCGGCTGCTAGGCGTGAAAAAGCTTGGTGAAAAAAACGTACCAAACAACCATTAATATCGAAATATACAAAAGTAACACCACTACGACTACGGTACTTTTGTTTGGGAGCTACAAGCTGTGGCATAGTGCCCATTAGAGTATCAAGAGTAGTGCCCAAAACCTCGGCTAGACGCTGAATAGTAAAAACTGAAGGCGACTTAATAGCTCCGCGTTCTATTTTTGCCAAAGTAGAATAAGATATGCCTGCTTGCTGGCATAATTCTTGCTGCGTAAGTCCTGCCTCATGCCTGGCAGACTGAAGATGCCTACCCAAACTCTGTTCATCCATATAGGCAATATAGTACTAGTTTAAGCCGATAATTACAAAAGTTAATAGTACTAAACGGCTAGTTAAATATCGATTAGTCTACAATACTACGGTGGTGACAATGAACAAAACTACAAAGATTAGGACACCGCTTATACCGGCTGCAGTGGCAGCACTCTGAGTGTTGCCACCAGTATTACGCATTAGCTTACTATAAATCCAAACACTGGCACTTACTGCCACTAATAGTGCAATTAAGGCACCACTCATATTAAAAACCTAAGTCTTTCTGCCATTTCGGCTAATTTGGTGTGGTCTGGTTCTAGGGACATGTCAGGATGGTACAAAAATTCTTCGGTAGTTGAGAAAGGAACAAGGTGTATGTGAGCATGAGGTACACCAGTACCTTCAACATGAACACCAATGCGCTTACCCATTATAGGGCCCATATGGACAGCGAGCTTCTTGGCTACTATCCATAAGTTTGAAAAATCATCGTCTTCTAAATCCCATAGTAAATCTATTTGTAGCTTTGGTACTACCAAAGTGTGGCCGGGTTGTTGGGGGTGAATATCTAAGAAAGCTATGACGCGATCGTCTTCATAAAGCTTGTGAGAAGGTAATTCGCCTCTGATAATGCTTGAGTACACTGAGTCCTGCATAAGCATTATTGTATCAGGGTTTATACTACGATTATGAATATAGTACGTCGACTGTGTATAGCAGTCTTAGGAAGTCTATTAGCGGTATCTCTACTAAGCCTAGTTTGGACACATATAGCCAATACAAGCTTGCGTGATAGCGATACTGTAAAGGGATGGCTAGATATGAGCGGGATCTATAATAATATTGTTGCTAGCATTTTGGATGAGAGTGCTCATTCTACCGATAAAAGTGGTAGCGTACCATTAGATGATCCGCGCGTTCGCCAGATTGCAAACGAAGCTTTTAGTCCAAGCTACATCAAGCAAAACGCAGAAACAGTAGTGGACGGCGTCTATAATTGGCTCGACGGCAAGACTAGTCAACCTGAGTTTCAGATAGACTTACAACAAGCTAAAGTGCGGCTAGCAGACGGGCTTGCCAGCTATGCATCTGAAAGGGCCTCGAGCTTGCCAACGTGTAGCTTGGCCGAATCAAGAAATTTAGCAGCCGCAGGTAATGTAGACGTATTCTCAGCTAACTGTTTACCGATCGGTATAAGTCCCGCCCAAGTTGCCTCCGAGCTACGATCTGAGGTTATAAATAGTGATCAATTTCTGGACGACACCAAAATTGATAGCAAAGACCTAAAAATTGACCGAGAGGGAAAAGCCCTGTCTTTTACAGAGTTACCGGAGCTTAAAAAGATCCAAAGCGGCTATCAACTAAGCGCATGGCTGGTTTATTTGTTTGCAATAACTTCAGCGGTATCATTTGGAGGCATAGTATTCTTAAGCTCTACTAAGCGGCGTGGGCTGGAAAGGGCAGGGGCAATTACCTTTATTAGTGGTGTAGCCGTAGGAACTATCTGGTTCATGATTGACCGCAGTGCTTCCTGGCTGAATGATCGAAGCATAAGCTTGGCGGTTGATTCGGGAGTAGCACAAGATGTAGCTGCGAATATACTTAAAGCTATTAGTAATGACATTGGCGGGTTGCTACTGTGGTATACGGCTGGCTACATATCAGTGGGAGTACTGGGTCTGCTAATTGCAAAATTCTATAGGCGAGCGAAGACTGAAAAAAAATCAGAACCCTTGGATACCAAGCCTATCGGTGACGATTCGTCCAATCTTTCAAAGAAAGAACCGCCAAAAACTGAATCATAATCTTTTCTACCTCTGTTATAATATACTACACGGAAGGATGGCTGAGCTGGTTGAAGGCGCACGACTCGAAATCGTGTTTGGCTAATACCCAACGAGGGTTCGAATCCCTCTCCTTCCGCCAACTACTCTGGCTTTTTATTGAGATAAGTGATAAAATTACCTCTGTTTTACACAGAAATTGTGTACCCGTAGCTCAGCTGGATAGAGCGTCAGTTTGCGGTACTGAAGGTCGTAGGTTCGAATCCTGTCGGGTACACCAATAAAAACGTCCGTCTTTATAGACGGGCTTTTTTATTGGCAATATGCTTAAGATTTAAGTTCAAGATAGCAGATATGCGGTGATAATAATCGGTTCTAACTTTATAAATTCAGCCATACCATTATAACTATGGATTTTTATAGAATTCTTTTAGGGTGGCCTATACAAATTATCATAATAAGTAAGTTATTTTTAAATTGATAAACGACCCGGTAGTCACCATACCGTATTTTAAATAAATCACAAGATCCCTTAAGCTTGGCAGACTCTTTGGGTCCAGGCTTATTTTTGAGTAGCTCTATTTTTTTTACTATTATCAAACTATCAATATGTTTGTGTTTACGTAATTCTTTCTTAAAACTGCTCCTGCAAACGATCTTTATGAACTAACATAATACTACCCAGAGGTGGGGTTGCTATCGTTTCTTGAGTAGCTCTTCGACCTCTATACCGGTGAGCTTTTCAATTATTTTCATTAGATAGACCAAGATAGCGGTAGTACCTAAAACTAATGGCAAAGTTACGTAGAGGATACTAAGTAGTCTGAGCTCTGCATATTCCTGATTAAATTCCGCTGTTCCTGTTTGACTAGTTATAGCAATTGACGTTAAAACATAGGTTATTATGGCCACCAGAAACAACATGCCTGCCAGTAAGTACCCTATCTCGTTAAGCTTTTTGTTAAACATCCGTCTGTGATGCTCTTTGGCTAAAGCCTTTTCTACCCGGTCCATATCAAGTATCGATGGTAGAATAGCATTCAAAATAGGGCGCTCGATGAATATTGAAGCTACTAAAGCAATCCCGGCTACGGCGTACGGGATGCTACGACGAAGAGCCAACCACCCCTCGGATAGACCGAGAAGAGTAATAGCTCCTGTAACTAATATGCCGCCAATGGCAATGGCAGAAAGCATACTGGGCTTCTTCTTTATACTGATGTTGTAAAGTTCATAGACTATGGGGAAAGCCAACGCCAATATAAGACTCATCGTAGGTCCTAAACTAGACTCATTGCTGAAACGGCTAAGAATAATAAACGGGATAACGAACGTGACTAGCAACTGTAATAAGGAGTTGCTTTGACGATTTTTGGGCCTTAAATTTGCCATAAGTTTTTAAATTCCCGCTAGAAACGTAGCTTCTTAGTCAAACTGTCAACCATGTCGGCTTTGTGCTCTTCATACGGAAGGTAGGATGCAAGCACTTCGGCAATGTGGTCTTCGTCCTCGGGGGCATAGTGTATAACTAGGGGTGGCATAAAGCGCTTTAGGGGTAATAATTGAATAAACCCAATAGCATGTTCTTGTGCGACTGAGAATGCCTTAAAGCCGGCGTAGGGATAGAACTTTTGGCCGATATGCAGGCCTTCCTTATCGATACTATATTGAAGTGTTTGTGGCTGACGAGCTGCAAAAATAGCTACAACAATTCCCAGGATAGCAATGACCGAAGTCGACACAAGATCACGAGAAAGTATGTAAACAACAATTGCTAATACAAAAGAACCTACCGCTAAAAGCATGAACCAGCCAGCACCCTTAGGATTGGAAATATACTCTGATGCCGTCCATTCAATATGTGCAGAGTAGTTGGCTTCTTGCTCACCTCCGGATTGGTTATAATTTTGCTCCGGGTTAGCTTCAGAAACTCCAAAACTAGCTGTTTGCTCAGTCTCTATGTGGGTTTGCTGTACAGGAACCGGTTCTGCCTCTTGAACGGGTCCGGAGGCAATAGGTTGAGGCAATTCAGCTGTGGGTTGCACCTCGTCACCAGGCCGAAAAACCCATCCCGGCTCATTTGGTTGTTTCCCATCTTGCATAAGCTTATTGTACCCCAAGGCTTGAGTTTATAAAATGTAGCTTATGCCTATTTAGTAGCTAATCCGTTCAACGGGTGCGTAATCATCTGTTAAAATAATGCCCTTAACCGTTAGAAAGACTCGTCCGCTGAATTTATTTTGCACATACTGCGCAGCATTATCACTATCAGTAGCAACGAGCATGAAGTTTTGTTTAGTGCCTATTAAGCGATCCGCGTCTGCTTGGTAGATGTGCGTATGCTTAAAAACGCTTTCGTAAGTCACTTTCATCGATGCTAAAAACTGCCCGTGACCTTTGTCGACAACATTAGCCATTATTACTCCGCCGGGCTTTAGGTGTTGCTTGATTCTGAGATCAAATTCCCTAGTAGTGAGGTGGAAAGGAGTCGTTAAAGAGTTGTATGCGTCAACAAAAATAACATCGTAGGGATGGTTATCGCGGTTTAAATAGCTTCTGCCGTCCTCGAAGTAGGCTTTAATCTTAGGGTTGGAGGCAAAGTTAAAGTACTTTTCAGATATAGGCCCTAGCTCGGGGTCGATCTCGACAATATCTACTTGCGCATTAGGCACATAGCTTGAAAGTATAATTGGCAAAGTAAAGGCGCCACCGCCAATAATAAGAATTCTCTCCGGGTTGGGGTGAGCAGCCGCCAGCTGCGCCATTCTTTCAACATAAGAAAATACTGGCTCAGCCGGAGAATCAGGAAACTGAGCTGACTGCACGCTACGCCTGTCAGTTAAAAGGTATCTTACATATCTGTTGTCGCGCATGGCTTCGGTCACTTGATAACGATTATAGGGTGTGTCTATATCCGCAAGCACCTGAGCAGGCAACCTTTGGGCACCTATTATTAAGATGGCTACTACTATAATGCCTAAACGCAACAAAAGCCTACCTCTTTTAGCAGCCAAAAATGAAATCATTATAAGCAAAATACTCAAACATACTGTGATAGTTTGAGCACCAAGATAGGCTAGTAAAAAGTACCCAGACAAAAATGTTCCGATTATGCTACCAAGGGCGCCAGCAGCCTCAAGTCTACCGATAACAGCGCCGGATGTCTTAAGTGATGTAAGTCTAATTTTTGCAAGATGAGGTGAAACCATACCAATAAAAAAACTTGGTACTGAAAAGAGGATTAAAGCTGCAAGTAGGGCACTGATGCGTAAATCAAGATTCTGCGAGGCAATCACTTCTAGTACCTCAGCCTGAAAGAGCGAAGTAACAAGGATTAAAGCTGCGGCAGCCGTAATAATAGTAGCTAAGGACTTACGGGGGTCGTCCCTGTCTGCCAGACGCCCACCGTACCAAAAGCCAACCGAAATAGCACCCAATATGACGCCTATCATTGCAGTCCAGGTGTACAGGCTCGCCCCGAAATACGGTGCAATCAGTCGTGCTCCAACAATTTCCAGCATCATAACGCTGGCGCTGGTCGTAAGCGCAATTAATTCATAGCGATAGGTGCGTATAGTTTCTAGTATTTTCATAAGACGTTATAAACAAGTATAAATCACGAGGGATAGAATGGTGACATAATCCCCAGTTACTGGTATAATCTACATCTGTTACGGAGAGTTTACCCGTGAAACAATATGGAGAGGTACCCAAGTGGCTGAAGGGGACGGTTTGCTAAATCGTTAGTGGGGCGAGAGTTCCAGCGAGGGTTCGAATCCCTCTCTCTCCGCCATAATATACGGTTTTACGCTTCTGTAACAATTATTTAAACTAAATAGATAGTCTGCAGTACGAAGAATTGTGAGGTGCAACCTTTCTTAGTTACCGGCGAGGAGAGATGTCCGAGTGGTTTAAGGAAATAGTCTTGAAAACTATCGTACCCGAAAGGGTACCGTGGGTTCGAATCCCACTCTCTCCGCCAGATTATATAATTCCACCTCTCGGTGGTGTTTTTTATTAAGCGTAGGTATAAGTAAGTACTCAGCGGCACAGTGAATATTTTTTAATTAACCAAGCCGAATACTTTAATTTTAACCCTAAAACAAGTTCATACTTAACAGCAGTATTTACAAGAATCATACAGGGGTGAGGAAAGAAAATGGTAATTTTGTTCTCGGCGCAAGCCAAAGATTTTATTGTGAGTTTGTCGCTTCAATTACGGCTCCCAGTAGTCCAAAAGCTCAGATTTGCTATCCGTTACGCATATAAGCCAGCTATTTGAGTCCTTACTAAAAAGCTAAGGAACACAGAGATGCGAAAATGTATTCGAAGGGTTTAATTAATACCCTGAAATACTCCGATTGAGTAAGTGTTGTGTTTATTATGTTGTGAATATGTATACAAAACCTTTGCACGGTGTTGCTTATCTAGCTATACTAGTACTAAGATAAAAAAGCAAATCTTTTGGGTAACATTTAGTTAAGGGGAGAAATAACTTATGGCAAGACGGAATCACGATGATGACCTTCTTATGGAAGATGAATTGACTGCAGCTTTCCTTGGCGATGACGATATGCCAACTGCTCAGGAAGATCCAGCACAGGACGATCAAGGCGTATCAGGTCCAGCAACAAGTGACTGGGATGACGAAGAAATCGTGCCCGGCCAACTAGCAGTAGATGTGTACGAAACTAAGGACAAGTTGGTAGTAAAGGCCCGTACCGCTGGAGTTAACAAAAACGACCTAGACGTTAGTATTTCAGACAATACAATTAGCGTACGTGGAACCCTTAGTGCCGGCAACGAAGATGACGTAGAAAACTACTTTGTTCAAGAGTGTTACTGGGGCGAATTTAGTCGATCAATCGCGCTTCCTGTGCCTGTAAAGGAAGAAGAAATCGAGGCAATGTTAAAAGACGGCGTGCTAACTATTTCATTCGCAAAAGTAAAGCAAGATACAGTCAAGAAAATCGAAGTACTTTAGTACGGTTTCTTAAATAAAAGACCCTTTCCACTGGAAGGGGTCTTTTATTTTATGTAGTACAATTTTTAGTTTCTAAGCACTTACAACTCGGCCAAGTATAAACCGGACTATTGTCTGAGCTAACGCTACGATAACAAGACCAATGATAGCGTAGAGGATGGTGTTCTTGGCGCTTGCTACATTATTGCTATCACCACCAGAAGTAATGTACTTAAAGCCACCGATGATAATCATGAAGACCGATACGACACCTACAACTAATGAGAAGATGTTGATAACATCGGCAATCAGGTCGTTGATTTTGTCTGTAGCGTCTTGGCCGCTAATGCCGCTCTGGCAGTTTGTTGTGACGTCTAGATTAGCACCAGCACACAAACCGTTCTGTATCTCAGCCGTAGAGGGCAGGACAGTAGCAGGTTCTGTCACTGTCTCATTATTAGTTTCAGTTGGCACCACCGGATTTACGTCTTGCTGTGCATTAGTAGTCGGCGTAAAGAAAAAAACCGGCATCCCGAATGCAATAATGGCTACTGCGATGATGCCGGTTTTGATACTTCTATTCACTATATAGTCCTCGTGTGTAACTTAATCGTTACTATTAAGTCGTAATACGGCTAAGCACGAATTGAACTATAAACTGTGCAAGCGCGACGATGACTAAGCCTATGATGGCGTAAAGGATGGTGTTCTTAGCTGTACCAACTTTGTTGCTATCACCAGCTGATGTAATGTATTGGAAGCCGCCAATAATAATCATGATGACGGATACGACACCTACAACTAATGAGAAGATGTTGATAACATCAGCAATTAAGTTGTTGGCCGTTCCTTCTGCATCAGCAGTATCACAATCTACATTCGTAGAAAGACAAGTACCCTGTGAGACACTTTCTTGAATATTTGGAGCAGCAGCATTCACACTTGCAGCGGATAATACTGGAATGGATACCATTAAGCCAAAAGCGGCTACGGTGATATATTGTTTGATTTTTCGTAACACTATTTTATTTCCTTGTTTACATAATTACTTTAATATCATTTATACCTTGAAAGCATACCAATTACAAGCTTAAGCTTGTAAGATCCAAGATCTACTAGCCGTAGCTTTGATTAAGTTGTAACCCTATTCAGCACAAATTGCACTATTCCTTGCGCCAATATTGCTATCACAAGCCCTATAACGGCGTAGAGAACAGTACTTTTGGCGCTTGCGACTGAATTACTGTCCCCTGCAGAGGTAATGTACTTCAGACCACCAATTATAAGTACTATTACAGCTGCTACGCCAACAATAAAGGAAAGAATACCTATTGCAGAGGCTATGAGGGAAGAAATTGACGAACCACCATTAGCCTCATCGCAGCTATCACCAACAGCACCTAGACCCTCACAGGCGGCATCTTTAGCTTCCTCGCTCACCTGAGCTGAAACGGGAACCATCAAAAGTGAAGGCAAAACTAGTGCCGCCAGTACTATAATCCCTACAAAACTTTTTTTAATAAAATGCATGATATTGTTTGCTCCTTTATAGCCTACTGATGAGAAAAATTACGATTGCCTGTGAAAACGCTGCTAAGGCCAGTCCGATAATTGCGTAAAGGATAGTGCTTTTGGCGCTTGCGACTGAATTACTGTCTCCGGCGGACGTAATGTACTTCAGACCACCGAATATGAGCATAATTACGGCTGCTACACCGACTATGAACGACACAATTCTTACGGTTCGCAGAATAATACCGTCCTCGCCAGATATGGTGTTGCCACCGTCAGCAGGATCACACACCGGAGAGTCACTAGTCGTACTGTCACAGACATTTTCAAATGGATCAATTCCAACAGCACTAACCGATACAGCACCGAACACTGGCAACATGAAAAAAGCTAAAAGTAATAATAAGGTCTTTAGGTGGGGCACTATACTGAAACCCTCTCTACGACGAAAGTTACAATAGCAAAACCAGATAGCGTG
>Ga0163144_10009270_pt1 | contig 21160 bp, 18 predicted proteins | sample OliLak19BULKMAT1_FD_123175 | JGI IMG/M metagenome (GOLD analysis project Ga0163144, IMG submission 123175) | Freshwater microbial mat bacterial communities from Lake Vanda, McMurdo Dry Valleys, Antarctica - Oligotrophic Lake LV.19.BULKMAT1 | ecosystem: Environmental > Aquatic > Freshwater >... | reverse complement strand
TCATTGTTGGCACGGATTGTCCTATGTCAGAAAAAGCTGTAAAAATAGCGGAGGGATACAAAGACATCTGGGCAACGATCGCTATACATCCAACTCATACAAAAGACGTTGTGGATTTTTCAATTTTGGAAAAATTGGCCAAGCAGACAAAGGTTGTGGCTATAGGAGAATGCGGATTGGACTATTTTAGAGGTGAGGAAACAGAATTTGAAAAACAAAAAAAGATTTTTATAAAGCACATAGACCTTGCAAATGAAGTAAATAAACCATTGATGCTTCATATCCGTAGTGGCAATGACCGTAGTGCTTACAAAGATGCTCACGAAATCATAAGAAGTAATTCCAAAGTCCTTGGTGATATACACTTTTTTGCGGGAAATGCAGAAGAAGCAAAGTTATTTCTTGATCTCGGTTTCTATTTTTCTTTTACTGGTGTGATAACTTTTGCTAGAAATTATGACGAGGTTATAAAATACATTCCCATAGATAGGATCATGTCTGAAACAGATTGCCCTTATGTCACCCCTGCTCCACATCGTGGCAAGAGAAATGAGCCCGTTTTTGTCACAGAGATAGCCAACACTATAGCCATGATCAAGGGTTTGCCACTGGAAAAAACCCATGAACAACTGGTTTTCAACGCTGTAAAAATGTTTTCGCTAACCTCTATATAACTCCACTATAGAAAGAAACTTCAATCTCGATGAAACCCTTATCTGGAACTATTATCGGACCAGTTGTAGATAAGAGAGGATATTGACCTGAAGGTGATGGTGATAGGGAGATAGATTGTTGCGGAGAAGAAACAGGAGTTGGTTCTAGCTTGCTTATGGTATAGACACCGGCTGGCAACCTTACCTTAAACTTTCCATCTTCTTTGGAAGTAACTTCTTTTCTTATAGATCTATCTGCTGAAGTAAAAACTATAGTCGTTTCATAAGGAATATCTGCACAAGAAACAGTACTTGGATATGTGACAACAGTACAAGTTGGACTTATCTTTATAATTCCCTTTACGCCTGATTTGCTAATTTTTTTATCATGCTTTTCAGACTTTTCTTTTTTGACCTTTTCAATCTTGATTTTTGAATCTTCAACCTTTTTTTCTTTTGCAAAAATATTTGCAGATGGAACTATAGAGATAAACACAAACAAAAGAGTAGCTAATATATATTTCATATTTTGATTAAATTAAATTTGTAAATTTCACTTTCTCATAAAAAGTGCAGTCTCTATTTTGTTGTCTTTTATGGCTTTGGCTATTTTTTCTGAAGTTTTAGGTAAAATAGGTGCAAGAAGGATGCCAACATGAGCAACTTCTTCGAGTAAATGTAGGATCTGTTCCTTCCCTTTTTTGATATCTGTCTTTATAGTTTTGAATGGTTGATTATCCTGGATATATTTGTCTGCGGACTGGATACGTGCCCAGATATCATCGCAGACTTTATTTATCTCATAATTGTCATAGAAAGATGCGTATTTGTTTTGATCTATCGCAGGAGTGTTTTCAAGGACTACTTCGTTTGTTTCTGCCATTTTCATCACACGAGAAACTAGGTTGCCAAGACCATTTGCAAGATGTGCATTGTAAGCATCTTTGAACTTCTCTGGAGTAAATGGACTATCTTCAAAAAGACTCAGCTCTCGACAAACAAAATACCGCAAAGGATCGACTCCGTATTCTTTTACTATTTCAAGAGGATTTATAGTGTTGCCAAGACTTTTGCTCATCTTTATACCCCCATCTCCTGTTATAAAACCGTTGATCACTATCTGCTTTGAACTTGGAAGTCCTACTGCCATAAGCATGGCTTGCCACATGGCAGACTGCTGTCGGAGATTGTCTTTTCCACAGTACTGCACCACCCCGTCAGTACTTACCCACCACTTTTCAAATGACTCTTCATCTTTTGGCCAACCGATATTTGAAATATAACTTACCAAAGCATCGAACCAAACATACATGACGTGATCTTCATCCCCCGGAACAGATATTCCCCACGACATTTTACTTTTCAATCGAGAGATACTGAAGTCTTCAAGTCCCCTTTCTACAAAAGATTTTATTTCATTGAATCTAAAAGAAGGCACGACAAACTCTGGATTATCTTTATAAAGTTTTAGAAGTGGTTTTTGGAATTGGCTGAACTTAAAAAAATAATTTTCTTCTTCTATCTCCTCGATCTGTAGAGATGTATGGATCGAGCACTTGCCTTCTACCAGTTCTGAATCTGTTTTTTCTAGTTCACACCCCACACAGTATTTTATTTTATAATTTTTTTTATAAATAAAGCCGTTCCTATCACATATTTTCCAAAAGCTTTGGGCAGATTCTATGTGTTTTGGATCAGTCGTGCGGTGAAAATGGGCATCCGTAGTGATGTCTAAAATGGACAATAGATCTTTAAATACTACGGAAACTTTATCTACAAATTCTTGTGGCTCTAGATGCAAAGATGAAGCATTGCGTTCTATCTTTGTACCATGTTCATCTGCTCCTGTCCCCAGAAAAACATCGTATCCTTCATTTTTCTTTGAACGAACTATGACATCTGCACGTATTATTTCCATAGCAAAACCTATATGTGGATCGCCATTTACATATGGAAGTGTTGTCGTAATGTAGAAATTTTTTGAGGACATTTTATATTTCTTAGTTTTTCTAGGCTAGTATAGCAAACGTCAGAATCTTCTCAAATCGCTCTTTATCTGCATTTTTATAGGGACCAATGATAGCCATGTTGAGCTTGTTATCAACAAATATTTCTCGGGCGAGTTCCCTCACCTCTTCTGCCGTGACTTTTTCTATTTCGGCAATTTTTTCTTCTGGAAGTTTTATATCTCTTTTCAAAATTTCTTGGAAAGCAACGTATTCAGCTTGAGAATCTGAAGTCTCTAGTCCGAGCATGGTCGTTCCAGCAATATTGTTTTTTACTTTTCTCAATTCATCTTCTGGAACTAGCTCATTTGTAAGACGTTTGAGTTCAATGATGATATTTTCTATAGCTAGATCCACCCTCTTGTTATCAACTCCAGCAGAGATAGACAGATCACCATGATCTGTCGCGGGATTATGTGAGGCACGAATGTAGTAGCAGATACCTAGCTGATCTCGCATTCTTGAAAAAAGACGGGAACTCATTCCCCTCCCCAAAACAGACGCGAGAAGTTTCATCACTGTATTCCTTTTATCAAAGATAGAAAAAGTTCGCAGAGAAATAACTAGATGTGTCTGATCGGTTTCTTTAAAAGATATTGCTATCTGGGGTTTAGACTGTGATTCGACAACTTTATCCTTTTTGCCTTTTTCTTTTATAGGAATTGAAGCAAAAAGTGAGCTTACTTTTTCTTCTATGACTTTTGGATCTACTGGACCAGAGACAACTACTATAGTTCCACTGGCAACATAGTGTTTGTCTCTATAGGAAATAAAATCATCTCTAGTAAATCTACGAATATTTTCCTCTGGACCAATGACGCTAAACCCTGCTGGCACATCTGGAAACATGAGTGAGGAGAGTACATCATGCACATGCTCTTGGGGTAGATCATTGTACATCTTTATTTCTTCTATGATCACTCCTTTTTCTTTTGTAATCTCTGCTTCATCAAAGATTGGATTTTGATACATATCGGAGACAATATCCAAGGCTTTATCGAGAGAGCGTGCATCTACTTTGGCATAGTAACCAGTAAATTCTTGCGAGGTAAAAGCATTGTAGTGGGCTCCGAGACCATCGAGTTCCTTTGAGATATCACTAGCCTTTGGTCTCTTTGTAGTGCCTTTAAACATCACATGTTCCAAGAAATGTGAGAGGCCATTTATCTCTTTTGTCTCATATTTTGAACCAGCTTCTACCATGACAAGAACAGTCACAGCAGGATTGTCTGGCATAGGTATAGTGATAACACGCAGACCGTTTGGGAGGGTGGATTTTGAGAATTTCATTTAGTTTATTTTGTTTTTGAGTAAATCTGAAAGTTTTTCTATAGACACCCTCTCCTGCTTTCCACTATCTCTATCACGCACTGTCACTCCCTCTCCTTTTTCAATAGTCTCAAAATCTACCGTCACACAAAATGGTGTCCCTATCTCATCTTGTCTACGATATCTCTTTCCTATATTTCCATTGTCATCAAAGACTACTCCGGGAAATTCTTTTTTCAGCATCATATAAATCTCGCGAGCTTTTTCTACAAGCACTGGTTTATTTTTTAATAATGGAAAAACAGCAACTTTTACTGGAGCCATGTTTGGAGAAAAACGTAAGACGATACGCTTTTCCCCATTCATTTCATCCTCGTCATATGCATCAACAAGTAACATAAGTATCGTACGGTCTACACCGACAGATGTCTCCACAACATGAGGAATGAAATGTTCTTTAGTATCTTCGTCATAAGCAGATAGATCGACTCCAGAAAATTTCTGGTGTTGGCTCAAATCATAATCTCCACGATAATGAATGCCTTCAAGCTCTTCCCAACCAAATGGAAATTCATACTGAATATCCCATGCATCCTTGGCATAAAAAACCAAATTCTCATGTTGTTTCCAGCGTAGTTTGTCTTTTTTAAGTCCGAGTGTTTCATAATATTTCATGCGCTCATCTTTCCATTGTTCATAGATAATATGAGCATCTTTTGGGTGCACGAAATATTGCATCTCCATTTGTTCGAACTCGCGCTTACGAAATAAAAATTGCCGTGGACTGATTTCGTTTCGGAAAGCTTTGCCAACCTGTGCTATACCAAATGGCACAGAATACATACCAATATTGAGGATATTTTTGTAGTTGATAAAAATTCCCTGCGCTGTTTCTCCCCTAAGGTAGACTTGCTGGTCACCCTCCTCAAACATACCAAGAGATGCAGTCGCGAGTAGGTTTTTTGCACTTACAGAACTAAAATTCTTCTTGTCGCATATAGGACATTTCAGCTTATCACGATGTGCGTCAAATATTTTATTGATCCTTTCTTCGGTCATCTTTTCATCTGCACTAATACCGATAGTTTCCAAAAGATGGTCAGCACGTTGTTTGCTATGACATTCTTTGCATACTACCAGCGGATCAGAAAAACCAGATACGTGTCCACTTGCTTCCCACACTTTGGGAGCTGTAAAAATACTAGAATCAAGAAGAGCCATATTGTCATGTTCTTTCATAGCATTTGTCCATGCATCAACGACATTTTTGCGCAATGCCACTCCATATGGTCCAAAATCATAAGTCCCAGCAAAACCACCATATATCTCCGATCCTTGAAATACAAAACCTCGCCTTTTGCAAAGGGATACAATCTTTTCCATTTTTGTCTCTTCTTTAGCCATAAAGGTATTCTATACTAAGATTTACCTTGTGACTATCTCATTTCCATCCTTAAACTTTGAGTCAGTACTAAAGCGTGTAGTGAGCACCCCTTGGACATCTGTGAGGGTTTTTCCAGTAAAATCGTCTACGGCTCGCATAGTGGAGGAATTTATCACATTTAAGACACTACCCACATCTGTGATGCTTGGCTCTAGCATAACCTGAAAAGCTACTTGTCTTCGTGTTTTGTTGTTAAATGTATAGCTATTTACACTTCCCACTTTCCAAAGAATTTCTCCAGTACTTTTGTTGTAAGTTATATCTTCACCAGTAGTCTTTTTGTCTGCCCATTTTACATTTGCAGGTAAAGATGAGTGGACATATGCTCCAGAGAGAGTGTTCGAGGTGTTGTCCACTGTCCAAACTACAGTGTAGGTTGTAGGTTTTTCTGCTTTTGGTGGAATCGATCCAGTGTTTACAAAAGGTCCATCAAAATAAAGTATTTGTGAGGAAAGACTGGCATTGGAAGAAATCTTTATGTTTTTTGATACACCAGAAACAACAGTCTCTGGAACATTGCTTTCTGAACTTCTTTTTCCAGAAACATCGACAACTAGAGAGATCGAAGGATTCGTCAGACCTTTAAAGGAAGTGCTGGTATCTCTCGGAGTTATATTGAAAGAAACTTTTCCACTTTCACCAGCACCTATACTTCCCAACTCTGGAGTAGTGATACTGTTCCAGACGATCTCATTGTCAGCTGATCTATAGAGTCCTTGTTCAGGAGATACAGCTACTTTGTCAAAAGCATTACCTGAAAGTTTGACACGTATTTCTCCATTATTTATAGATGTTGGAAGATTGTTGAACCAAGTTATTTCCACTCTCGTAGGAGTGTTGAAATTTCCCACGTATTCACCACCATCACTATTTCCCTCAAAATTTATACCGACAGTGACAAAAGGTTTTTTGATACTTAGCTCTTGTGTAGCAGAGATGAACTCTGTACCTATGGCGATCTTATTACTCTGAGACTGTGCGCCAGAGACAAAGCGGAATATTCTAGATTCTTCATTTTGACCTTCTAGAATCCCTCTGATAGTGATGGTCTTCTTTTCTCCAGAAGGAATATCTCCTATTTTCCAAGTAGAATTGTCAAGAGTTACAGCTGGGTCAGAAGATACAAAAGTGAAACCTGAAGGATAGACACCTTTTAGAACAAGATTTTTTAGAACATCTTTTGAATTTGAAATAAGAGTTACTTTTATATCAAACGTTTGCCCAGATGTAATCTCTGTAAAAGATTCGACAGAAAGAGAGAGCGGTGAAGAATTTAATAAAACCTCAAATTCCTTTTGTTTTTTATAGACAGAATTTGAACCTTTGACTTTATAAGAGACTGTGATCAAAACTTCTTTGCTACTATTTTCCTGCCCATAGACGATGACTTTGACAGTTTTTTGTCCTATTCCACCTGGTTCTATATCCTGCATGACTTCACGAAATTCTTTGAGTTCTTTTGTACTGTTATTTGCATCTACAGATCCAGCAGGGAAATCTACAACCAGCTCTACATTTTCAAGTCTTATATTATTTTTATTGGAAACTTGGATATCAAAAGATATAGGTGTGCCTCCAGGAACCGATACTGGCCCACTAACTGTGATGTCTATGTTATCTCCAGAAACGATATTTGCACCATTGAGTACTAGATATGTCCCTATCCCGATAGCGAGAAGGAAGAATATTATAGAAACTACAAAAAATTTTGTGATAAATGACATGGAACGATCTTTATATTCTTTATTTAAAACTACTTCTTCTCCATCTTCTTTTGGATGTTCCCAGTCTGTATGTACATCGTCAAATTCTTTTTTTTCATAACGAAACTTACGTTTGGTACGTATATCTGGAACATTTCTGGAGTAAAGAGATTTTTTGAGTTCTTCTATCTGACTTTTGTCCTCTGGGTTCATAGGAAGTATTTTAGCATTGTATTGGCTTTTCTTAAAGCTGACTTTCTTTAAGTGCATTATTTATCTCCTTCAACGCATATGTTTTATGCTTTTTTATTTCTTCAATGACCACCGGGTTAAGAGTTGTAGACTGAAGCACAGATTCAAATGGTGTTTTTTCCCTGATATATCCTAGATGATGTAGGATTCGTAAAACAGTTGCAATTTCTATGAGTTCCCTATTTTCTGACGCCTTTTCTTTATTTAAAAAAGCATAAAGCATTGAGACAACCTCAAACAACTTTTCATTTTTTTCTTCACCTGGTAAAAGACGCTTAAGTAGTGAAAGAATCCTCACATAAAGTTTTTTGTTTTCTTTATCTTCAATAAATTCTCCGCCCTTCTCCTGCAGTAACTCCGTCGCTCCTATCATCCTCCAAACTTCTTTTCCTCTAACAAAAGAAAAAAGGCTGTAGGAATAATCCTGAGTATGGTAACGCAGTTTTGACTGTACCAGTCTCACACCTTGAGCTGTAGCAGGAACCATACCAAGGTCACGAGTAAAAACCAGGAAAAACTTCCCTGCTTCACTAGATGGACGACTATTGACTAGAAATCCCGGGGTTGTGTATATGTGGTGAGACATTTCCTTCAACAAATAAAATATCTTTTAATCCAGTAACTTTCATGATCTGCTCTTTGTTTTTCTTTAGAACTTCTGCTCCTTCGTATTCTAGACCGACCTCTATAGTGATGATATCGCTTATCGTTAGATTCCCTTCTTTTCTCATATCTTGGATAGTTCGCAGAAGTTCACGCACCTGACCCTCTTCTACAAGTTCTGGAGTAAGAGTAGTATCAAGAAAGACCTCTTCATTCAAAGCTGAATCGACGACAATATCTTTTACATTTATTTCATCTTTCAAGATATCTGTAAATTCTTTTTTGAAAGGAGATTTTACAGAAAGTTTTGCTAGTGGCTGACGAACATTGACCTTTGCTTTCATGCGAGCTTCTAGTCCAAGAGATGCTATCTTTCTAACATTTTTCATTTCAGAAATTATTTTTGGATCCGCTTTTCCATATTTTGGCCAAGTTTCTAGATGAACACTTTCGAGTGGACCTTTCATGCGACCATACATATCTTCGGCCAAAAATGGCAAAAATGGAGCTAGGAGTTTACTAAATTCCAAAACAATCATTCTCGTGGTATTGAGAGCCATGTCTTTGTCTGTCTCATTATCCCCTTTGAAACGGTCTCTGGAACGTCTGATATACCAAGTGGAAAGATCGTCTATAAAGTCAGCAGTCGGTCGGAGTGCTCTGTCTAGCTCATTTTTCTCTAGATACTCCGTCATGTCTTTGCCAAGCTCATACAGACGATTGGTGATCCAAATATCCAAAAGATTTTCACTTTTTTTATAATCTACAAGATTTTTTTCTATAGCAATTTTTTCTGAAAAGTCTTTTTCCAAAAGATCTTTACTCGATGCATACATTTCATAAAAACTGACAACATTGTTCAAACGTCCAATGTGTTTTTTTACAACTTCATCTACGGATTTTTCTGAGAAACGAACATCCTGACCACGCACAACCGATGAAGCCATAAGAAAATACCGTATAGCATCAGCACCGTATTTATTTACTATAAGCATGAGATCTGGATAATTTTTGTCTCTTTTTGCCATCTTTTGACCATCTTCCGCTAAGACGAGCCCATTGACGATCACACTTTTGTAAGGAGATTTTCCAAAAAGTGCTACGCCGAGAACTAACATAGAGTAGAACCATCCACGTGTCTGATCTAGACCTTCTGCGATAAAGTCAGCAGGGTAACCTTTTGTCTTACCTAGAATTTTTGAAAATGGTCCCGGCTTTGGGTTAAAATCTTCTTTTTCAAAAGGATAATGGGCTTCAGCAAAAGGCATAGAACCAGACTCAAACCAACAGTCAAAAACTTCAGGAACTCGCACAAGTTCGTTGCCTTCTTTTGAAGTTAGTTTTACATCATCTATATATGGTCGATGTAGATCGATCTCGTATTTATGATCATGTGGCAACGGCACAAACTTTAACTCAAAAGGTTTGGCATTTTCTATATAGTGACTATGATTTCTTTTAAAGTTCATAATCTGGGCTTCTGTCAAACCTTCTGCGGCGGCTTTTAAAAGTAAAGATGGAGTATCATGACTTATGATCAAAATATTTTTACCTTCATATATTTTCTCGAGACCATAGAGAAAATCTCCCATACGTTTTTTGATATCCGTATAGTTTTCTCCTCCACCGATCTTTTCAACAAAACGATCTATATTTTCTGCATATTTCACAAAGTCAGCAAAAGGTTTTTCATTCCAAGTTCCTATATCGAGTTCATGTATACTATTTTCGACAATTATTTTATCGGTAGAATAGCCAATACCCTTTGCAACGATCTCTGCTGTTTCTCTAGTGCGGATAAATGGTGAGGTAAATATAAGATCTATATTTTTTTCTTTTAGCCATTTTACCGAATCTTCTACTTGTTTCTTACCTTTTTCTGTAAGATAGTGAGGATTTGTAACTTTGGAACTTACAATACCTAGCGTGTTGTTTTCGGCTTCACCATGACGCATAATAAAATAGGTATTTTTTGATTTACTATATTTTTTGATATCTTCTATAGAACCTAGAATATGACATTTTAGAGTTTTGACATCTCTCCAGACTGGAAGTGGCGCACCCCAAAAACGAGATCTGGATATCGCCCAATCGCGAGCTCCCAAAAGCCAATTACCGAAACGTCCTTCACCAACTTCACTTGGAATCCATTTTACTTTTTTATTTTCTTTTACGAGTTTATCTTTGATATCTGTCACTTTTACAAACCAAGACGAGGAAGCGTAGTTTAAAAGTGGAGTATCACATCGCCAACAGTGTGGATAGGAGTGAACCAGTTTTTCTTTAGCAAAAAGCAGATCTCTATGAGCCAAGTATTTTATAATCTCGATATCACTACTCTGATGCGTTTCTATCTTTAGAGCTTTATCTTCTTTTGTATCTTTTGCTTTGACGTGTAATCCCGCAAAATCTGTAACTTCAGGTTTAAAAACTCCACTAGTAGTAACGTGCTGAACAAAAGGTATATTGTATTTTAGAGAAAGATCGTAGTCATCGGCACCAAAAGCTGGGGCAATATGCACTATACCCGTTCCAGATTCTGTCGTTACAAAATCTGCATCATAGATTTTCCAGCCATTTTCTCTATTTTTAAAATCTTTATCTTTAAAATAATAATCAAATGGTGGTTCATAAGATGCACCAACAAGAGTTTTCGTATCTACTTCTCCTAGAAGCTTGTATTCATCTTTAACTATTCCTAGACGTGATTCTGTGAGAATATATCTCTGATTTCCTATTTCTATTTTTACATATTTTATAGAAGAGTTCACAGCTAGAGCGGCGTTTCCTGGCAATGTCCATGGAGTTGTCGTCCAAGCTAGAAAAAATGTTTTTGGTGCATTTTTGTCCGCATTTATCATTTCAAATTTTACATAAACAGAAATATCAGTTATATCTTTGTATCCTTGGCTAACTTCAAAGTTTGAAAGTGTTGTCTCACATCTAGGACAGATCTGCATTGACTTGAAACCTTCATAAATAAGTTCTTTTTTATAAAGTTCAGAAAATGCCCACCATACACTTTCGGTATAGTTGGTATCCATAGTCCTGTAGTCATCATCCATATCCACCCATCTTCCCAGACGAGGAATGATATTTCTCCAATCCTCGGCATATCTCATGACACTTTCTTTTGCTTTTTCATTAAAATTTTCTAGACCATATTCAACTATGGCTTTTTTTGAATCGAGATTGAGCTCTTTTTCGATCAGATTTTCTACAGGAAGACCATGACAGTCCCATCCCCACCGACGACGCACTCTATACCCTTTCATAGTCTTGTAGCGAGGAATGATATCTTTTATTGTTCCAGGAACAATATGTCCATAATGGGGCTCTCCATTTGCAAAAGGCGGTCCATCATAAAAAACAAAATCACCCTTCAGAGCTTCTTTCTCAAGAGTCTTTTTGAAAATCTCATTTTTTTGCCAAAAAGCTAGTATTTCCTCTTCTTTTAGAACCAATTTACTTTTTTCAGGTTCTCCTGGAAATGTTTTCATGGCTCTTATATTACCATTTTTGGGTAAAAATACTATTACATCCTCTTTGGCACTTTGATACCTAGGAGTTTGAGTCCGTTTTCCATTACAATTGCAAAAGCCTTTGTAAGAGCGACTTTGTGTGAGGCATCTTTATTTTTATCATCCGCAATAACCCCGCTTCCATAAAAAGTATTGAACTGCGAGCCGAGTTCGATAAGATAATTTGTAAGAATATTTGGTTTGTACTCCTTACCCGCTCGCTCCACTGTTTCTCCGAAACGCACGAGAAGTTTTTCTAGATTTTCTGCTTGTTTGGAATCTTCTGGATCATTTTTTAAAGTTGAGCTGATATTTAGACTCTTAGCTTTTTCAACTACAGAATTTGCACGAGTAGCAGAATACTGGAGATAGGGACCAGAGTCACCTGTTGTATTCATCATCTCTTCCCAATCAAAAATGATGTCCTGATTACTATCACGCTTTAAATCGTTAAACTTGAGGGCAGCAAGGGCTACATCTTCTGCGCTCTCCGGATTGATCTTTTTTGCACGAGAAATAGCTTCCTCTAGCAGGTCATCGAGCCAGATCACATCACCTTTCCTAGTGCTCATCTTTCCATCCTTAAAACGATAGAGACCGTGAGTGACATGGATACGCTCTCCTTCTTTGAACCAACCTAGCAGATTTTCTATCTCAAACAATTGTCTGAAGTAAAGAGTTTGTTCTGAACCAACTTCGTTAATTATGACAAGATTTTTGTCATAGTTTTCTTTTCTATACAGATCCGTAGCCAGATCTCGTGTAGCATAGATAGATGACCCATCAGATTTCCTCACCATAAGCGGGGGAAATTTATCATTTTCAAAAAAGACCATCTGGGCTCCATCGCTTTCTTTTACTAGATTCTTGGTCTCCAATTCTTTTAGAACTTTTTTACTCATCTCCTCTGTTGCAAAAAAGCTCTCGCCTATTTGTGTTGTAAAGGGCTCTACTCTAAGTTTTTTATAAATATTATCAAATTCTACTAGAGATAGATCGACACATTTTTTCCAGATTTTTTTGGCTTCCTTATCTCCAGACTCGAGTAATCCAAATTTTGCCCTAGCTTCGTCCTCAAGTGATTTTACTTCATCATCTTTATCTTCCTTCTCTAGTCTCTCTACTTCATCATGAAAACGAACGTATAGCTCTACGAGTTCTCTCATCGGAGTCTTATTTTTTTCTATTTCATCTAGATTTCCCCACTTATCCAAAGCAACCATAAGCTTGCCAAATTGTGTCCCCCAATCTCCTAGATGATTATCCCTCATGACCTTGTATCCAAGGAAATGCAAAATATTTGCAATTGTATCACCTATGATAGTTGAACGTAGATGTCCTACGGTGAATGGTTTAGCGATATTTGGTGAAGAATATTCGACTAGTACAGTCTTTCCTTTCCCTATTTCTTGTTTTCCATATTTTTCTTTTTGATCCAAGATTGATTGAGTCTCTTTGATAAAATAGCTTCTGGAAATCTTTATATTTATAAATCCGGGACCAGCGATACTTACTAACTCTATATTTTTTTCTAGATCTTCGTCTTTAAGTATTTCTTTTTTAAATTCTGCTATGACTTTTTCGGCTAAGGATTTTGGAATTGTTCCCAACTGTTTGGAGTAGACAAGCGCACAGTTTGTAGAAAAATCCCCATGAGAAATATCCTCAGGGTGTTCCATATGAACGCTAGGATTAGTGATTCCTGTGCTTTTTAAAGCCATCTCCAATCCTTTTGTGAGTTGTTCTTTGATGTCTATCTTCATCTCAATTATTCTAGCATTCTATCATTAAACGTGGGTTTAGTAACAAAACTATTAAAAAAATTGACTTTTATCATATTTCTGATATTGTATAGAAGGTGGGTGGAGAATAGAGCCCAGAAAATATTGCTGTCTTAGGAGTTAGTGGTTTTCCTCCTTTTACAGCTCGTTGGCCAAATTGTATTGTGGTTCACGCTACATACTTTTCAGTGCCTCTTCTGGTGCTCCGCCCCCTTGCAATCTGCAGGGGGGCGTTTTTTTAATATAAAAAATAGTTGACATTTTATGAAACTTTGATACTGTATAAATAGAAAATATAGCACGAATAAAAAAATAAGAGAGGTCTAGAAATTGGATGCAGGTTTATCTTCTTCCCCTGCATAATCCCTTACCTAGAGAGTTTCAAGGTCGATAAACTCATAGGGTATTGCTCTAGAAACTCCCCCTTCAAGCAACATGGCTTGAAGGGTCTATTTTTTATAAAATTCTTTTACTTCTTCCTCAAAATCTTATCTATTTTCTCCGCAATCTTTTTCATATCTTTTTCTTTTTTTCCTCGAGTTGTTTCTGCCGCTGTTCCTAGACGTATACCAGATGGATCTGCTGGTGGGCGAGTATCGAACGGTATGGCATTTTTATTTACAATTATCCCTTCTTTTTCTAGACGGTCTCCCGCTTCTTTTCCAGATATTCCTTTTCCGTCCATCCATGTATCCACAAGAATAAGATGAGTGTCTGTTTCTCCAGATATTATTCTCCAACCTAGTCTGTTCAATGTCTCTGCCAAAACTTTTGCATTTTTCTTCACCTGAGTTGCATATTTTCTAAAGGCTGGGATCGAGGCCTCCTTTAGCGCTACAGCCGTAGCAGCAATCTGATTTATATGTGGTCCACCTTGAAGTCCTGGGAAAACTGCACGGTCGATCTTTTTTCCAAGCTCTCTTTCATCCATCTTGGAAAAAATTATTGCACCTCGAGGACCTCGTAGAGTTTTGTGGACTGTAGTAGTAACGATATCTGCATATAAAAATGGAGATGGATAAGCTCTACCAGCCACAAGACCAGCAAAATGTGACATATCGATCATGAGGAGTGATCCACAGGCGTCTGCTATTTCCCTCAATTTTTTGAAATCAACCGTTCGAGGATAGGCTGTGTATCCACCGACAATGATCGCTGGTTTTTCTCGCACGGCAATGTCTTTTAGATCATCATAGTTGAGCATCTCGGTGTTTTTGTCGAGGCCATACGGTACTTGTGTCCAAAACTTTCCCGTAGCAGAAACCTTGTGACCATGAGTGAGGTGTCCTCCGTGATCGAGAGACATTCCCATAATCTTTCCCCCAAAAGGCACTAGAGCTGTATAGACGGCGAGATTTGCTGGTGAGCCAGAGAGTGGCTGGACATTTACATTCCATTTTCCTTTTTGAAGTCTGAAAAGTTTCAAAGCTCTTTCTATAGCTAGAGTTTCGATCTTGTCGACTATTCCATTTCCACCATAGTAACGCTTTCCTGCGTAACCTTCGGCGTATTTGTTGGTCAGTTCTGATCCTAGAGCTTCCAAAACATCCTTTGAAACATAGTTTTCTGAGGCAATGAGGTTCACAACACTCTTCTGTCTTTTCTTTTCAGTCTCTATAAGCTTTTTGATTTGTATATCTTTCATGGGGGTATTCTAGCACTATTTTAGACCTAGTTCTCTCTTGACTACTTTTATAAAATCTTTCTTTACTTTTTCAAAAGATTGGTTGGCATTGACCACAACATGTGGGACTTTTGAAAAAAATTCTTTGTATCCTTTGGAAACTTTTTTGTGAAAATCTATTTCTCTATCATCAAAATGGTCATACTTTTTTTCTGTCAAAAGGGATTGGTTTCTAGAACTTGCTCTCTTCAAACCCTCTTTTGGATCGACTTCGACATATATATAAAGATCAGGTACAACGATTAGTCTTTCTCTCAAATTCCAAAAAACTTTTTCTAAAACCCCATCTGACTGAGCAAAAATCTGATAGGCGTATGATGATGCATCGAAACGATCGGCGATAACTGGTATTCCTTTTTTTAGTGATGGCACGATGTGATTTAATGTATTGTCAAAACGAGCAGCAAACATAAGGCACAGTGTAGTCTCTGTTGGAGCATTTTTTGCTAATGGATTTTTTAGTGTTGCATCTCTGATGGCTTCCGCGTACGGTGATCCCCCAGGTTCTCGAGTGACAAATATAGAATCTCCGAGAGTCTCTTTTAGGGCTATGAGAAGCGAGGATTTTCCAGACCCTTCCCCACCTTCGATGACGATGAATTTTGGGGATTTGGATTTTGTGGATGTTTTAGAAATCTTTTGCGGTTTCTTCTTGGTTTTTTTAAAAATTTTTTTCTTTTTCATTAAAAAAATTATAGCATAGAAAAAAAATTATTACTGTGGTATAATGAAGCCATGATAAACTACAACAATCTTTTGAAAGAAATAATGGAAACGGGAGTTGATAGAGAAGGTCGTAATGGTTTTACTCGAGGTCTTTTTACAAGACAGCTTCGTTATAGCATGAGTCATGGTTTTCCAGCTACTACTACAAAAAAACTTGCTTTTAGAAGTGTCGCTGCTGAACTATTTTGGTTTATGTCTGGGCAAAGTGACAACAAAATACTACAGAGAATGGGTTGCGAAATATGGACAGCAAATGCAAATGCTGATTATTGGAAACCAAAAGCAAAATTTGATGGAGATCTAGGTCGTGTGTATGGAGTTCAATGGAGATCATGGAAAAAACCAGGAGGATCTACAGTGGATCAATTATCCTTGGTTATTGAAAAGATTAAAAAAGATCCAAATGATCGACGTCTTATAATTACCGCATGGAATCCTGGAGAAATAGATGAGATGGCCTTACCGCCATGTCATATGATTTTTCAATTCTTCGTTACAAATGGAAAATTGTCTCTTCATATGTTTCAGAGAAGTTGCGATACATTCCTAGGAGTTCCTTTTAACATTGCCTCATATGCACTTTTACTTCATCTAGTAGCGCAGATGACAAATCTAGTAGCAGATGAACTTATCCTCACCCTAGGAGATGTCCATATTTATCATGAACATTTTGATGCTGTAAAAGAGCAACTATCACGTGATCCTTATCCATTACCAAAACTTTGGATAAATCCTGATATTAAAAACTTGAGCGATCTCAATGTAGACAAAATTCAAACACCCGAAGATATATACAAATTTGTAAAATTGGAAAATTACCAATTCCATCCATCGATCAAAGCAAAAATGGCTGTTTAAATGCCCTTCTATTTTCCAGTACTACCAAAACCCCCATTACCCCTTACACTCTCAGACAAATCATCCACCTCTTCAAAAGAAACCATTTCAATTTTTTGAATAAGAAGTTGTGCTATTTTGTGACCCTTTTCAAAACGAAAAAATTTGCCTGACAAATTCATTACTCCAGCATGGATCTCTCCTCTATAACCTGAATCTATGACTCCTCCAAAATTCTTTATACCATATTTATGAGACAAACCACTTTTATCCCAAATAAGACCTACATATCCATCTGGGATTTCAATAGATATACCTAGAGCAATGGACTTCCTCTCTCCTGGCTCAAGTTCAAAAGTATCTATTGTATACAAATCCATACCAGCATCACCATGATGTGCATAATGTGGAATTTGCGCGTCAGGGTGAATTTTTTTAATTTTGATTTTCATAATTTTCGATTACAGAATCTATCAAATCAAATGTAATATCTGAATCTTTAAAAAGCTTTTTGGTTTTTTTGCTAGCATGATAATCCTTTGTTGCCACTACACGTATAATACCGGCATTAATGATCAATTTTGCACAGGTATAACAAGGTGTCATTTTGCAATAAATAATTGATCCTTCTAGGGCAATTCCCATACGAGCAGCTTGAGTTATTGCGTTTTGTTCAGCATGAATGGTTCGTATACAGTGCTGTGAAGAAGTCCCATCATCATTTACTACTCTATGTATTTCATGACCTACATCATCACAATGTTCCGATCCTATAGGAGATCCGACATAGCCACTCGTAAGAAGATGTTTATTTTTAACAACAATACTTCCAGACCTTCCTCGATCGCATGTCCCTCTGTTTCCTATCATATTCATAATACCTATAAAATAATCATCCCATGAAGGGCGGGTATGTTTTGTTTTTTTATCTTCTTTCATAATTTTAATTATACGTCATCTAAGTATATAATATAATCTCATTAAAAACATTATGCCCAAACCAAAAATCAGTATTGTAGTCGCCATCACTAGCAAAAATGCTGCCATAGGCAATGGTGGCAAGCTTTTAGTCCACATAAAAGAGGACTTGCAACGCTTTAAAAGGCTCACCACAGGCCATCCGATCATCATGGGTAGGAAGACATATGAATCCATAGGAAGACCCCTTCCTGACAGAGAGAACCTCGTAATTACGAAGAATAGGGATTACTTAGCGCATGGTATTACCATCTGTGCAGATTTGGAAGAAGCTATAGCAAAAGCATCTGCTATTGAGGAAAAAAATCAGAAGGAAAGCAACAGCGATAAAAAAGAAATATTCCTCATTGGTGGAGGAGAAATATACAGACAAGGACTTCCCTTTGTAGACAAGATCTACCTAACTTTGGTAGAAACCGATCTAGTTGGAGATGTCTTTTTCCCAGATTATCGTGAATTTAAAAAAGAAACTTTCAGAGAAAATAGGGTTGATGAAAAAACAGGATTAAAATATAGTTGGATAGATTTGGAGAGGTACTAAATCATAAACCCAAAGGAGGAGGACTCCGTTCTGCCCTCGCTATTTGTTTTCCCGTGCCCGTTTTGCGCCGAAATGCGGGCGTGCTTGTTTTTGGTTTTTCGGCGGTGGCAAAACTGGCAAAATTCGTCAAAATTTAATATAATAAGAATATCTATGACTGACAAAGTAAAAACTAGATTAAATCCCAAAAAACGATACTTGCAAGTGGCGTTAAACAGCACACTGGAAGATGCTCATGAAATTATTAGCCAATTGCCGATAAGCGACAGGATTATTGTTGAAGCCGGAACACCATTTATCAAAAGATATGGTGAAGCTGGAATACGACAAATTCGGGAGTGGTATGAACAACATTTATCTGGACAAATGTTGACAACTTCCATCTCACCATCAGTTTCAGTATCTTCGCTACTTTTTCAAGCCGCTTTTTCACAACTATCACCACTTCTAACAAAAAAGCCAATTGCGGTAAAAAGAGAAAATGAAGTATTTCCTTATATTGTCGCTGATTTGAAAACAATGGACAGAGGTGAGGCAGAAGTTGAAATAGCTGCGCGAGGCGGAGCGAGCGCGGCTATTGCTTTAGGAACTGCGCCGATAGAAACTCTCAATTCGTTTATAGAAAAGTGCGAGGAGCACGGGCTGGACGCGATGATTGATATGATGAATGTAGAATTTCCTTTGTCAGTATTGCGTACGCTCAAAAAAGTTCCGCCAGTAGTAATCATCCACCGTGGCGTAGACGAGGAAAAATTTAATAGAGAAAAGCAAATCCCATTACACGAAATTCGTCGCATAAAGGGAAACTACAACATAATGATTTCTATCGCTGGAGGCGATACTCTTCGCGAGGTTCAGCGATCAATTTTCAATGACGCGGATATTGTTGTAATTTGGAAATCAGTATATCAAAAGACAGATGAAACAGTTGCCCTTATTGAAGGGTTTTTGAAAGAAATTAAGTAATTGAACCAGTTGAGACTATATGATCACCTTCTACTAACTCAAAAGAAGTTCCTGCTTTTAAAAGAACGCCGTCTACTTCTATTTCTACTTGCCCACTAGAGCCTGGCGTCATCATTTTTACACTTTTAGGCAACACGACTTTGCAAGGATAAAGTTTGCCGTTCATTGAAAGTTTAGGTGAGTATCCACTAAAAAAAGGCACGCGTCTACCATTTTCTTCTTGAGTCTTTAGATAAAGTTGAGCTTTAAATTTCATAACGAACCCTATTTTGATTTCTGCTCCATGAATTTCGAGAGGCTTTTTATCCCTTCAAAAAACTCAATCGGTAAAGCAAAGATAACTGTTTTTGATGGGTCGGGATTTATCTTTTCAATAGTTTGAAGCGTTCGCATTGAAATACCACCCGGTGTGGCACTTAAAACGCCCGCAGCTTGCGCAAGTCGTTCCGAAGCGGCAAATTCGCCCTCGGCTCTAATAATGACAGCGCGTCGTTCTCTCTCCGCCTCCGCTTGCTTTGCCATAACGCGCTTCATATCAGCAGGAAGTTCTATGTCTTGAATTTTAATATCAGTTACCAGCACCCCCCACTGTCCAGTAGCTTGAGCAACAATTTTTTGAATTTCCTCGGCGTTTTTCTCTCTTTCGGAAAGTAATGAGTCAAGTTCAATTCCACCAATAACATCACGAAGAGCCGCTTGCGCGTATTGAGAAACAGCCAGTGTATAATCTTTAATATTCAAAATTGCATTTTCAGCGGATTGAACTTGGAAATAAACAACAGCGTTGATGCCGACTGGAACATTGTCTTTGGTAATAACTTCTTGCTGGGGTATGTCGGTAGTGGTAATACGCAAATCAACTTTCGTCATTTGCTGAATTCCAATAAAAATCCAAGTTAAACCTGGCGAACGTGTTCCCGAATATTTACCAAGAGTAAGCACAACCCCACGTTCATATTGATCAACTATTCTCAACCCAAAAATAATAAAAAAGGATGCTATCCCAACGACTGGCCAAATTAATGTTTCCATAGTATTTTTATTATAGCACAAGCATGGAAAATACAACAGGTCAAATTCTGTGGATTTCCATTTCTTGCTCATTTTAAGTATATCATGCCACCGCCGAAAAACCAAAAACAAGCCCGCCCGCATTCATTCCCCAGACCCCTGATCCGTACCCAATTCAGTAGACACTGAATTGGGTACGGATCATTTCATACTTGATTTGTTTTGCACGGGATTTCTTTTTTTCGGAATGGGCGGTTGGGACTATATTGTATTATATAACAATATTGTTTGAGAAGACAATTAAAGATATACTCATACTGTGAATAACTCAGCAAAGAAGCTAGGGGCAAACATGGAACGAATACGCCTTGAAAAGCAGATGTCGCAAGGCGACATCTGCCGGAAATTAGGTGTTGATCGTTCATATATTAGCAATGTTGAAAGTGGCAATAAAAATCCGACGCTTTCAACCATTACCAAATTGGCGAAAGCTCTTGGGGTTTCGGTTGATGATTTACTAAAATAATTTTATGGAAGAACTTAGACCAAATCCTGAAGTGCCCCATGAACAACCGACAAGAGAACCAGAAACAGTTTATCACGCACTGGATCGTAGAAAGGAAAAAGATGTTTTGGACACATTCACTCCTGAACAACAAGCAGAGATAAAACACAAGCAACAAATACTGTCTTCACTTGCGTATTTTATCGGTAAGGATTTCCAAATCCCAGTGGAACTTAACGAAGCCGGTGCTGGTTGGCATTGGGATTTTCAAAATAACATCATCCGCATTGATCCAAAAGACCTCATAGAAAAACCAATGGACTATCTCCGTTACGTGATTTCTCATGAGGGCGGCCACAGAAGAATGTCACGAACTGATTTTATTCCTGTGAAAGAATGGCAACAGCCAGGTTTTGCTTTTATGATGAACGCGATAGAAGATCCGCGCATGAATAATTTTGTAGCGGAAAGCTATCCAAAGTTTCGAGAACAGATGGTAGAAGCGTATGGAGAACATATGGGTTTCGAATTATCCGCTGCGGAAATTGCGGAGAAGAAACTCGGCTTCCAGCCTCGCTTCATGCAGGCCGGTTTTGAATACATAAAACAATGGTTTAAAGAAGTTAAAGGGGAAGAATTTAAGATTGATGAAACATTGTCCGAAGAAATTAAAGAAGTCG
>Ga0163144_10009265_pt1 | contig 21169 bp, 16 predicted proteins | sample OliLak19BULKMAT1_FD_123175 | JGI IMG/M metagenome (GOLD analysis project Ga0163144, IMG submission 123175) | Freshwater microbial mat bacterial communities from Lake Vanda, McMurdo Dry Valleys, Antarctica - Oligotrophic Lake LV.19.BULKMAT1 | ecosystem: Environmental > Aquatic > Freshwater >... | reverse complement strand
ACCGTGCGCACGACGGGCTTCGACGCGGCGGGCCAGGGCGGGTCTGCAGCGCTTGAGTCGATTGCCCCGGCCGCCGACAGCGGCATGTCTGCCTATGTCGGCAGCGAGATCGCCAAGAGCGACCGTCCGGAGCTCACCGCGGCCAAGATCATCGTCAGCGGGGGTCGCGCGATGGGCAGTAGCGACAAGTTCACGGAAGTCCTGACCCCGTTGGCCGACAAGCTAGGCGCCGCGCTCGGTGCCAGCCGCGCGGCAGTCGACGCGGGCTACGCGCCCAATGACTGGCAGGTCGGCCAGACCGGCAAGATCGTTGCGCCCAGCCTGTACGTCGCCTGTGGCATCAGCGGCGCGATCCAGCATCTGGCTGGCATGAAGGACAGCAAGGTCATCGTGGCCATCAACAAGGATGCCGAGGCGCCGATCTTCAGCGTCGCCGATTACGGGCTGGAGGCTGATTTGTTCGTCGCCGTGCCCGAGTTGGTCAAGCTGCTTTGAGTCATCAATCCACCTGAGAAGGGGCGCCCCTAGGCGCCCCGTTGTTCGTCATGAGCCCCTACCGCGCCCCCCTCAAGGACATGCTCTTCTGCATGCACCAGTTGGCCGATCTTGCCGCTGTGTCCGCGCTGAGCGGATTCGAAGACGTCGACGCCGACACAGCCCAGGCTGTGCTTGAGGAGTGCGCGAAGTTCAACGAGGGCGTGGTCGCGCCCTTGAACTGGGAAGGTGACGTCAAACCCTCGTCATGGAAGGACGGGGTGGTGACGACAACCGCCGGTTTCAAGCAGGCATTCCGCCAGTTTGCCGAGGGGGGCTGGCAAGGCGTGCAGCACCCGGTCGAGTTTGGCGGACAAGGCTTGCCCAAGACCATCGGTGCAGCCTGCATCGAGATGCTGAACAGCGCCAACCTCAGTTTCGCCCTCTGCCCGCTGCTGACCGACGGCGCCATCGAGGCCTTGCTCACGGCCGGCACCGCCGAGCAGCAACAGACCTACATCCCCAAGATGGTCGACGGCAGCTGGACCGGCACCATGAACCTGACCGAGCCCCAGGCCGGCAGCGACCTGGCTGCCGTGCGCACCCGTGCCGAACCCCAGCCAGACGGTAGCTTCAAGCTCTTCGGCACCAAGATCTACATCACCTACGGTGAGCACGACATGGCGGAGAACATCGTGCACCTCGTGCTGGCGCGGGTGGTCGGTGCGCCGGAGGGCGTCAAGGGCATATCTCTCTTCATCTGTCCGAAGTTCCTGCTGGACCAGAACGGCCAACCGGCCTCACGCAACGACGTGCACTGCGTCAGCATCGAACACAAGCTGGGCATCAAGGCCAGCCCCACCGCCGTGTTGCAGTATGGCGACCACGGTGGTGCGCAGGCCCAGCTGATCGGGCAGGAGAACCGCGGCCTCGAGTACATGTTCATCATGATGAACGCGGCCCGCTATGCGGTGGGCATGCAGGGCATCGCGGTGGCCGAGCGGGCCTATCAGAAGGCCGTGAGTTTTGCGCGCGATCGCGTCCAGGGCCGACCGGTGGACGGCTCGATGAGCGCGGCTGCGTCCATCATCCACCACCCTGACGTCAAGCGCATGTTGATGACGATGCGTGCCTATACCGAAGGCTGCCGCGCCATGGCGATCGTGGCGGCCGCGGCGTACGATGCCTCGCACCACCACGCCGATGCCGAGGCACGCCAGCAGAACCAGGCCTTCTACGAATTCATGGTGCCCTTGATCAAGGGGTACAGCACCGAGATGAGCCTGGAGGTCGCCTCGCTCGGCGTGCAAGTGCACGGTGGCATGGGTTTCATCGAAGAGACCGGTGCTGCGCAGTATCTGCGCGACGCCAAGATCCTGACCATCTACGAAGGCACGACGGCGATCCAGGCCAATGACCTGGTCGGGCGCAAGACCGCCCGCGACGGGGGCCAGACAGCGCACGCAATCGCGCGCCAGATCGAGGCAACGGAGACTCGGCTGGCAGGGCGCGACAGCGCAGCGGCCAAGGCGGTGCTCAAGCACTTGGCCGCGGCAAGGCTGGCGTTCCTCGAGGTGGTCGACTTCGTTGCCGGGCACACCAAGGCCAGCCCGAATGCCGTCTTCGCGGGCTCGGTGCCCTACTTGATGCTGGCCGGCAACCTGATGGCGGGCTGGCAAATGGCACGCGCACTGTTGGTGGCCGAAGACCAGCTTGCCGACGGACACGAGGCGGCCTTCATGCAGGCCAAGATCACGACGGCGCGCTTCTACGCCGAACACCTCCTGTCCAAGGCGCCTGGCGTGCGTGACAGCATCGTCGAGGGCCACGTGGCGGTGAGTGAGATGGCACTGGAGTCCTTCTGATGGCCTTGCCTCGCGTTTTCGACACTTTGCGCCTGCCGGTCATCGGCGCGCCGCTGTTCATCATCAGCAACCCCAGGTTGGTGATTGCGCAGTGCCAGGCCGGCATCGTTGGCTCGGTGCCGTCGCTCAACGCCCGGCCGGCGTCGCAGCTTGAGGAGTGGCTGGCGGAGATCACGCAAGCCCTGGCGACCTGGGACCGCGCCAACCCCGACCGGCCGTCCGCGCCGTTCGCCATCAACCAGATCGTGCACAAGAGCAACGACAGGCTGGATCACGACATGCAGGTCTGCGCCCGCTACAAGGTGCCGATCGTCATCACCTCGCTGGGCGCGCGAACCGACGTCAATGACGCGGTGCACGCCTGGGGCGGCATCGTCATGCACGACATCATCAACAACTTCTTCGCCCGCAAGGCGGTCGAGAAGGGCGCCGACGGCCTGATCGCGGTGGCTGCCGGGGCCGGCGGTCACGCTGGGGTGAAGAGCCCGTTCGCGCTGATTCAGGAGATCCGAGAGTGGTTCACGGGGCCGCTGGCGCTGTCGGGCGCGATCAGCACGGGCGGTGCCGTATTGGCCGCTCAGGCGATGGGGGCGGACTTCGCCTACATCGGCTCGGCCTTCATTGCCACCGACGAAGCGCGCGCCAGCGAGGCCTACAAGCAGGCGATCGTGGCAGGCAACAGCGACGACATCGTGTACTCCAACCTGTTCACCGGAGTGCATGGCAACTATCTGAAGGCGTCGATCCGCGCCGCGGGCATGGACCCTGACAACCTGCCCGAGAGCGATCCGACCCAGATGAACTTCGGCGGCGGTGACAGTGCCAAAAAGGCCTGGAAGGACATCTGGGGTTGCGGCCAGGGGATTGGCGCGGTCAAGGCCGTCTTGAGCACGGCCGCGCTGGTCGAGCGACTGGCGCAAGAGTATGGTCAGGCCCGCAGCCGCTTGATCGGCTGACCCCCGAAGTCACCCAAGGAGAGGTCCATGCCGCACAGGGCGACGTGCTTTTTGCTTGTGGCGGCCTTGTTGACGGCCTGTGAATCAGTGGGTGTCGGCATCGGCCTGGGCATCCCGATCGGCTCGCGTGGCGGTGCCGGCATTTCGATTGGCGGCACACTGCCCTTACCGGTCAAGGCCCCCGCGCCGGCAGCCTCTGCGGCTTCAACACCGTCGCCGTGAGACGCTGATCGGCGCTGACTTCGGCGTCGGAGTCGCAGCCACGGCCGGCCGCAATCCAGCGCCGGGTGAGCGCACCCAGCCAAGGCAGCGTTGTCAGGCCACAGCGGTAGCGCGCCGTGCCCGCTTCCCAACGCAGCGCGGCACAGCTGCCACGGCGACGCAGGCTCACGAGCATGCCGGCGGGGCAGGGCTCGGACAGGCAACACACACCACAGCCGTTGCATGCTGCGCCAAGGACCGGCTTGATCGGCGCCAATGCGTTGATGTAGATCACGTGAGCGCGCATGCGCCGAGGGTGCGCGCTCCCCGGCCCCGGGGATCCCTGGAAATGCAAGGCCTTCGCGCCCCCGGCGTGTCGTTCTGCTGCAAGGCCAGGGTGCTAAAGTCTTCGAGTCGAAGCCAATTGTTCCTTCCCGTCCCCTTGCCGGCGCTCACGCAGAGCCGCTCAGCAAGGCGGCATTGCTAGTCCGCCGACCGGTGAAGCCGGGTCGCGGAAGGTTGTGTAACCCACACGAAGCTGCGCAGACCGCGGCGAAAGGTGAGCGAAGATGATGCAGCAAAGCAGGTCGAACTCCTACCTGTTCGGGGGCAACGCCCCGTACGTCGAAGAGCTCTACGAGGCCTACCTCGACAACCCCGGCTCGGTTCCCGAGACTTGGCGAGCCTACTTCGACAACCTGCAGAATGTTGCCGCAACCGACGGCAGTGAGCGCCGCGACGTGGCCCACGCGCCGGTGGTCGAATCCTTCGCCCAGCGCGCGAAAGCCAATGCCTTCGCCAACAAGGCCAGCAGCACCGATCTGGCGGTCGCACGCAAGCAGGTTCACGTCCAGTCATTGATCGCGGCCTACCGGTTCCTCGGCTCGCGCTGGGCCGACCTGGACCCATTGAAGCGCACCGAACGGCCGAAGATCCCCGAGCTCGAGCCGGCCTTTTACGACCTGTCCGAGTCGGACATGGATATCACCTTCAGCGCCGCCAACACCTACTTCGGTGCAGAGCAGATGACGCTGCGCCAGATCATGCAGGCGCTGCGCGAGACCTACTGCGGGACGGTCGGCGCCGAGATCATGCACTGCACGGATCCGACCGAGAAACGCTGGTGGCAGGAGCGCCTGGAGCGTGTGCGCAGCAAGCCGAGCTTCTCGCCCGACGAGAAGAAGCACATCCTCGAGCGCCTGACCGCGGCCGAGGGCCTCGAGCGCTACCTGCACACCAAGTTCGTCGGCCAGAAGCGTTTCTCGCTCGAGGGCAGCGAGAGTTTCATCGCCTCGATGGACGAAGTAGTGCAGCGCGGCGGAGAGAAGGGCGTGCAGGAGATTGTCATCGGCATGGCCCACCGTGGCCGTTTGAACGTGCTGGTGAATACGTTGGGCAAGATGCCGGCCGACCTGTTCGCCGAGTTCGACCACACCGCCAAGGAAGAGCTGCCGGCCGGTGACGTGAAGTACCACCAGGGCTTTTCCAGCGACATCTCGACGCCGGGTGGTGCAGTCCATCTGTCGCTGTCGTTCAACCCGTCGCACCTCGAGATCGTCAACCCGGTGGTCGAGGGCAGCGTCAAGGCACGGCAGGAGCGCCGTGCCGACCATGCCGGAGACCAGGTGCTGCCCGTGCTGGTGCACGGTGACGCCGCCTTCGCCGGCCAGGGTGTGGTGATGGAGACGCTGGCGTTGGCGCAGACCCGCGGCTACTACACCGGCGGCACCCTGCACCTGGTGATCAACAACCAGATCGGCTTCACGACCAGCGACCCGCGTGACTCGCGCTCGACGCTGTACTGCACCGACGTCGTCAAGATGATCGAGGCGCCGGTGCTGCACGTCAACGGCGACGACCCCGAGGCGGTGGTCTTCTGCACGCAACTCGCGATGGACTACCGGCAGGAGTTCAACAAGGATGTCGTGGTCGACATCATCTGCTTCCGCAAGCTCGGTCACAACGAACAGGACACGCCGAGCCTGACCCAGCCGTTGATGTACAAGAAGATCGCCCAGCATCCGGGCACGCGCAAGCTTTATGGCGAGAAGCTGGTGGCGCAGAACGTCCTTGGCGCCGACGGCCCCGACGAGATGGTCAAGGCCTACCGAGCGGCGATGGATGCTGGCCGCCACACGGTGGACCCGGTGCTGACCAACTTCAAGAGCAAGTACGCCGTCGACTGGTCGCCCTACCTGAATCGAAAGTGGACCGACGCTGCCGACACGGCATTGCCGCTGGCGGAGATCAAGCGCCTGGCCGAGCGCATCACCACGGTCCCGAAGGACTTCAAGCCCCATCCGTTGGTCGAGAAGGTCATCGCCGACCGGGCCGCCATGGGGCGTGGCGACATCAACGTCGACTGGGGCATGGGCGAACACCTGGCTTTCGCCTCCCTGGTGGCGAGCGGCTACCCGGTGCGCTTGTCGGGCGAAGACTGCGGCCGCGGCACCTTCGTACACCGCCACTCCGTGCTGCACGACCAGAACCGCGAGAAGTGGGACGCCGGAACCTACATTCCGCTGGCCAACGTGGCCGAGGGCCAGGCGCCTTTCGTTGTCATCGACTCCATTCTGTCGGAAGAAGCGGTGCTCGGCTTCGAGTACGGCTATGCCTCGGCCGATCCGAACACGCTGACGGTCTGGGAGGCCCAGTTCGGCGATTTCGTGAATGGCGCCCAGGTGGTGATCGACCAGTTCCTGGCCTCGGGTGAAGTCAAGTGGGGCCGCGTGAATGGGCTGACGCTGATGCTGCCGCACGGCTACGAAGGGCAGGGGCCCGAGCACAGTTCGGCGCGCCTGGAGCGCTTCATGCAGCTGGCGGCCGACAACAACATGCAGATCGTGCAGCCGACAACGGCCAGCCAGATCTTCCACGTGTTGCGCCGGCAGATGGTGCGCATGTTCAGGAAGCCGCTGGTGATCCTGACGCCCAAGTCGCTGCTGCGCAACAAGGATGCCACCTCGCCCCTGAGCGACTTCACCAAGGGCGAATTCCGCACGGTGATAGGCACCCAGCACCCCGAGATCGACCCGGCCAAGGTCAAGCGCGTGATCGCCTGCTCAGGCAAGGTGGTCTATGACCTGGTCAAGCGCCGCGACGAGAAGAAGGCCTGGGACGTGGTGGTGTTGCGCGTCGAGCAGCTCTACCCCTTTCCGCACAAGGCCTTCACTGCCGAGTTGAAGAAGTACCCCAATGCGACCGAGGTCGTGTGGTGCCAGGATGAGCCGCAGAACCAGGGTGCCTGGTTTTTCGTGCAGCACTACATCCACGAGAACATGCTGGAGGGGCAAAAGCTCGGCTATGCCGGGCGTGCGGCTTCGGCGTCGCCCGCGGTGGGTTATGCCCACCTGCACCAGGAGCAGCAGAAGGCCTTGCTCGACCAGGCTTTCGGCAAGCTCAAGGGCTTCGTGCTGAGCAAGTAACACCCACAAGAGACATTCATGGCCATCATCGAAGTCAAGGTCCCTCAGCTGTCGGAGTCGGTGGCAGAAGCCACTCTGCTGCAGTGGAAGAAGCAGCCCGGCGAAGCCGTCGCCATCGACGAAATCCTGATCGAGGTCGAGACCGACAAGGTCGTGCTCGAAGTGCCCGCCCCCGCAGCCGGTGTGCTGCTCGCGCACATGGTGCCAGGCGGGGCCACCGTGCTGGCCGAGCAGCTGATCGCGCAGATTGACACCAGCGGCAAGGCCAGCGCAGCGGCTTCGTCCGCGGCACAAGTGCCTGCCCTGGCGGCTGTCGCGCCGGCGCCTGCGCCGACAGCGGCCAGCAGCGCGTCGGGCGTGGCGATGCCGGCTGCGGCCAAGCTGATGGCTGACAACCTGCTCGCACCCGGCGCAGTGGCTGGCAGCGGCAAGGACAGTCGGGTGCTCAAGGGCGACGTGCTGGCGGCGATCGCGGCACCCAAGGTCGCCGCACCCGCGCCCGTTGCAGCGCCAGCCGCCGTTGCCAGGCCCCTGCAGGCGGTCGCTGCTCCACCGACCCCCGGCCTGGGCGATCGCCCCGAGCAGCGCGTGCCGATGTCGCGTCTGCGCGCGCGTGTCGCCGAGCGACTGCTGCAGTCGCAATCCACCAACGCCATCCTGACCACGTTCAATGAAGTGAACATGGCCCCGGTGATGGAGATGCGCAAGAAGTTCCAGGAGAAGTTCGAGAAGGAGCACGGCTGCAAACTCGGCTTCATGAGCTTCTTCGTCAAGGCCGCCGTGGCGGCGCTGAAGAAGTACCCGCTGCTCAACGCCAGCGTCGATGGCAATGACATCGTCTACCACGGCTACTTCGATATCGGCATTGCCGTGGGAAGCCCGCGTGGATTGGTGGTGCCCATCGTACGCAACGCCGATCAGATGAGCTTTGCCGACATCGAGAAGAAGATCGCCGAGTACGGCAAGAAGGCCGGTGAAGGCAAGCTCGGCATCGAAGAACTGACGGGCGGCACCTTCTCGATAAGCAACGGCGGCGTCTTCGGCTCGATGCTCAGCACGCCGATCATCAACCCGCCGCAAAGCGCGATCCTTGGCGTGCATGCCACCAAGGACCGTGCCGTGGTCGAGAACGGCGTCGTCGTCGTGCGCCCGATCAACTACCTGGCGATGAGCTACGACCACCGCATCATCGACGGCCGCGAAGCGGTGCTCGGCCTGGTGGCGATCAAGGAAGCGCTCGAAGACCCCGCTCGCTTGCTGTTCGATATCTGATCGGGGTGCAGCCATGAGCAAGCAATTCGACGTCATCGTCATCGGCGCCGGCCCCGGCGGGTATATCGCGGCCATCCGCGCGGCGCAGCTAGGCTTCAATACCGCCTGCATCGACGAATGGAAGAACGAGAAGGGCGGCCCGGCACCGGGAGGTACCTGCACCAATGTCGGCTGCATCCCGAGCAAGGCGCTGCTGCAGTCGAGCGAGCATTTCGAGCATGCAGGCCATTCTTTCGCCGACCACGGCATCGGTCTAAAGGAATTGAGCATCGACGTGGCGAAGATGCTCAGGCGCAAGGACGCGGTCGTCAAGCAGAACAACGATGGCATCCTTTACCTGTTCAAGAAGAACAAGGTGAGCTTCTTCCACGGCCGCGGCTCCTTCGTGAAGGCGCTCGACGATGGTTACGAGATTGCGGCGGGTCCGGAGACCCTGGTCGGCAAGCAGGTGATCGTGGCAACCGGATCGAGCGCGCGTGCCTTGCCGGGCGCGCCCTTTGACGAAAGCACAGTCCTGTCGAATGACGGCGCCCTGCGCCTGGGCGCTGTACCCAAGACCCTGGGCCTGATTGGCTCGGGCGTGATCGGTCTGGAGATGGGATCCGTCTGGCGTCGCCTGGGCGCCGCGGTGACCGTGCTCGAAGCGCTGCCGACCTTTCTCGGCGCGGTCGACGAGCAAATCGCCAAAGAGGCGCACAAAGCCTTCACCAAACAAGGTCTGAAGATCGAGCTGGGCGTCAAGGTCGGCGAGATCAAGGTTGCGAATCAAGGTGTGAGCGTCGCTTATACGGACTCCAAGGGCCAAGCGCAAAGTCTTGCCGTCGACAAGCTGATCATCTCGATCGGCCGGGTGCCCCATACCAACGGGCTGAACGTCGATGCCGTGGGCCTGAAGCTCGACGAGCGCGGCGCCGTCGTCGTCGATGCCGACTGTCGCACCAACCTGCCCGGCGTCTGGGCTGTCGGCGACGTGGTGCGCGGCCCCATGCTCGCGCACAAGGCCGAGGAGGAAGGCGTGGCCGTTGCCGAGCGTATTGCGGGGCAGCACGGCCACGTTGATTTCAACCTCGTGCCCTGGGTCATCTACACCAGCCCCGAGATCGCCTGGGTGGGCCAGACCGAGCAACAACTCAAGTCGGCCGGCCGGGCCTACAAGGCCGGCAGTTTTCCCTTCATGGCCAACGGCCGCGCGCGTGCGATGGGCGACACCACTGGCATGGTCAAGATGCTGGCCGACGCTGCGACTGACGAAATTCTCGGCGTGCACATCGTCGGCCCCTTTGCCAGCGAACTGATTTCCGAGGCCTGCGTGGCCATGGCCTTCCGGGCCAGCAGCGAAGACATCGCCCGCATCTGTCATGCCCATCCCTCACTTGCCGAGTCGACCAAGGAAGCTGCTTTGGCCGTCGACAAGCGCACGCTGAACTTCTGAGCCGGTTGCGACTGTGGGGGTCCGCGCGCTCTACGAGCAGACTCTTGCCGAACGCGGCTACGCCAGTGATCCGGCACAGTTGCGCGCCCTGGATGCGTTGGAGCGCTGTGAGATCGAGTGGACCGTCTACAAGACTCGGCGCGCCAACGCATTGGCCCAATTGATCCGCCGACCGCCGATCCCGCGCGGTGTCTTCCTGCATGGCGGCGTGGGCCGCGGCAAGAGCTTCCTGATGGACTGCTTTTTCCAATCCGTGCCTCTGCGGCGCAAGACGCGCCTGCACTTCCACGAGTTCATGCGCGAAGTCCACCGAGAGTTGCAGGACCTGAAAGGCACGGCCGATCCGCTCGACGAGCTGGGCAAGCGCATGGCTCGGCGGTTTCGCCTGATTTGCTTCGACGAGTTCCATGTCGCCGATGTCACCGACGCCATGATCCTGCACCGGCTGCTGACGGCCTTGTTCGTCAACCGGGTGAGCATCGTCATCACCTCCAACTTTCACCCCGACGAGCTGTACCCGAATGGCTTGCACCGAGAGCGCATCCTGCCGGCCATCGAGCTGCTCAAGGACAAGCTCGAAGTTATCGGGGTCGATAACGGCACCGATTACCGGCGCCGTACCATGGAGCGCGTGAAGCGCTACCACTGCCCACTCGGGCCCGCTGCCGAAGCGGCGCTGACCGAAGCCTTCGACCAGCTTGCCGAGGTACGCGACGAGGATCCCGTGCTCTACATCGAACAGCGCGAAATTACTGCCCGGCGCAAGGCCGGCGGCGTGGTCTGGTTCGACTTCAAGTGGCTGTGCGGCGGACCCCGGTCTCAGAACGACTACCTCGAGATCGCCACCCGATTCCACACCGTCATCCTGGCCGGGGTGCCGCAGATGCCGCCGCGCCTGGCCAGCGAGGCACGGCGCTTCACATGGTTGATCGACGTGCTCTATGACCGCCGCGTCAAACTCATCATGTCGGCCGAGGTGGCGCCTGAGCAGCTGTATGTCGAGGGCCCGTTGGTGCATGAATTCCCGCGCACAGCGTCGCGCTTGAACGAGATGCAGTCGGCCGAGTTCCTGGCTTTGGAGCGACGCAATGTCGACACCGCGCTTACCTGACTGGCTGGGCGCGCTGACGCTCGCGGCCTGCCTGGGGCCGGTGCTGGCGGCATCGCACCCGTCGTCTGCGCAGCGCGAGCGCATCGCACGCGACCGCCTGGTGATCGAGCGGGGCGCGCAGCAGGCGCAGCAGGCCTGCGCCCGGCAGTTCGCCGTCACTGATTGCGTCAACCGTGTGAAGGCGGAGCGCCGAGAACGCGTGCGCCCGCTGGATCAGGAACTGGCCTTGCTCGACGAGGCCCTGCGCAAGCGAAGGGCGGCCGAGCGTCTGGCGCAGATTCAGCAGAGGCAGGCCGTGCTGCGCGATGTGCCGCCGGAAACGGCGGTGCGCGCGCGCCGGCCGGCCGCGGAATCTGCAACCCGCGCTGCAGCGCCCGCGGAGCTTGTGCCGCGCGAGGCGCCGCAGCCATCCGATGCGGTCGCGGTTCAAGCCGATGCGCAACGGCGTGCCGCAGCGTCTGCCCGGCGCGCACAGCAAGCCCAGGCACACCGGGTCGCCGTCGAAGAAAAAAACCGCCAAAGGGCAACGCAGCGTGCGCTGGTCAAGCCTTTGCCGTTGCCGCCGGCAGGTGGCGCCAGCCGCTGAATACAGGGGTGCTCTCAGCGCGCGAGGGCTTCGACGCGCAGCAGTGCAAGTGACAGGTTGTCGCCCCCGCCACGGGCGCGCTGGCGTGCCTTGGAGACCAGCATCTCGCTGGCTTCGCGCGGCGGCAGGGTGTGCACGATCGCGCCCATTTCCTTGGGCGTGAAGTAATGCCACAGGCCATCGCTGCACGCCAATACGCTGTCGCCCACCTCGAGCTGCGGGATGTTGGCCTGGGTCAGAGGCGGATCCTGGTGCGTACCCAGGCAGCCCGTGAGCAGATTCGACTGCGGGTGCGTGTTGGCTTCTTCGTCGGTGATCTGGCCTTCATCGATCAGGCGCTGCACGAAGGAGTGGTCGATCGTGCGGCTGACCATGTCCGGTCCACGGAAGTGATAGACCCGCGAATCGCCAGCATGCACGATGTCGCAGCGCCGCCCCGGCCCGATCATGATTGCGGCGATCGTGCTGTGGGGCTCCTCCTCGGCGGCCACCGCGGTCAGCTTGATCATCAGGTGCGATTCCTGCACCAATTGGCGCATCAGGTCGGTGGCGTCGTCGTGCGCGGGCCAATGCCGCTCATAGATCTGGTTGGCCACCATGACCACTTGATCGGCAGCTTTGCGCCCGCCGCTCTTGCCACCCATGCCATCCGCGAGCACGGCCAGGGCGCAACCCGGCACGCGCGGGTGCGGAATGATTTCGACCTGGTCCTGCTGGTAGGCGCGGTCGCCACGGTGCATGCCGGTAGCGGCATTGAGTCGGTAGGCGAGCAAGGCGGTGACCATGGCTGCAATATACGGGATCGTTCGGTGGCCCTCGAGCGCTACAGATGTGAACTCCTCCCGCTGGCCTACACTGACGGTGTATCGATGGACGAAAACCTGCATTCCCCTCAGCGCCGCTTGATCGAGCTGCGCATCGAACATGCCGACCTTGACAGCCTCATCGACCGCGTGGCCGAGGAGGCCCCTCTCGATGACTTGGCGCTGCGGCGGTTGAAGAAGCGCCGTTTGCGCCTGCGCGATCAGATGACCCATCTGGCTGCGCAGGTCGATCCGCCGGAACCGGCTTAAATGACAGCCCCAAGCTCACTGTGCTCGAGCCCCCCGAGGGGCGCTCGGGCAGCTTGGGAGCGGTCCGGCGCTGGCCCGAGATGACCGCTGCGACTGCGTTGAATGCGCGTCCTGTCGTTGAGGCGCAAGAGTCGCTGGCGGAAGCCGTCGTGCGCGCGTTCGCCGCTGGCGGGGCGCTGGCACGCGCCGATGCCGCCTACGTCGAGCGCGACGTTCAACAGCGTTTTGCGCAGGCCGTGACCGAAGCCCTCGATCGGCGCGGTGCGCTCGTCGCCGAGGCAGGCACCGGAGTCGGCAAGACCTTCGCGTACCTGGTGCCGCTACTGTTGTCGGGTGGGCGCGCACTGGTCAGCACGGCCACCAAGAGCCTGCAGGACCAGCTCTACCTGCGTGACCTGCCCCGTCTGACGAAGGCCCTTGGCGTGCCGGTGCGCTTGGCCCTGCTCAAGGGGCGGGCCAGCTACCTGTGCCTGCATCGGCTGGACCAGGTGCGACAAGGCGGTGGGCCTGGCCAACCCGTCTTGCTGCCGGACCGTTTTGCGCTGCGGGCATTGGCACGCGTCGAGACCTGGGCCCAGGCCACGTTCACCGGTGACCTTGCCGAGATCGACGGCCTGGACGAGCGCTCGCCAGTGATCCCGCTCGTGACCTCGACGCGCGAGAACTGTCTGGGCAGCGAGTGCCCGCAGTTCTCGGCCTGCCATGTCGTCAAGGCGCGGCGCGAAGCGATGGCGGCCGACATCGTGGTGGTCAACCACCACCTGTTCTTTGCCGACATGGCCCTGCGCGACAGCGGCGTGGCCGAGTTGCTGCCCAGCGTCGACGCAGCGGTCTTCGATGAAGCGCACCAGTTGGTCGAGGCGGGGGTGCAGTTCCTGGGCACCACCCTGGGCAGCGCCCAGGTCATCGACTTCGCCCGCGACATGCTGGCGCTCGGCCTGCAGCATGCGCGCGGCCTGGTTGACTGGCAGGCCTTGGCGGCCGATTGCGAGCGGACCGCGCGTGACCTGCGCCTGGCCGGTGTCGGCAGCCTGCGCGACTATCGCGGCACCATCAAGCTGCGCTGGAACGAGCGCAGCGAACAGCCCGTCTTCATCGAGGCACTTTCCGCGCTCGGCCTCGCCTGCGATGCTGCTGCGGCTGGCGCGAGCCGGGTGATCGACGCTGGCCCAGACTTCGCCAAGCTGCAGGACCGCGCAGCTGCGCTGTCGGCGCTGGCTGCGGCCTTTGGCCGCGAGGCCGCCGAAACCCATGTGCGCTGGATCGACGTGAGTCCGCAACAAGCCCGCCTGGTCGAGTCGCCGTTGGACATTCGCGACATGCTGACGGAGCAACGCGCCCGCTCACCCAAAGCGTGGGTCTTCACGTCGGCCACGCTCGGTGACGACGACGCGCTGACCTGGTTCACTGCCGCCACCGGCTTGGAAGATGCGGTCAAGCTGCGTCTGGGCAGCCCCTTCGACTATGCCGCGCACGCCCGGCTGTTCATTCCCAGCCACTTTCCCAAGCCGAATGAGCCCGCCCACGCCAACGCGGTAGCGGTTCTGGCTGCGCATTGCGCGGCCGCACTGGATGGGCGCAGTTTCGTGCTCACCACCACCTTGCGCACGCTGCCGGTTGTAGCCGAAGCGATGCGCGCAGAACTCGAGGCCGTCGGCGCTGGCCACATCGAACTGCTGGTGCAGGGCACGCAGCCCAAACGCGCCCTGCTGCAGCGGTTCTTGGACAACCCCGCGGCCGTACTGATCGGCTCGCAGACATTCTGGGAGGGTATCGACGTGCCTGGCGATGCCTTGCAGTGCGTGCTGATCGACAAGCTGCCGTTCCCGCCCCCCAACGATCCCTTGATCGAGGCCCGCGTCAAGCGCCTGGAGGCCCAGGGCCGCAATCCGTTCAATGAGTGTTTCGTGGCCGATGCCGCGGTGTCGCTGAAGCAAGGCGCCGGGCGCCTGATTCGCAGCGAGTCCGACCGGGGCCTGCTGGTGGTTTGCGACCCGCGCATGGCGCGCATGCCCTACGGCGCCCGCTTGCGCGCGGCGTTGCCACCGATGACGGTGTTGAAGGACGAATCAGCCGCGCTGGCCTGGCTGGCCGCGCTGGCGCAAGATCACTGACGCCGCCGTGTGGCGTCACATCACCAGAGGCGCCACCAGGCCCGCTGCGTTTGGCGAATGCCTTCAGCGCTGAAGCGGCTGGTGGGAAAATTCTGCTTGAACACCCGTTCTGTGTCTGCCCGCAATTGTTCCAGGCCGAGGCGCTCGTAGCTTAGCTGCATGATGAAGAGTGCCTCTTCGTTCGCCGGCGTCTGGGGATACTCCTGCACGACCTGCAGAGCCCGGTTGGCGGCCGCCAGGAAGGCGCCGCGGCGCAGGTAGTAGCGCGCCACGTGAACCTCGTAGTTGGCCAGCGCATTGACGATGTAGTTCATGCGCCCGCGGCCCTCGTCGGCGTAGCGGGACTGCGGGAACTGCGTCACCAGTTGCTTGAACGACTGGTAGGCGTCACGCGAAGCCTGCTGGTCTCGTTCGGAGAGGTCCTGCTGCGCCAACGAGCCCAAGATGCCCAGGTTGTCGTTGAAGTTGACCAGGCCGCGCAAGTAGAACGCGTAGTCGAGGGCGGGGCTGGACGGGTACTGCTTGATGAAACGGTCGAGCGTGGCCAGGGCCGACGCTCGTTCCGCGGTGCGGTACTGGGCATAGGCCAGATCCAGAACTGCCTGCTGCGCCAGCAGGGTCCCCGCGGCACGACCCTCGACGCGCTCGAGCGTCTTGATGGCCTTGTCGAAGCTGCCGCTGGCCATGTCGTCCTTGGCGTCTGCATACAATCGTTCAACCGCGGCGGTCGAGTTTGGATCCTCTTTCGGCGCCGAACTGCAGGCTGAAAACGCAAGCGTGCAGCTGACGATCACGGCAAGCCACAACGGGCGGACGACGGCGTCGTGAAAACGGATCATGGTGTAAACGGCCCCTGGCGGGCCCCTGTCGTGAGAGCAGAAAACGAGCGCAATTATAGGGTTGCGCCCTCGGGCGATCTCCCGGGGGCAGCGGCTGACGAGGAGCCGGATACCGCTGTCGAAGTGCGCCGCTTCGAGGTCGGACTCGACGGCCACGGCGAGCGCCTCGACAAGCTGTTGGTGCGCTATGCCAGAGAGTTCTCGCGCAGCCACCTGCAAGGATTGATCGAACGCGGCTGCGTCGAGGTCGAGGGTCAGGGCGGCACATCGGCTTCAAAGCGCCTGCGCGCCGGCCAGACCGTCAGTGTTGCGCTGCAGCCCACAGACGAGAGTCGGGCCTTCACCGCAGAAACCATGGCGTTGGTGGTCCGCTACGAGGACGAACACCTGATGGTGCTGGCCAAACCGGCTGGCCTGGTTGTGCATCCGGCGCCGGGCCACTGGAGCGGCACGCTGCTCAATGGCCTGCTGGCCCATCACCGCGGCGCTTTTCTGTTGCCGCGGGCCGGTATCGTGCACCGACTGGACAAGGACACCTCGGGCCTGATGGTGGTGGCCAAGACCGTGCCGGCGATGACCGCCCTGACGCGGTCGATCGCCGCACGCGAGGTACGCCGTGAGTACCTGGCCCTGGCACACGGCGACGTCGGCGCTGTACCGTTCTCAATCGATGCGCCGGTCGGCCGCGATCCGGTGTCACGCGTCCGCATGGCGGTAGTGTCCGGCGGCAAGCCGGCCCGCACGGACGTGACTCGATTGGCGTTTGCGCACGGCTTCAGCGCCGTGGCGTGCCGCCTGCACACCGGCCGCACCCACCAGATCCGCGTTCACCTGGCCTCGCGCGGCCATGCGCTAATTGCCGATGCCGTCTACGGCGGCGCGCCCGCCCTCGGTCTGGCGCGCCAAGCATTGCACTCTGCCCGCCTGGGCCTGGTCCATCCGATGACTCAAGCCAGCCTGAGCTTCGAGGAGCCCGTGCCGGCAGATCTGGCTGAGGCCTGGGCCCAGGTCTGCAGTTGAAACCCGGTGCAGCCACGCTGCATGTCAGGGCTACAATGGACTCAACTGTCCGGTGCTGGCCGATGCCGCCCGGATACGGTTCGCCCGCGGTCAGTATGGAGAGTGCGCCACGACACAGCGCCGTCCCGCGGTCCGCGCCACCGAACGCGATTGATGTGAACGCTGCCGGCGTGTACCGGCACCCAACGATCCTCCGCCTATGAACACTCAGGATGCAAAGCGCGTCCTCGAAACCGCGCTCATTTGCGCCCAACAGCCTCTGCCCTTGGCGGCTTTGCGCGCTTTGTTTGACGACCAAGTTGGCATCGACACAATCAAAGACCTGCTTGACGAACTGGTGGGTGACTGGTCGGGCCGCGGCGTGGAGCTGGTGTCCTTGGCCAGCGGATGGCGTTTTCAAAGTCGTCCGGAGATGCGCGGATACCTCGATCGATTGCACCCTGAGAAGCCGCCGAAGTACTCCCGAGCCGTGCTCGAGACCCTGGCTATCGTGGCCTACCGTCAGCCGGTAACCCGCGGCGACATTGAAGACATTCGGGGCGTGGCCGTCGGAAGCCCGATCGTCAAGCAGCTCGAAGACCGGGGCTGGATCGAGGCCATCGGTCATCGCGAAGCACCTGGTCGGCCGGCCTTGTACGCCACCACGCGCCAGTTTCTCGATGACCTTGGCGTTGCCAGGCTCGATCAGTTGCCGCCGCTGGATGGCGACGGACAGGTCGACGAACGTCTGGCGCAGGCCTTGATGCGCCAGCCCAGCCTGATCGACGGCGAGGTCACTCCCGATGGCCAGGTTTCCCTGGCGCTGGACTTGCCAGACAACAACGCGCCGCAGGGCGCGACCTCCGATCCGAGCGATCGCACCGAACTCAGCGTACCCGACGCACCCGCACCATGAGCCATTCGCCAGACGCTGACCCGCCGACTCCCGCGGACGACCAGGGCGCGGCGGCGCCAGGGCAGGGCACCGACGCCGGAGCCACTGTCGCACCCAAGCGCCGTCGCCGCAGCCCGCGCAACGTCGCAGAAGGCGGCGAGGCCGGCCGGGCAGATGCGGTCTTGCAGGCCGTGCAGGCCCCCTCGGCCCCGGTCGACAGGCTCGTCAGCGCTGCAGTTCTCGCTGAGGCGGGAGACAACGACGCCGAAGGTCAGCCAGCCGCATCTGCGGGTCCTGACGGCGATGGGGCATCGGATGGCGAAGGTCTGGATGGGCCCTCGCCGCGGTCGCGCCGTAACCGGCGGCGCGGACGCAAGGGCAAGGGGCCGCGTGACGACATAGCGAGCCTTGACCCGGCGGGTGCACAGGCGATCGACCGCTCAGGTCGCCCGGACGCGCCGCCCCCCGCGGCGCTGCCGATGCCAGACGCCAGCGACGTGTTTGCGACCGTGACCTCCGGGGCCTTTGACGACGAGGCCCCGAGCGGCGATGAAGTCGAGGGCGGCGATCGCGCCGTCGACACCGCTGCAGAAGCGGGCGTGCCGGCGGCGGTGGACGCCAGCCCCACGGCCGATGGCGCCTCGGACGCTGCCAAGCCTGAGCTGGCTGCGACGTTGGACCCGGGCCGCCGCGTGCTGGCGCCCGACGCCGAGGCGCCCAAGCTGCAAAAGGTACTGGCGCAAGCCGGTGTCGGCTCGCGGCGCGACCTCGAGCAGATGATTCTGGACAAGCGCGTGACCGTCAACGAAGAGCCCGCGCACACAGGCCAGCGCATCTCCTGGGGCGATCGCGTGGCGGTTGACGGCAAGCCGGTGCGTGTGCGCATTGCGCCACTGCCGACGCGGGTGATCGCCTATCACAAACCGGCGGGCGAAGTCGTCAGCCACGACGACCCGCAGCAACGTCCCACGGTGTTCCGTCGCCTGCCGCGTCTGCAACAGGGCAAGTGGCAATCGGTCGGCCGCCTCGACATCAACACCGAGGGTTTGCTGCTGTTCACCACCTCGGGCGAACTCGCCAACCAGTTGATGCATCCGCGCTTCGGCGTCGAGCGCGAGTACGCCGTGCGCGTGCTGGGTATCCTGGACAAGGATGCCAAAGCGCGCCTCCTCGAAGGTGTGCCGATCGATGGCCAGCCGGCCGCCTTCAAGAGTGTCGAAGACGGCGGCGGCGAGGGTGCCAACCATTGGTACCGGGTGGTCATCACGGAGGGCCGCAACCGCGAAGTGCGACGCCTGTTTGAAGCTGTCGGCCTGACCGTCAGCCGCCTGATCCGCATCCGCTATGGCTCGGTGGTGCTGCCGCGGGGTTTGCGCCGCGGGGTCTGCGTCGATCTTTCGGAAGACGATGTGCGTCTGTTGCGCCGACTGACCGGCCTGGGCGTGCCAGGTGATAGCGGGCGCGGCAACGTCAAGCGCGGGCGCGGCGGCCGCGACGAGGGCGGGCCCCGGGTGCCGGCTGAGCCGCGCCAGGGGGGGGCGCGCCAGAACCCGCGCGCCGAGCAGCCGCGCCGCGAGCGCCAGCCGCCGCTGGATCAGGGGCCGCGCGGTCCGCGCCCCGACCGCATCGATCACGCAAACCGGTCGCATGGCAAGCAGCGTGCGCAGGCCGGTTTCGGCGACACCGCGGTGCACGCCCACGAGTTCGACGAGCGTGACCATGTCGAGGTCGCTGAAGTGGTGAACATTCCCAACCCGCTGCAGCAAACTTTCGACCAGCGCGCGATCCGCGAGGCACGCAGCGCCCGGCGCGAGTTGAGCGACGATGCGCCCATCCCCAACCCCTTGCAGCAGACCTACGACAAGCGGGCGCTGAAGGAAGCCCGCGAACCGCGGCGTGAGCAGGGCGACGACGACGGGCCGATCCCGAACCCGCTGCAGCAAACCTATGACAAGCGATTTGTTCAAGGCGGCGGCGGGGGTGGGGGCGGGGGTGGTGGGGGCGGCGCACAACGTGGCCGCGGTGGCCAGGGTGGCGCTGGCGGTGCGCGTCGCAAGACCGGGGCTGGCGGCGGCAAGCCCTCGGGCGGGCAACCCGATCCGATGAAGACAGCGGTCGGCTACATCGGTGGCGATGCCTTCCTGCGCAAGAAGTCGGGCGGCCGCGGTGGTAAGGGCGGGGGCGGAGGGCCCCCCGGCGGTGGCGGACGCTCGGGTGGTGGCCGCGGCGGGCCCGGCGGCAAGGGCCGGTGAGCAGCGCTGTCGACAGGCCGCCCGCTACAATCGAGAGCTTTGCCAAGTCCTTGTTTTCCTGGAGAATTTTCACTATGGCGATCGAACGTACGCTGTCCATCATCAAGCCTGATGCGGTAGCCAAGAATGTCATCGGACAGATTTATGCGCGCTTCGAAGGTGCGGGCCTGAAAGTCATTGCGGCGCGCATGGCGCACTTGTCGCGTGGCGAGGCCGAGGCTTTCTATGGGGTGCACAAGGCACGACCCTTCTTCAACGACCTGGTCAGCTTCATGATTTCGGGTCCGGTCATGATCCAGGTGCTCGAAGGCCCGAACGCGATCGCCAAGAACCGCGAACTGATGGGCGCCACCGACCCGAAGAAGGCCGACAAGGGCACGATCCGTGCTGACTTCGCCGACTCGATCGACGCCAACGCAGTGCACGGCTCTGACGCGCCAGAAACCGCCGCTGCCGAAGTGGTGTTCTTCTTTGCCGGCATGAACGTCTTCGGTCGTTGATCATGGGCCTTCGCCGCGTGCCGCGCCCGAGCCCGCAACGACGAGCGGCCAGCGGCTCGTCGATGTCGACGCTCAGCGCTGGTTAGCGGGCCGGCAATGCGCACGAACCTGCTCGATTTCGATCTCGACGGCCTCGCAGAGCACTGCGCAGGGCTGGGCGAGAAGCGTTTCCGAGCCACCCAGGTGTTTCGCTGGATGCACCAGAAGGGCGCTGGCGACTTCGGTCAGATGAGCGATCTGGCTCAATCGCTGCGCAGCAAATTGGCGGCCCAAGCTGAAATCCGCTCCCTCAGTGTGATGTCCGAGCATGTCTCGGCCGACGGCACCGTCAAATGGCTGTTCGATGTCGGCAATGGCGACGCAATCGAAACCGTCTTCATCCCCGAGGACGGGCGGGGTACTTTGTGTGTGTCCTCTCAAGCCGGTTGCGCGGTCGGCTGCCGGTTCTGTTCAACCGGTCACCAGGGGTTCTCGCGCAATCTCACCAGCGGCGAGATCGTGGCCCAGTTGTGGCACGCCGAGCACCAGTTACGTGCCCGTGCGCCGATCGACGGCGCCGGCCGAAGTTTGGAGCGCGTCATCAGCAACGTGGTGATGATGGGCATGGGCGAGCCGCTACAGAACTACGCCGCGCTGCTGCCCGCCTTGCGGGTGATGTTGGACGACCACGGTTACGGGCTGTCCCGCCGCAGGGTCACTGTCAGCACATCGGGTGTGGTGCCCATGATCGAGCGTCTGCGCGACGATTGCCCGGTGGCGCTGGCGGTGTCTCTGCATGCCCCGGACGACGCCTTGCGCGATGTTCTCGTGCCACTGAACAAGAAGTACCCCTTGGCGCAGCTGCTGGCTGCTTGCAAGCGCTACCTGGAGGCGGCACCGCGCGACTTCATCACCTTCGAGTACTGCATGCTCGATGGCGTCAACGACAGCCCGGCCCAGGCCGATGCCGTCGTGCGTCTGGTGCAAGAAGCCCGCATTTCCTGCAAGTTCAACCTGATTCCGTTCAATCCCTTCCCGGCTTCGGGGCTGACCTGCTCATCGCGCGAGCGCGTGTCGGCCTTTGCCCAGCGACTGCAGGCTTCTGGGATCGTCACGACCGTGCGCAAGACGCGCGGCGACGATATCGACGCGGCCTGTGGTCAGTTGGCCGGCGAGGTGCAGGACCGTACCCGGGT
>Ga0163144_10009263_pt1 | contig 21173 bp, 21 predicted proteins | sample OliLak19BULKMAT1_FD_123175 | JGI IMG/M metagenome (GOLD analysis project Ga0163144, IMG submission 123175) | Freshwater microbial mat bacterial communities from Lake Vanda, McMurdo Dry Valleys, Antarctica - Oligotrophic Lake LV.19.BULKMAT1 | ecosystem: Environmental > Aquatic > Freshwater >... | reverse complement strand
GTCAGAAAAACAACTCGCGTAATTTCACACCTGGATCCGCAGCACGCATAAACGCCTCACCCACCAGAAACGCCTGCACGTTGGCAGCGCGCATCAACGCCACGTCCGCAACCGTGTGAATGCCGCTCTCGGTAATTACCAGTCGGTCAGCGGGAATATAAGGCAACAGGTCCAGGGTTGTTGCCAGGCGCGTTTCAAAGCTGTGCAAATCACGATTATTGATGCCGATCAAGCGTGTTGGCAATTCGAGGGCGCGCTCCAATTCCGCACGATCATGCACTTCCACCAGCACGTCCAGACCCACTTCAGTCGCGGTCTGCGTCAACTCGCGCAGCTGCTGATCGGCCAGGGCGGCGACAATCAACAACACTGCATCAGCGCCAATCGCCCTGGCCTCGACCACCTGGTAGGAGTCTATGGTGAAGTCTTTGCGCAGTACGGGCAGTTCGCAGGCAGCGCGAGCCTGCCCAAGGTAGGCATCGCAGCCCTGGAAAAAGTCCTTGTCAGTGAGCACGGAAAGACAACTGGCGCCACCCGCGCCATAGCTCTCCGCAATCTGCGCGGCCTGGAAATCCTCGCGAATAACGCCTTTACTGGGGGACGCCTTTTTGATCTCTGCAATGACAGCCGGCTCACCGGTGCCCACCCGTTGCTGCAACACCCGGGCGAATCCGCGCGCCGCGCCCTGCTCCGGTATACGAGCATCCAGACTGGCCAGCGAATGAGCGGCGCGCCGCTCGGCCACTTCCTCGGCCTTGCGCGCCAGAATTTTGCGCAATATGTCGGGGGCGCGCACCGCCATCACATCAACCCTGCCCACGCATCAACTGCGTGAAATCAATAAACTGCTTCAGCTTTTCCGCCGCCAGACCGCTGGCCAACGCGTCTTCCGCCATCGCCACGCCGTCCGCCAGAGTGGCGGCGATGCCACTGACGTAAATCGTGGCACCCGCATTGAGCGCGAGCATGGCAGCCGCCTTTTGCGCCGACTCATCATGGGCGCCGGCCAGCGCGCGGCGAATCAGGTCCGCAGACGCCGCTGCACCGTTCACGGTCAACCCGTCCAGACTCTGCCGCTGCAGTGAAAAATCCTCAGGGCTGATGTGGTAACTATCAATGTCACCATTACACAATTCTGTCACCTGCGTGCCGGCCGCGATGGAGATCTCGTCCAGACCATCATCCGAGTGCACGATCATCGCGTGCTCGGCCCCCAGTACTTTGAGGACTTCCGCCATGGGCTGACACAGGTCCGCTGAGTACACCCCGATAACCTGCCGTTTTACGCCGGCAGGATTGGTCAGCGGCCCCAGCATATTGAATACCGTGCGCATGCCCAGTTCCCGGCGCGGGCCAATGGCGTGGCGCATGGCGCTATGGTGGGCCGGAGCAAACATGAACCCCACCCCTATCTCGGTGATCGCGCGCGCCACCTGCTCGGGAGTGAGGTCCAGGGGTATCCCCAGGTGTTCCAGTACGTCGGAACTGCCACTGGTACTGGAGACTGAGCGATTGCCGTGCTTGGCCACTTTCGCGCCGGCGGCGGCCACCACAAAGCAGGCACCGGTGGAAACATTGAATAAATTGGCACCGTCACCACCCGTCCCGACCAGGTCAACCAGATGAGGATCGCTCACGGTGACCGGCGTGGCCAGTTCACGCATCACCTGTGCCGCACCGGCGATCTCATCGGTAGTTTCCCCTTTCATCCGCAGTGCTACCAGCAGGCCGCCTATCTGCGCATCAGTGGCATCTCCGGACATTACCTGGTGCATCACGGCCTGCATTTCCTGCCGGCTGAGATTGCCACCCTCCACTACTCTGGCCAGAGCCTGTTGCATATTCATCTTGCCCTCCTACTGCTGCAGAAAATTGCGCAGCAGGTCATGCCCGTGCGCCGTGAGAATGGATTCCGGATGAAACTGCACGCCTTCAACCGCCATCTCCCGGTGGCGCAGCCCCATGATTTCGTCAATCGCGCCGTCTTCGGTCTGGGTCCAGGCGGTAATTTCAAGGCAATCCGGCAAACTGTCCTTCTCCACCACGAGGCTATGGTAGCGCGTCGCCTCAAACGGTCGGCTGAGATCGCGAAATACCCCTTTGCCGTCGTGGTGGATCGGTGACGTTTTGCCATGCATGACCTTGCGCGCACGCACCACCTTGCCGCCAAACACCTGCCCAATGCTCTGGTGGCCCAGGCAAATGCCCAGCAGTGGCACTACTCCGGCGTACTGGCGAATCACCGCCATGGAAATACCCGCTTCATTTGGCGTGCACGGCCCCGGCGAAATGACGATTTTCTGTGGCGCCAGCGCCGCGATATCGCCCACGTCGATCTCATCGTTGCGCAGCACAAGTACCTCGGCGCCCAGCTCGCCCAGGTACTGCACGACGTTGTAGGTGAAGGAGTCGTAATTATCGATCATCAGCAGCATGTTCACTCCCTCCCGCCAGCACCATGGACGCCGCCCTGAACATCGCCCTGGCCTTGTTGTGCGTCTCCTTCCACTCCAATGCTGGAATGGAATCGGCCACCACACCGCCACCGGCCTGCACATACAGTTTGCCGTCCTTGATCACGGCAGTGCGAATCGCGATCGCGGTGTCCATATCGCCCGCCCAGGAGATATACCCCACCGCGCCACCGTACACACCGCGTTTGACGGGCTCCAGTTCGTCGATGATTTCCATGGCGCGGATTTTGGGTGCACCGCTCAGGGTGCCCGCCGGCAGTGTGGCGCGCAGCACATCGAACGCAGACTTGCCTGGCTTCAAGCGTCCGGTTACGTTGGAAACGATGTGCATCACATGGGAGTAGCGCTCGACAATCATGCTGTCAGTCAATTCCACCGAGCCAGTCTGCGCGATACGCCCGACGTCGTTGCGCCCCAAGTCGATCAGCATCAGGTGCTCGGCGATTTCCTTGGGGTCCGACAGCAATTCCGCCTCCATGGCCCGGTCTTCCTCCTCCGTATGTCCCCGCCGCCGGGTACCGGCGATGGGGCGCACCGTCACCACGCCTTTTTCCAGCCGGGCGAGGATTTCCGGAGATGAACCCACAATATGAAAATCCTCCAAATCCAGATAGTACATATACGGTGAGGGGTTGAGATTACGCAGCGCCCGGTACAAGTTCAGTGGCGGCGCAGCAAAGGGGATACTCATGCGCTGCGAGGGCACCACCTGCATCACGTCACCGGCCAGCACGTACTCCTTGACCTTATCCACAGCAGCTTCATACATCTCCTGGGTAAAGTCAGATTGCGCCTGCTGTTCCAGAGCCGCGCTGTCCGCCGCCGCCAATACCACCTCCGGCAGCGGACGCATGGGCTCACGAAGGCGTTCCACCAATTCCGCCAGACGCTCGTGGGCCGACTCCAGGGCACGCTCACAGGCAGGATCTGCGTTCACAATCAGGCGAATCGTGCCCGCAAGATTGTCGAACACCAGCACTTCGTCGGACACCAGCAGCAGGATATCCGGCGTACCAAGCCGATCAGGTGGCGTGCCTGCCTTCAGGCGCGGTTCCACATAGCGCACGGTGTCATAGCCAAAGTAACCCACCAAGCCACCGTGAAAGACCGGCAGATCGTTGCGCGGCACGGTGCGATAGCGCTGCTGAAATGCCTCGGCGAACGCCAGTGGATCAACCACTTCCTTGCTTTCGCTCAGCCGCCCCTCCACCCATACCTCCACGCGCTGACCGAAGACCTTGAGCAGCGTGCGACAGGGGAGTCCTATGATGGAGTAACGGCCCCATTTCTCACCGCCCTGCACGGACTCAAAGAAATAGGAATAAGGACCTTCGGCGAGCTTGCGGTAGGCGCTTAGGGGGGTTTCAAGATCGGCCAGCACTTCCCGGCTGACCGGTATACGGTTGTAATCTTGTGCTGCCAGCGCAGCAAAGTCCTGCGGTTTCATGGGATGTCCTCGGAGAAAGGTAACGTGCGTAATCAGGTCGCGATGCAGCCCTGGCTATCATCGCCAGCGGGTGACCTCGCGCATCGACAGCAGGCCGATGCTGATACGCATTGCTGTTTTCACAGCGTTCTCCAGGATAGTGGGAGGTCTATTGTACATATAGGTTGGCGGTTGGGGAACGGGCCGAACTCGTCAATCCTGTAAAGAACGCCCGATTTCAGGCGCTTCCGGTACCTCGGCGAAACCACGGTCACTCTGAGTGCGGCATCGGCATCCCTGGGGGCCTGTTCGCTCAAAAAGCTCATTCGCTCTGCAGGCCCCCAGGGATACCGAAGCCTTACATCGAGCGTTGAATATCAGGTATCTGAGTGATCGGGTTTGTCACGGCAGAGTGTCTTTGCGGAAATCCGGGGGCAGCCTGTCGAGCGAATGAGCTTTTTGAGCGAGCAGGTTGCCCCCGGATTTCCGCAAAGACACGTGTGCGCACACGTTAGCTAACCGCTCCCAGAATCTCTGCACAGACGCGTGTGCGTCACACCGTAGCCAACCGCTCCCGCATTTCTCTAATGACCTTCGCATAATCCGGCTGCTTGAAAATAGCGGAACCAGCAACAAAGGTATCAGCTCCCGCCGCCGCGATCTCTGCGATATTTTTCACAGTGACACCACCGTCCACCTCCAGTCGAATATCGAAGCCCGAGGCATCGATCAGGTCGCGCGCTTCGCGCAGTTTGCACAGGGTAGCGGGAATGAAAGACTGGCCGCCAAAGCCCGGGTTGACCGACATTAATAACACCATGTCGACCTTATCCAGTACATAGCGCAGCACATCCAGACCCAGGTGCGGATTGAACACCAACCCCGCTTTGCAGCCCGCGTCGCGGATAAGCTGCAGGGAGCGATCGACATGGGTGGAAGCGTCCGGGTGAAAGGTGATGTAGCTGGCGCCGGCTGCGGCAAAATCCCTGATAAGCTGATCCACCGGGCTCACCATCAAATGCACGTCGATGGCCGCGGTGATGCCATAGTTGCGCAGGGCAGTACAAACCAGCGGTCCGATGGTGAGATTCGGCACATAGTGATTGTCCATAACATCGAAATGCACGATGTCGGCACCGGCGGCGAGCACCGCGTCGACCTCTTCACCCAAGCGGGCGAAATCGGCAGAGAGAATGGAAGGGGCTATCAGGTAATCGGCCATGGTGAACTCCGGACTGTATGCAGGGTGCTATTCTAACGACTAAACGCGAAGGGCACACGGGGATATCCTGTGCAGTAAATATCCCAAGGCAAAGCCGGGGGCTTTAGTGTGTGAGCCGCTCAAAGCGGCGATCACGGCGCCTTACGGCGTCTTGAGCCCCTTGAGGGGGCGTTTCATTGCAACCCATTGCACCTGATCTATCCTTCGATGAAGCACGATTAGAGTCTGTGTTGCGGCGCGTGGCAGTGAACATGCCCCGCTTGCTCAAACGGCCAAGACATTCGCCGCGGAGCATGCTCACTGCCACGCGCCTTGCAGCATGCGAACATCATATACATTGCGTTCACTCCGTGAGAGTCACTCCGGCAGAGCCGGGGGGTCTCCCTTTGTACTGGGCAAGCGCTCTCACGCTGGCATCGAGCTCCCGCAGGCGCTCTGGACTGCCCACATCCTGCCACTGCCCCCGATACCGCTCGCCACCCAACCGACCGTGGCGTATGGCCACATCCAGCAACGGACGCAGGGGCATTTTACCCGCTGGCACACCCGCGAAAAACGCCGTTGAATAAATACCCACTCCGGCGTAAGTACAGCCCACCATCTCCGGTGCCAGCACCCTGATCCAGCCGTTTTCGTCCAACAGGAAATCACCTGATGGATGTTGTGGTGGATTGTCCACCATCACCAGATGGGCATGTTCATCCGGCCTCAGGGCATAAGAGTTCAGTCGCTCGAAGGGGTAGTCGATCCAGATATCGCCGTTGACTATCAGAAAAGGCGCGTCTCCCAGCAGCGGCAGGGCCTGGATAATGCCACCGGCGGTTTCCAGCGGCGCGTCCTCCTGCGAGTAGACAATGCTGACGCCCCAGGCGCTGCCATCACCGCAATAGTCTATGACCTGCGCACCCAGATGGGAGACGTTGATCACCAGTTCACCAAGCCCGGCCGACGCCAGGCGCCGGATATGGTGCTCAATCAGGGGGATGCCAGCCACACGCAGTAGTGGCTTGGGCGTGTGATCGGTCAGTGGCCGCATGCGTTCGCCCACTCCGGCCGCCAGTATCATGGCCTTCACCGTTTTATACTCCAGTCCTGTTGCGCAATCAGCGGCGCCAGGCGCAGGGAGAACCATGCGCTGAAGGCGGCGAACGCGGGCGCTTCTGTCGCGTATTTATCCACGATTTCCAGCACGTAGTGTTTGACCCGCGGCAGATCCTCAAGGTAGGCGGACTTGCCATCGCGCAGATACAGACGGGCAAACGTGCCCAACACCTTGATATGCCGCTGCAGGCCCATCCAGTCAAACCAGCGCAGGAATAACGCTTCTCCTGTGTCACCTAACAAACCACGGGCACGCAACACGCCGCGATAGGCCAGCGCCCACTCCAGCACCTGTGCAGCCGGCCACTGGATATAACAGTCGCGCAACAGGGACACCAGGTCATACGTGACCGGCCCCACGACCGCATCCTGGAAATCGATCACCGCCAATTCGTCATGGCCAAAGAGCATCAGGTTGCGACTGTGGAAGTCCCGGTGCACCAGTACCCTAGGTTGCTCCAGGGCGCTGTCGATCAGTTGCCCAAAAAAGTCTCGCACCATGGACTGCTCTGCCGCAGGCGGCGCGTACCCCAACAGTCCCTGCACAAACCACTCCAGGAAGCGGCCCAGTTCCTCATGCAACAGGGCCTGGTCGTATGCGCCCAGGCCAGTGCCACCTGTATCCACCGCCGCTATTTTCGCCAGCACTTGGAAGGCGTGGCGGTAGTAGCCGTCCACTACAGCCGGATCAAGCGCCGGCAATAATAATCGATCACCCAAATCCTCCAACAACAGGAAACCACGGCGCAGGTCCGCACCCAGCAAGGCGGGCACTTTAACTCCGGCATCCGCCAACAGTGCGCGCACCCGTAAAAATGCGTCGTTCCTCTCGGTCGCCGGCGGCGCCTCCACCGCAACGTAGCTGCGTGCGGCGTGTACAAAGCGGAAATAACGGCGCTGACTGGCGTCGCCCGCCACCACCGACAGGGGCGGCAGCGAGTCGCTGGCAGCAACGCCAAGGACTGACAGGGCCCAGGGCAAAAGTGCTTGGGGTGCGGGGCGCGCTGACACAGTACTCTCCTGATTCAAAATTTGCCGGACAAGGCGCAGGGGATGCTTTAGACTCCGCCTCTAGCCCGCCAATATACCCTGAGCTTGATGACACCTGACTGTGCCAGCCCTCATGTTCGCCACGTGCGTGCAATTGCACCACTGGCCGCGATCGCGCTGGGATTGAGTCTGTCGTTCGCGATCCTGGCACAGGATAACAACCCCGGGGACTGTGCCGCCAACGAAAAAAACGCTCTTGAGACCTGTTCCGCGCCGGATGAGGCCTTTGTCAACGCACCGTTTTTTGCCCTCGACTGGGTGCCTTTAGAGGCGGTGCCAGAGTCGTTGCGCGACCGCCAGTGTATAAATTGCGGGGGGCGCTATATCGACCCCCTGGCACAGGAAAATACCAGCACGCCACTAAAAAAAGCAGATATTCACGCCCACGCCGACAGTACGCGGTTACAGGACGATGAGGTCATACTGACCGGTAACGCCAATGCCGTACAGGGCTATCGCCACATGCGCAGCGACAATGTGGTCATCGATCGCGAACGGGAGTCCGCCATTCTGAACGGCAATGTCACACTGCGCGAACCTAACATACTGCTGCTGGGCGATAGCGCACAGGTCTACTCCAAAACCGGTGAAGCTATCGTGTACGACAACCAGTTTGTCTTCCACCGGGAACATATGCGCGGCACCGCTGATATCCTGCGACGGGATGCGGATGGCCTGATCCACATTCACAACGGCAACTTCACCTATTGCGCGCCCGGCGAAGATGACTGGAGTGTGCTATCCGAGGACATGGAGGTTGACCTTGAGGAGGGACTGGCGACCGCCCACCACGCGCGGGTCGAGTTGGAGGGCGTACCTGTCGCCTACCTCCCGTGGCTGCGCTTACCACTGGATGACCGTCGCCGCACCGGCCTGCTGTGGCCGGACTTTGGCAACGACAGCAGTGGCGGTCTCGATATCAGTACACCAATCTACCTCAATCTGGCACCTAACTATGACGCCCTGTATGCCCCCCGCTACATCGAGGAGCGCGGCCTGGATCACCAGTTGCAATTACGCTACCTGAACCCACTGCTCGGTGAATGGCTCGCTGGCGGCGCTTACATGAAAGACGATGCGCGCTATCGGGACCAGTCACCGGAGCAAACCAGCAGCGACCGCTGGCTGGGCGTGCTGCAACAGGATGGCCTGTTCCAGGAGCGCTGGCGCTCTCGAGTGGACTACAGTAAAGCCAGCGACGTGGATTACCTGCAGGACCTTGAAACCGCCAACATCAACGCCCAGCGCACTACCAGCCTGCTGCAGTTGGGGTCCCTGGATTACCTTGGCGACAATTGGCTGATGAATCTGCGGGCCCAGCAGTTCCAGTCGCTGGCGAACGACATCGAGAAGGATTACGAAGAGCTGCCGCAGTTCACCAATCAGTACCGCAGCAGCGGCACTCCCTTTGCCGTGGAACCCATCCTCCTCGCCCAGTACTCGAATTTCGGCGCACAGGAAGACGTTGTCACCGGCCAGCGCTTGTACGGCGAGGCTGGACTGGGCTATCCCATGCTGTGGCGCTTCGGGTCGCTCAAACCGACCCTGAAATACCGGCAGGTCAGTTATGCATTGAACGACGGGGAATTTTTTGCCGACAACAGTCTCGGTGGCGGTCAGTATTTTACCGATAGCAACCCTTATGCCGGCGCCCCCCTGGCCAACCTGGACGGCAGCCTGATTTTCGAACGCCAGACCAGTTTTGCCGGCCGAGGGCTGCACCAGACACTGGAACCCCGCCTGTACTACCTGTACAGCGAACGCGAAGACCAATCAAACCAACCGGTATTTGACAGTGCCGAGCTGACTTTCACCTACTACCAACTGTTTCGTGAGACCCGTTTCTCCGGCCACGACCGGCTGGACGATGCCAACCAGGTCTCTGCGGGGGTGACGAGTCGATTTATCGATGATAAAACCGGTCACAGCCTGCTCAGTGGCAGTGTCGGCCAGATCTACTATTTGAAGGACCGCGAGGTGCAACTGCTGCAAGGAGACCCGCCGCAGGACGATTGGGGCTCGGAGATCGCCGGGGAACTGGACTTTACCCCCCATGCAAAGTTTGGGCTGCGCAGCAGCCTGGTCTGGGACCCCTACACTGACAACATGAATGCCGGTTTTTTTGAAGCCAACTACAAGACTGATTATGGCGGCATCTTCAACCTGGGCTACGCCTACCGCCGCCCGCTCACCGTAGTCAATACCGAGGCATTGACAGAAGAAGCCAGCGCTTCCGGTTACCTGCCCCTGGACAATCACTGGAGTGTGTTCGCCGCCATGAACTACTCCGTGGAAGACAATATCAGCGTGGAAGATATGGTCGGCGTCGAATATGATACCTGCTGCTGGACCGTGCGCCTGCTGCAGTTGCGTTACTATAATAACGTATCCGGAGTGGTGCCTGATTTTAGTAATCCCGACCTGGAACGCGAAAGTACCGTGCAGTTTCAATTTTTGCTGAAGGGCATGGGTGGCTTCGGCAACCGTATTACCAATATCATGCAGGACATGATTCGAGGTTTCGACGAACGTGAATATTAAGACTCTGCTACTTGCGGCAAGCATGGCCGGCGCTATCTTTACCGGGGCCTTCGTGCAGGCTGCCACCGAAGTCGTCGATCAGGTGGTGGCCATCGTCGATGACGACGTTATCATGGCCAGTGAGTTGCGCGAGCGGGTTACCGCCGTGACCGCGAATCTCAAAACCCGGGGCATACAGATGCCACCGGAGGATGAATTGGTTCGGGAAACACTGGATCGACTGATTCTCGAGAGCATCCAGATACAAAAAGGCACACGTGCGGGCGTGCGCATCACCGACGACCAACTCAACGACGCGGTACAGCGCGTCGCCGCCCAGAATCGGATGACGCTCGACCAGTTTCGCCAGGCCCTCGAACAGCAGGGCCAGTCCTACGACGCCATGCGCGAACAGGTGCGCAAGGAAATGATCATTCAGCGGGTGCAAGCCGGTAACGTCAATCAGCGTATCGAGATTACAGACGAGGAGGTGGGCAACTTCATGGCCTCGCAGCAAGGCCAGGCACTCTCAGGGTCTGAATTCCACCTGCTGCACGCCCTTCTGCCGCTAGCGCCCGGCGCCACCGACAGTGATGTTGCGGCAGCCACTGCCCAGGTAGATGCCGTGTTGCAGCGTATTCGTGGCGGCGAGCCCTTTGAACAGGCCGTTCGTGCCAGCACTTCTCCCTACACGTTCAGCGGCGGCGATCTAGGTTGGCGCAAGGTGGAAGATCTGCCCTCGCTGTTCACTGACATCGTCCCGAAGCTGGTGCCCGGTCAAACTGCCGACCCGATTCGCTCGGACAGTGGTTTGCACCTGCTCTTTTTGGAGGCGGTGCGCGGCGGAGACCAGATGGTAACCCAGACCAAAGCCCGCCATATCCTGGTCAAGCCCTCGGAGATCATGACGGACGAACAGGCCCGCGCTCTGGTGGCTAACCTACGCTCTCGCGCCCTCGCCGGAGAAAACTTTGCCGATCTGGCAAGACAGTACTCCGAAGATATCGGCTCCGCCCAGGAAGGTGGTGAACTGGGCTGGACCAGCCCCGGGCAAATGGTGCCGGCGTTCGAGACCGCCATGGCCAGCACCGCAGTGGAGCAGATTTCTGCGCCGGTGAAGACACAGTTCGGCTGGCACATAGTGAAGGTAGAGGGTCGCCGGGAGCAGGACATGAAAGATGAGGCCAGCCGCGCCAAAGCCATGGACTATGTGCACAACCGCAAATACCAGGAAGAGCTCGACGCCTGGCTACGGCAAATTCGCGATGAAGCGTTTGTCGACATCAAGTAGGCCCCCGACATGGCGGTTGCCAGGATAGCCATCACAACAGGTGAACCCGCGGGTATCGGAGCGGATATCGTGCTGCTGGCAGCACAACACGCCTGGCCTGCCGAGTTGGTTGTGCTCGCCGACCCCGAACTACTGCAACAGCGGGCGCAGGCACTGCGTCTGCCGATCGAGCTGCAAACCTGGACGAGGGACACACCACCTCAGGCACAGCGCGCGGGCACACTGCACATTCAGCCGGTGGCGCTGGCGGTACCGACCATCGCGGGAACACTCAATCCGGCGAACGCCGCCTATGTCATTGAAACCCTGCGCCAGGCGGTACACGGCTGCCTCAGCAACACCTTCCAGGCGATGGTCACCGGGCCGGTGCAAAAATCCGTCATCAACGACGCCGGTATTCCATTCATCGGACACACTGAATTCCTGGCGGCCGAAACCGGCACCGCACAGGTCGTGATGATGCTGGCGACACAGGAGCTGCGTGTGGCGTTGGCCACCACTCACCTGGCGCTGAAGGATGTCCCCGCGGCCATTACACCCGCACTGCTCCACCAGACCCTGGGCATTTTGCATCGCGACCTGCAACACAAATTCGGCATAGCAGCCCCGCGCATTGCCGTACTGGGCCTGAACCCGCATGCGGGCGAGGGCGGTCACATGGGTCGGGAGGAAATCGAAACGCTCATACCGGTCCTGGAACAGCTGCGGGCATCTGGCATGGACCTGCTCGGGCCCCTGCCCGCTGATACCGCCTTCAACCCCAAGGTGCTGGAGAGTTGCGACGCGGTTTTTGCCATGTACCACGATCAGGGCCTGCCCGTACTGAAGTACTCGGGCTTCGGCCGGGCGATCAATATCACCCTGGGCCTGCCCATTATTCGCACCTCAGTGGATCACGGTACGGCGCTGGATCTGGCGGGCACCGGCAGGGCCGACTGGCACAGCCTGGAACAGGCCATCAACATCGCCTGTCAATTGTGTGAGAAATCAGCAGGCAGGCGCAGCGACGCGAACGGCTAAGCCGGTTGACCGGCGCCGGCCTTGCGCGCCTTGGTAATATATTGTGTGTAGGTATCCGTGACCTCAACCGAATCCCCCTGCGCAGCGATCTTGCCCTCGTCCAGCCAGATCACGCGATTACACAACTCCTTCACCTGGTCAGCCATGTGGGACACAAAGACCACCGTCTGCTCCCCGGTGATGCGGTTTTTCATCGCAGCCTGGGCCTTCCCTCGGAAGTGGGCATCGCCAACGCTGAGGATTTCATCAATCAATAACACATCCACATGGGTCATCAGCGCCGTGGTGAAGGCGAGGCGCGCGCGCATGCCCGACGAATAGTTTTTGACCGGCTCATTAAAGGAATCGCCCAGCTCGGAGAACTCTGCAATATCGACGAGAAAGGACTCCGCCCGCTTGCGCGTGGAACCCTGCAACATCGCCGCAAGCAGCGCGTTGTCGCGGCCTGACAGGTCAGGTTTGAAACCCAGTCCAAGCGTCAGCAGGGACGCCGACTTGCCAGGATGAATCCTCACCTCACCCAGGGTGGGCGCCAGAATGCCTGCCATCAGCTGCAGCAGCGTTGTTTTCCCAACACCGTTGCGGCCGATGATCCCCAGCGTATCTCCCTCATACAGTTGCAGCGACACACGGTTCAACACGTGATGTTTACCATGGTCGAAGGACTTCCGTTTGGAGTGGTAACTGTGCGACACATTATCCAGTTCGATCATGACGCGCTTTTTGTGGTCACTCATGCGGTCAGTGCCCGCAGGGCCAGATACTGGCTGCGGTGGCGCATCAGCAACACCATGGCGCACAGCAATGCGCCAAAACCGGCGCCTATAGTAAGCAGATGCAACATATCGGGAGGCGTGTTATACATCGTGATTTGTCGGTAGGCATCAACCACAAAGGCCAGCGGATTCATGGCCAGGACCATCTCGCTTTTGTGTGGATCACTGAGTCCACGCACATCCCAGAAAATGCCAGAGGTGAACATCAGAAACATCATGCCCAGCGCAATAAGCGGTGTGAAGTCGCGTGCCAGGCACACCAGACAGGCACCGACAAAAGCGCAGGCCACAATCATCACATAGTTGACCACGAGCAATGGCAGCAGGTACCACCAGGTGGCGGTAACCGCATAGCCGCTGCTTAACAGAAAAGTAAACATCAGGGCAAAAACGGCAACCTGTCGGTACATACACTCCTGTACCACTGCCATGGGGAACAATGTCTTGGGGACGTTGATCTTGCCAACCAGCCCCCTGCCCCCGACGATACTGCTGGAAGCCTGCGTGACGGATTTGGAAAACCAGACAAACGCCAGCTTGCCAGTGGCCAGGAACAGCAGAAAGTCGGGCTGTTGCGTACCTAGTAGGACAACGAAAACGACATAGAACACGGCCACCCACAGCAAGGGCTCCAGCACCCACCATATATAGCCGAGAAAAAAACGGGTGGCGTCAGCACGCAGCGCCATGCGCGCCATGACATCAATCAGGCGGAAATATTGTGAGAAAGGCATCTAACGCTGGCCTGCGACTATAGTTGGAATAGTGGGTGAGTGTATCAAAAACTCCAGCGAATGAACCAGCCTGCGGTATAAATAGCAGCCATACCCGTTACAATGAAGCCTATGCATCGTCAGCATCCACCACACCAGGCACGCAAGCGCTTTGGCCAGAACTTCCTGCAGGATGCCTCGGTCATCGATCGCATCACCGCCGCCGTGCACCCGCAAAGCAATGAACACCTGGTAGAAATCGGACCCGGCCAGGGTGCGCTGACGGCAGCGCTGCTCGAGAGCGGTTGCACGCTGGACGTGATCGAGCTGGACCGCGACCTGGTGCCAGGACTGCTGGCACAATTCAGCCTCCAACCCGGCTTCAGGTTACACAGCGCCGATGCGCTGAATTTTGACTTCGCCGCTCTGCTCGAGCACAGCTCAGTGGAAACAGACCGCCGTGACCAGCAGTTGCGCGTGGTGGGCAACCTGCCCTACAACATCTCCACCCCCCTCATTTTCAAGCTGCTGGAGAAGTGCACCATCATCCGGGACATGCACTTCATGCTGCAATTGGAGGTGGTGGAACGGCTGGCGGCAGTTCCGGGGAACAAAAATTGGGGGCGACTTGGAATCATGGCCCAGTACCAGTGCCGGGTGGAACACCTGTTCGACGTACCACCCCATGCCTTCAAACCACCACCTAAAGTACAATCGGCGATTGTGCGCTTGACGCCCTGGCCACAATCGCCCTGGCCACAGTGCAGCGCGCCGCTGTTGCGTGCTCTGGTGAAGGCCGCCTTCGCCCAGCGCCGCAAAACCTTGCGCAACAACCTGAAAGAGATTATAGATAGCACGCAATTGGAAGCACTGGGAATAGATCCCGGCGCGCGGGCCGAGACCCTGCAACTGACACAGTTTATTGAGATAACCAACGCCATCCATGTCCAGAATGCCATTTAACCCTTCCCTGGTGGGGATCAATGTGGTCACCGCCTATCTGCCCAGTCATTCGCGCCCGGACGATGGCCAGTACACCTTCGCCTACACCATTACCATCAGTAATGGGTCGGATCTGCCGGTGCAGTTACTGTCGCGGCACTGGATCATCACCGATGCCGATAACGAAGTGCAGGAAGTCCGCGGCGAGGGTGTGGTGGGAGAACAACCGGTCATACCGCCCCAAGCTTCATTCCGCTACACCAGCGGCGCGACGCTGACCACGCCAGTGGGCTGCATGGAGGGCAAGTACTTCATGGTGGTGCGTGAGCCGATGGACATAGACCCGTACGAGCTGCCCACCTTTGAAGTGCCCATTCGCGCCTTTTCCCTCCACACCCCCACGGCGCTCAATTAGGTCGCGGTTATGAGCACCTATGTGGTGGGTGATATCCAGGGCTGCCTGCAGCCGCTCGAGTGCCTGCTGCGCGCGGTGCAATTCAATCCCGATAAAGACGTGCTGTGGTCGGTAGGGGATATTGTCAACCGCGGCCCCAAATCCCTGAATGCCCTGCGCTTCCTGCACAAAATGCGAAAAAACCTGATCGTGGTGCTGGGCAACCACGACCTGCACCTGCTGGCAGTGGCGGCGGGGGTGCGTCAGGCCAGCCGCTCGGATACCCTCGACAAAATTCTTAAGGCTCCGGACCGGGAGGAGTTGCTCCACTGGCTGGTGCAACAGCCCCTGATCCATCACGAGCGCGGCCACACCCTGGTCCATGCGGGCATTCCCCCCCAGTGGAGTGTGCAGCAAGCCATCGGCTACGCGCGGGAGGTAGAGGCGGTACTGCGCAGCCCCGACTGTGTTGCGTTCCTGGGTGCCATGTACGGCAACGAACCGGCGCAGTGGTCCGATGACCTCACTGGCATGGCGCGGCTGCGCGTCATCACCAATTACCTCACTCGCATGCGTTACTGCACCAAACAAGGGAAACTGGATCTGGAAAGCAAGGGCAGCAGTCCAACGCCGGGAGTACCGCACCTGGGTAATGAGCCAGTGTCCGCCTGGTTCAGCTACACAGAGCGCAAAACCGCCGACGATCGCATCCTGTTCGGCCACTGGGCCACCATAGCGGGACAGACCGATCATCCCAATGCCATCGCCCTGGACACCGGGTGTGTCTGGAACGGCGCCCTGTCCCTGTATCACCTGGACACTGGCCTGTGGACGCGCTGTGCCTGCAGCGCCGGCAAGTGCCGGGGTAAGTCCGTTACCTCCCGGCCATGACGTCGCATCCCTGGGACGGTACACTGGATCGATGAAAATCTACCTGGTTGGCGGCGCGGTGCGCGATGCACTGCTGGACTACCCGGTCGCCGAGCGCGACTGGGTAGTCGTTGGTGCCCAGCCTGCGGACTTGTTGCAGCAGGGCTATCAGCAGGTCGGCAGAGACTTTCCGGTGTTCCTGCACCCACACACCAAAGAGGAGTACGCCCTGGCGCGCACTGAGCGCAAGCGAGGGCACGGCTACACCGGCTTTACCGTGGACTGCGACCCGTCGGTGAGTCTGGAGGACGACCTGCTGCGGCGCGATCTCACCATCAACGCCATGGCACAGGATGCTGACGGCAGCCTCATCGATCCTTACGGGGGCCGGGCAGATCTGGAACAGCGTGTGTTGCGCCATGTGTCGGACGCTTTTGTGGAGGATCCCCTGCGGGTGCTGCGCACCGCCCGCTTCGCCGCTCGTTACGCCCACCGGCAATTTACCGTCGCCCCGCAAACCATCGCCCTGATGGCGGACATCGTGGCGCAAGGCGAACTGGCTCACCTGCCCGCTGAGCGCGTGTGGGTGGAACTTGAGAAAGCCCTGGGCGAGCGCAATCCGGAAGTGTTTGTGCAGGTACTGCGGGACTGCGGTGCACTGGATAAACTGCTGCCGGAAGTGGCAGCACTGTTCGGGGTGCCGCAACCGGCCGCGCATCACCCGGAAATCGATACCGGTGTACATATCCTCATGGCATTGCAACAGGCAGCCTTACTCTGTGCAGACACCGACGTGCGCTTCGCCGTACTGCTGCACGATGTGGGCAAGGGCACTACCCCACAATCTGAGTGGCCACGTCATATCCGCCATGAACGGCAGGGGGTAAAACAGGTGGAGCATATCTGTCAGCGGTTGCGGGCACCGCGGCGCCACAGCGACCTGGCGCGGGCTGCCTGCCTTTACCACACCCACTGTCATCGGGCTCTGGAGTTGCGCGGGAAAACAGTCCTGAAATTGCTCACCGCGACCGATGCCCTGCGCCGCCCGGATCGCTTTGAAGCTTTTCTGCTGGCGTGTGAAGCAGATGCCCGTGGCCGTCTCGGTCTGGAGCAGCGCGACTATCCCCAGGCGAACTACCTGCGCCAGGCACTGGCCGCTGCCCAAGGCGTCAGCGCGGAGCAGTTCAAGGATACGGGGCTGAGTGGCCAGGCCCTGGGGGCGGCTATCAGTGCAGAGCGCACCCGGGTGCTGGAGAGTTTGCGCCCCGCCTGACGCAGTGCGACTGCGACGCTATGGCGCGCGTGAGATCCAGCGGCCCCGCCACATAAATTCCACCCTGGACAGTGGCTGCGAGGTCTGGTTATAGGCCTGCCAGAGCGAACGATAACTGCGCTTGGCGACCGGGTGCAGCGTGTCGGGCGCCAGTTCTGCAAGCGGACACAGCACAAAAGCATTCTCGAGGATTTCATCCCGTGGCAGTTGCACGCCACTGACAGTACCCACGGCATCGTCATAGGTCAGAATATCGATATCCAGATGCCTGGCACTGAAGCGAGTGGCGTTGGCGGGGCGTCCGTGCTCGACTTCAATGTGGCGCAACGTCGCGGCCAGCTCCGCCAGCGGAATATCGGTGTGCACCGCCGCCACGAGGTTTAAAAAAGGTTGGCCCGCAAACCCGATAGCGGCGCTGTCGTACACCGAGGAAAGCGCCAGCTCGTGAAACAGGCCGTGCATCGCATCGAGGCCTGCGGTGATATAACGCTCGCGTTCGATATTGCTGCCAATGCCTAGAAACACACTCGCCATGGTCAGGGCCGCGCGCCAACTTCGATGATGACACCCACGTCCTCGGCCTCCGCCACGGCCCCGGGTTTACTCAGGCGCAGCCGCAACCAGGACACACCGAAGTCCCGCATTATCATGTCGGCCACCGCGTCCGCGAGGGTTTCCAGCAACTGGAATTCACTGCCTTCGACCAGGTCAAGCACGCCCTTGGAGAGTGCCGTGTAATCGAGTGCGTCAGCGATCTGGTCGCTGGCCGCAGCGCGCGCCGTGTCGCTGGCCAGTTCCAGGTCCAGCACCAGGGTCTGGCGCACGTGGCGCTCCCACTCATACACACCGATGACCGCTTGCGCGCGCAGACCTGTGATATACACGATATTCACTCAGGCGACCTCCGCGCCGATGCCCTGCACTGGCAATGGTGGCAGTTCTTCCATCGGCCAGCGCGGTCGTACACGAGCCTCCGCGTCGTCCACCTGCCCGGCCTGCAGGCGCTGGGCGCCGGCATAGGCGATCATGGCTCCGTTGTCGGTGCAGAACATCGGCGCGGGGTAAAAGACCCGGGCCCCCTCCTTCACCACCGCCGCCTGCAGCGCGGACCTGAGGTTGGTATTGGCACTTACGCCCCCGGCGATAACCAGGGTTTTGAGGTTTTCCTGACGCAAGGCCCGGCGACATTTAATGACCAGTGTCGCCACCACCGCCTCTTCAAAGGCGCGGGCGATATCGCAGCGGTCCTGCTCGCTGAGTTCACCCTCACGGCGACAGTCCGCAATCGTGTTCAGGGTATGGGTCTTGAGGCCGCTGAAGCTGAAATCCAGTCCGGGTCGATTCACCATGGGACGGGGGAAGTCAAAGCGCCCAGCGGCACCCAGCTGCGCCATGCGCGCAATATGGGGCCCTCCCGGATAAGGCAGCCCGAGCATTTTCGCCACCTTGTCGAAGGCCTCACCCGCCGCATCGTCCAGGGACTCACCCAACAGTCGATAACGGCCAATGCCCTCCACCCGCACCAGCTGAGTATGGCCACCGGACACCAATAGCGCCACAAAGGGGAATTGCGGAGGGTCTTCCTCCAGCATGGGCGCGAGCAAATGCCCTTCCATGTGATGTACCCCCAGCACAGGGACTCGCCAACCCCAGGCCAGGGCCCGGGCCAGAGTCGCACCCACCAGCAGTGCCCCGGCCAGTCCCGGACCGGCCGTATAAGCCACCCCGTCTATGTCCGCAGCCACGCAGCCTGCCTCCTTTAATACCTGCTCCACCAGCGGCAGCGTCTTGCGCACATGGTCGCGGGAGGCCAGCTCCGGCACCACACCGCCGTATTCCACATGGAGGTCGACCTGGCTGAACAGGGCGTGGGACAGCAAGCCGCGCTGTGTGTCATAAAGCGCCACGCCGGTCTCGTCGCAGGAGGTTTCAAGGCCCAGAACTAACATCGTTGGTACCCTATCAAAGCAGTGGCGGATGATACTGGCAGGACGCGCACCAAACCAGCAGCATGGCCTCAAATTACCACTTTGGGAGGCTTTGCAAAACATTCGGTATCGGGCTAGAATGCCCGCCCTTTACGCGTGCCGGATAGAGTTGTCAATCCTGGTGCTCACTACCGCAGAACTGAGGTCAGCAATAAATGCCCCATATCAAGATCAAGGAAAATGAGCCTTTTGACGTGGCCCTGCGTCGCTTCAAGCGCTCCTGCGAAAAAGCGGGCGTGCTCGCTGAAGTACGTAAGCGCGAGCACTATGAGAAACCCACTACCGTGCGCAAGCGCGCCGGTGCCGCCGCCGTCAAACGCCACCTGAAAAAGCTCTCCCGCGAAAACCGCAAGCGCGTCCGCCTGTACTAGCACCACCCCCTTTCCAATGAGCGAAGAAACACTCGCGCAATCCATCAGGGCGGCCATGAAGGCCGCCATGAAAGCCAAAGACAAAGATCGCCTCTCCACCCTGCGCCTGATCCTGGCTGAATTCAAACGCATAGAAGTCGATGAGCGCATAGAAGTCGATGACGCCCGGGCGCTGGTGGTGCTGGACAAAATGGTCAAGCAACGCCGCGATTCCGCCGAACAGTACGCCAATGCGGGCCGCAAAGAGCTGGCCGACCAGGAAAACGCCGAAATCGATGTGATCCAGCAATTCCTGCCGGCGCAGCTCAGCGAAGCGGAATTGATTGCCATGGTGGATATGGCGATTACCGCCAGTGACGCCAAAGGCATGGCGGCCATGGGCGCCGTCATGGGGCAACTCAAACCCCAACTGCAGGGCCGGGCGGATGTCGGCGCGGTGAGCAAACTGGTTAAACAACGCCTGTCAGCTTAAGCCCTCACTGGCCCACCACGGTTTTACCCTACTAAACTTTTCCCTGCCGGCGTGGTTCAATAGCGGGCTGTTTTACTGCCACGACATCACCCATGGCCGGACGGATACCCCAAGCTTTTCTGGATGATTTGCTGAACCGCGTCGACATCGTCGAGGTGATAGACCGGCGCGTCAAACTGAAAAAATCGGGCAAGAATTACTCCGCCCGCTGCCCCTTCCATGAGGAGCGAAGCCCTTCGTTCAGCGTCAACCCCGACAAACAGTTTTACTACTGCTTTGGCTGTGGCGCCGGCGGCAATGCACTGACCTTCGTCATGGAATATGAGAACCTGGAGTTTCCCCAGGCGGTGGAAAACCTGGCCAGCAGTGCCGGGATGGTCGTCCCCCGGGAACCAGGCCGCAGTGGCCGCGATCCCGCGCAACAGGAAGAGAGCAACAAGCCGCTTTATGCCCTGATGGAACAGGTATCGCTTTACTATCAACAGCAATTGCGCAGCCACCCGCAGGCGCGGCGGGCGGTGGAGTACCTCAAGGCCCGCGGCCTGTCGGGTGAAATCGCCAAGCAGTTTGCGCTGGGTTTTGCGCCACCGGGCTGGGACAACCTGCACAGCGGCCTGGGCGACGGCGATGCACTGCGCGACCTGCTGGTAAAGGCCGGGATGCTGGTGAAAAACGAAAACGGCAAGATTTACGATCGCTTCAGGGATCGCATCGTATTCCCCATCCACGACCGGCGCGGCCGGGTCATCGCCTTTGGCGGCCGGGTGCTGGGGGACGACAAACCCAAGTACCTCAATTCGCCAGAAACCGAAATTTTTCACAAGGGCCGCGAGTTATACGGCCTGTACCAGGCGCGCCAGACCACGCGCAAACTGGAGCGCATCCTGGTGGTGGAGGGCTACATGGACGTGATTGCCCTGGCGCAACACGGCATCACCTACGCCACAGCGACGCTGGGCACCGCCACCAGCAATGCCCACCTGGAACGCGTGTACCGCCTGTGCCCGGAGGTGGTGTTCTGCTTTGACGGGGATGAAGCCGGACGCAAGGCGGCTTTGCGCGCGCTGGAAGCGGCCCTGCCCTGCATGGAAGATGGCCGCCAGGCCAGATTCCTGTTCCTGCCCGAGGGACAGGACCCGGACGATGCGGTGCGCGGTGGTGGCCAGGCGCACTTTGAGCACCTGCTGAGCAAGGCAGTACCACTGGAAACCGTCCTGTTTGAATCCGTGGCACAGGGGCTGGACATCACTACGCTGGATGGCCGCGCGCG
>Ga0163144_10009260_pt1 | contig 21175 bp, 10 predicted proteins | sample OliLak19BULKMAT1_FD_123175 | JGI IMG/M metagenome (GOLD analysis project Ga0163144, IMG submission 123175) | Freshwater microbial mat bacterial communities from Lake Vanda, McMurdo Dry Valleys, Antarctica - Oligotrophic Lake LV.19.BULKMAT1 | ecosystem: Environmental > Aquatic > Freshwater >... | reverse complement strand
TGGCGCTGTATTACCCGGCGCTCACGTTTGATATTCCGCTTCCGTTTCTCCGCACCAACACCGCGATCATTCAGATGATTGATCGGCAGGTGGAAGTGTCCCTGCTGCAAAGTCGTGAGTTTGTTGACGAGCTTCGCCTGTTGACCGGCTTGGAAGATCGTGAACTGGAAGCGTGGTTGGTCAAGTGGAAAGGTAACAAGCGGACTATCGCGCAGATTTCAGGATTGCCCGATCATCTGTTGATCGCCATTTTGCTGCGGGATCGTGCGGAACGCTGGACGAAATTCCTCAACGACTTGTCGGTTAGCTACACCAAATACTACAACGAGTGGATCGACGTCATGTTGTGGTATGCCTATTACGAGCAATTGATGAATACGCTGTGCAACTTCACGCAGACGCCGAATACCGCGCCTCTGCCAGATACCGAGACCTTCCGCGCGGTGGCATTGAATCTGGGGACGCATAAGGTCATGTATCACCCCAAGGGCTCGTACCGCGAAATTGAGCGCGAAGTCATCGAATATCGACAGGTAGCGACAGAATTCCGTATGGAAGTCAAACGCTTGATCGACACGATGGGCGACATCCCACTGGAATTGGAAGGGGCATACCGTCAGACGATTGATCAAATGCGTGTCGAAGAACGAGACATCAACGCGGCAAAGCTCATCAGTTTGACGGCACAGTTCGACCAAAACCAACAGCAGGTCAATACGTTGAACCTGCTTTTACAAGTGCGGAATGAAAGCCTGTCGCTGACCGATGTGTTTAGCCAAGCCGATGCAGCTATGAACATTATGGTCGCAGAGTTGCAAATGCATCTCGATAATCGTGACAGATTGCTTGGCGAAGATGTCTTTAAACGCGGTTTACTATATATGAAGAACCACATTGAGCAGATTTATCTCCCGTTGGTTGAATACGGGATTGAGGATTTGCAGCGTGGTTTAAGACAGGCAAGACGCAATAACCAGCCAGCCCTAAGAGCAGATTTAGAGCGAGCCGAACTGGTTTTGAAACTGCTGACACACGAGAACATGAGCCAGCCTTAAGGAATTGCCCAGATGAAGGTACTGATCTTTTCAGACGTACATGGTAACTATCTGGCGCTGAGGCATTTGATGCAAAATGTCTCAGCGACCGCTCATATACAAACAGACCTGTACCGATGTTTGGGGGATATGTTCGGCTATTTAGCTGATCCTTTGAACGTATGGACGGAAGTCCTTAAGCTCGATCCTGATGCCCGCTTGGGCAATCACGATGTCTTCCAGCGCAAAATGCTGATGAATGGTCGGGATCACGTGGCTGATCCGAAATCGATGGGCATCACAAGTGCTGAATCGGAGTACGCGGCGTGGACAGCATTCCTGCATTGGGACATGTTCAATTCTGCACCCACAGCGATTCAAAGCCAGATTGAAGCTCATTTGTGCCGTCCCGATGTGATTAAGCCGCGAGTCGAACGTGAAGATGGGTATTCGTTTGTGTATGTGCATGGGTCAGCAGCACAAGAAGAACGCCAAGATCGACAGCATGAAACATGGTATTTGCATCCACATGACCAACAAAGCTACTGCGACGATATTGACGTTGCCATGACGGCGGCGCGGAACTATGCTTTAGATGCAGGCGCATCGGAAAACGAACGGGTAATCCTGTTTCTCGGGCATACCCATATGCCGATGATAGCTTACTACAACGAACGTCATGAGGTCAAATTTAAGGGCGGACACTGAACAACACCGGGTACGGACGCTCCTCTTGATCTCGATGAGTTATTCGCTTATGCCCCCATCATTGCCGTCAATGGGGGGGCGGTGGGGTATCCACGTACTCCCCTAGCACTCACTTGTCATACGAACGCCGCGCATGTCGATACGCACGAACACAAACTTCGCATGATCGCGCTCGACATGTCAGGGGTGACTGTGAATGGTTTCTCCAGACAGATGTCGAATTGGACGCCTAAGGACGTTATTTTGCAGTTGCGCGAAAGTCTTGCCCAGTTCTACAGTATGAAAGCCAACGGAAACGCAAGGACGGCTGATCCTACAGAGAACAAAAAGCGACTTGCTTACTACATGCTGGCAATGAAATCGTCAGAGGAATTTTACGACCACTGGCTGCACAATGTGCGTCCCTATCTGGTGAAGATGTTTGTCCAGAGTGATGAACCGCCAAAGCCTGAGGATATTTACGTTTATTCGAATAAAGGATTTACCCTGAGGGGATCATGAGACCGCAACCGCCCCGACGTCCGCCGCCACCACCCCCTAAGCCACGCGCTCCCGGTGGGGGGCAGCATCCCGCGCCGCCAGCCATGCCTATAGGACGTGGTCCGTTACCACCCCTTCCAGTGTCACGATCAAGGGGTATGCCAGCCTGCCTCAACCGCGTTTCGATAGGGTGTAGTGGGCTTGCGCTTCTGTGTTGGGCAATTACAGCATTTGTCATTGCTTTACCGCTCAATACTTTGATCCCCGGTCTTGCGATTGTGACCAGCGGCAGGGAGTTCATTCTTGCAACCACACGTTTTGACATTTATACGCTGGTACCAGGCGGATCAGAGTTCGTTATCGAGGTGTCCCGCTCGTCGCCGTTTATCGGGATGTGTTTAGCGTGCGGGGTCATCTTTGTGCCGATCATTCTGGCTGTTTTGCTCGTCACCTATATCAGTAATCGCAGACGGGTGCCGGGGCGCTAAGAGATGTGGATGAGATTGAAGCTGATCACACTGTTTGGGCTGTTCATCGGGCTGTTTATCACCTTGCCTGTCTCGGCGCAAAGCAGCGATGCAGAAACGTGCGTTCCGTTGGATGTCATTGTGCTTCTCGATCAATCGAGTTCGATGGCGTTTACTGATCCAATGAATGTGCGGGTAGAAGCGGTTAAAACCTTGATCGGCACGTTGTACGATCATGCAGCTTATCGCTGTCGGGAAACGCTCTATCGTATAGGCGTGATCGGTTTTGGCGACGACGCCCGATCATTGATCAGTTTCGACATGCCTGAAGGACAAATCCGAGTGAGCGCCGATGACAACCCACAGGACTGGATTCAACGGCGAGAGGCTGCTGCCAACTTAGTGATTGCCGAAAACCGTGTCAATTCCAGTTATCGTGCGCCGCTAGATCTAGCCGACTCCATGCTGCTCATGTCCGCAGGCGATGGACTTGATAACAGCCGTGAGCGGGTTGTGATCGCTATTATGGACGGCACACCCTGTACACGCATCGCATTCGGTCTGCAACTCGCTATCTTCAACGGTGCGCGAGCATGTTCCTCGCCACAGTGGATTCAGCAGTATCTTCTGGGCAATGTGGGGATGCTGCAAAGTTACAGCGGGGCGAATTACCGTGCGCTCGGTTTCGACTTCGAGGACGGCATGGCGAACTTTCTGGTCAGCAGTGAGCGTTTGAGTGGGGATACGTCCTTCAATATCGTATTTTTTACACCCGCTAATCAGGTTGACAGTTACGCTGAAGGGGTTCATGACGCATTGCAGACACTCACAGAGTCACGCGGGGGATTGTATTTCTCGCCTCAACGAATCGGCGGAGATTTGCGGCAGATCTTCACGAGCCTTGATCAGATCGTGACCCCTTATTTAAACGCCAACCGCACGTTTCTATTGTTTACGCTCGACGACTCAGGTCGTTGTGTGGGAACGTTCGTCCTTGAACCGTACCTCAGCAGCGCGACACTGGTCACGATGTTGAATAATGCTGATGGTTCGCCCCCCGAATTGGTCAATCCGTTGGGGGAAGCAGTTGAGCCTACTACCCGGACACAACTCAACAGCCAGTACGCCCTGAGCGATCCGCTTCCCGGTGTATGGACGATTTATGCCGGGGGGGATTGTGAGACTGCGGACGCTGCCTATGAAACTCTGCCGATTGACTTGTGGATGCTGCCGATTACTCAAGAACAGCGTGTCGTGCCAGAGCCTCCTTATTTCGACGAGGAAACCGCCACATCGGTGACCTTTGATTTATTCAATGCTTTTGGCGACCGAGTCGCATTAAACGAGGATTATCCGCTTGAAATCTGCGGAACGTTTATCACCACAAGTCCAACGGCGGATGCTGCGCTCTGGGAACTCGGATGTTACGGTTTTACGAACAGCGCCAATGGATGGATTTCAGAAACGCCACTTCCCGCTCCGGTGCGCGGAACGTATTTGTTGAGAGTAGCAGCAACGACCTCCACTGCTGATCCCAACCGGGAGGGGGAAACGTTCACCGTTTTCAATACTGAACTCACCTACACAGCAATTGAAACACCGTAGGTGAACTAAAGGAGGAACGTATTCCAAGCATTGGGTTTTCACTAAGGCGAATTCCTGAGAATATCAGGTAAGATAGTACTAAAGTCGTATAAAGAAACCCAGACCTGACGAAAAGGGAGTTTTTCTATGCACAGAAGAAGGTCTTTCGGACTGATGCTAGTTGCTGTGTTCATCGCTGCCGGGTTTTTCGGACAGGTTGATCGTTCGACAGCGCAAGACACCGCTCTCCCGGAGATCGTTTGTACACCTCTGGATGTGGTCATCCTGCTGGATCAATCAGAATCGATGGCGTTGAACGATGCGAATAATCTTCGCATCGACTCTGTAACCAACGTTTTCGACATCCTGTATGAAAATGCCGCGCTCATGTGTCCGGGAACGACTCACCGCCTTGGCGTGGTCGGTTTCGGCACAAATGCCGATGTGTTGGTTGAAATGACGGACATTCGTGTGGATGATCCCAACAGTGAATGGGAGCGAGAACGTGACCGGCTTGGCTCACGGGTAACAGCCGACCAACTGGGTTTGACCAGTTTACGCGCCCCGTTAGAAGAAGCCAATAGCATGTTCCAGACGCCCATTAGCGATGAAGAGACGCGCGGACGCGTAATCCTCATCCTGTCGGATGGCGCACCATGTACGCTTGCAGCACGCAACTTAGCAACCCCACTTCCCGAACTCGGCGGTGCCGCTTGCCAAGACCCCGACTGGTTAGTCCATTACCTGACGGGTGACATTCCTCAACTTCAAGACTATAACGGCGATGCCAATTATCTGGAAGCCGGCTTCGATTTTGCACAGGGCTTGGACAGCTATCTTGAAAGCACGCAAACGCTCGGCGGTGCCACGTCCCTCAACGTGCTGTTGTTCAGCCGAAACGCAACAGGCGATATTCCCGAAGCCGTCAATCAGGCGTGGCGACAGGTGACAGGACAGCGCAACGGGGAATACTATTCCCCCGCCGATCTGCAAAACGATCAAACACAGGTGACGGTCATCCTCGAAAACCTAATCAGTGAACGAATTGGTAATGCCGGCGAAGACGTTCTGTTCCAGAACGTCAATGGCGAATGTGCGGGTGAAATAGTCCTTGAGCCGTATCGCAGCAGCACGACTATCATTGCGACAACGCGCCCCAACGTTGAAGACCGCGTGCGTTTATTCCAGCCTGACGGCACGGAAATAATCCCACAAAACACCATTATCGGTGGTTCGGAAATTCGTTATAACGAAGGTCGTACACGCCAGCGTTTTATTATCAGTGACCCTGTTCCTGGCGTTTGGCGTTTGATCGATCCGACGGGCATCTGCGAAGTGCAAGCCGATAATCAGACGATTTCGGTCACACCCAGCGTTACCGCACCCATTGATGTTATTCCCGTTATCGCCTCTCCTTTCTACGGGGAAGACGGTGAAGATTATCTGAACGTATTCCTGACCGATAGTTTTGCTGAGCCTTTCAACGAGATTGACGCATATCCGTTAAACGTTATGGCGACAATTGGCATAGAGCCGATTAGCTCCTTATCCCGCTTGCCACTAGAACCACTTACGCTCACGTTCTCGTTTATCGGGGATGGTCAATGGCGTTCAACGACGCCTGTTCCCGCGCCTGTACGAGGGGCATATACGGTTAATATCGAAGCAAGTGTCGAAAGCGTCGTTGCGGGCAATCCACCGCTGCCGATCTTCACGGCGACCGGCAATTATACCACAGCAGAACCTACCCCGATTAGTCTGCGGGCAGTCTCGCCAATTGACGGTGCGGTTTTGCCGTTGAACAGCTTGACCGGTGGCGTTCAAGTTGATGAACCCTTCGGTGTAGAAGTGGAATTTGTCAATGCTGCCGGAGATCGGCAGCCCTACGATGTGCTTTTCCCGTTGAGTGCGGAGGGTGTCGTCACAGCCGAATTGCGGAACGCCTCGAATCAACTTCTGCGTACCGTTACGCTAATGCCGTCAACGGATGATCCGTACCGGCTGGTAGGTGAATTCAGAAAACCTGAGGGGGCTAACGCGCCCGATGCAGCAGGCAGCTACAGTGTCACATTCTCGCTCACAGCCGCCGCCGATGCTCAATACAACCGCGAGAATTACGTGCTGCAAACTAACTCTCCTTCGGTATCGTTCGAACGCCGCCCCTTACGCGGAATGCGGCTGATCACGCTCGATCCGACGTCTGACGAAGCGATGATGCTCAATCGCATCGAAGGTGGAATCCCGATAGAAATTGACATTCCGGTTGAAGTTGAACTGGTCGATCAAAATGGTGTGCCGCTCGCCGTGTCGGACGTTTTCACCAGTGATGCGAATGCCATTGTCACCGCCACCTTGACCAATCCGAGCGGCGCAGCGATCCAAACGATTCCCCTGAGTTTAGAGGGTCGCAATCGCTTTAGCGGCGCGTTCACCCGCTCACAGGTTAGCGGCAGCACCCTTGAGCTTGAGGGAAACTACACCATTTCGTTTGAATTCGGTGGTGTAAACAGCACCGCAGTGTATGATCGCAGTGACTTCGCCTATTTGTCGCCGTCGAGTACACCCGTTTCTTTCCGGCGTGTTGAGCAGCATGGCGTTTTGCCCGTTCTGTTGACCGTCGCGGGTAACTCTCCAACGCCGCAAGACGCCGCGTTACCCTATCAATTGAATTCACTCGATGAGACGGGGCAGCCTATTCCGACTGCAATCACGGTAACGGCGGTGTTGTCCGACTTAGAAGGGACGATCTACACGCCTGAACAATTAGCAGAATTTGTAGATGCAGATGTCAGCGAGGTTCTTGAGGCGACAATCACAGGACCTGAAGACAGTAACATCAGCGAAAGCATATGGCTGACTCGTACTGATACCGGGCGCTATACGGGTGTCCTACGCGATGCCTTGAGCGTCGTAGACACTCCCGGCATGTATACCATTTCACTGGCAGTCAACAGCAGCGCGATCAGCTCGCTGGATAACCGTTATCTCCTCGTGAGTGATGAAATTCAGACGCCCGCTTACGTGGATCGCTATACACGGCATGGGATGAGCATTGAGGTAGCCAGCATCAATGGGCGTGAGGTGGTTGATCCCACTTCACCCATCAGTCTCAGTTTGTATCTCTCGCCCGTTGATGCGCTGACCGGAAGCATCAAGCCCATTCTGTTCACCCTGCGAATCTTTGATACTAGTGCCGGAACCACGCTGGCATGGTCAGAAATTGCCCGCGTACCCGGCGAAAATGAAGAATCGCTCACTGTGTCTCAATTGGTGCGGGTGGGCGTACAGGGCAAAAACTCAGCCGAAGTCGTGTATATCGAAGACCTGACCGAAGAACGTTTAGGCGACAACAGCACGATCATTCGCGGTGAAATTAAGGGTATCGAGAACACCGACGAGTATGTGTTGTTCTTCGGTCTAAACAGCGACAACTTGAACAGGGTCTCGGTGGAGAACTTCCGCGATATTGTGTCGAATCGCGGGGAGGTTGAATTCGCCCGTGCGATCACCGATCCGCTCACGAATCCTCTGGTGGTACGCATCGTCGCTGGCATCATCGCATTCGTCCTGTTCCTCTTGCTCGTCTGGATTTTGTTGGTGAATGTGGGTCCCTTTGCCATGCGTGGTGAAATGACCGTGTCCATAGCGAGACCCGGAGCGCGTCCCGTCATCGATGTCATTTCGTTGGGTGGGTTCACCCTGTCGCGCACGCGGAGAGGTAAACAAACCAAAGCGACTGTGCGGAGAGGTCGTGCGCGTTCCGCCGTTCCAAATCGCCCCGGTTTTGGCGCGGCTCAAGCCGCCCCTGTAAAAGGACGGCGCACCTATGACGTAACGGTTTATGAACGCCCGCTCACCGTGCCAGAAGGCGGGGAAGGCGCGACGATTGGCGGTTACAAGGCAAAGCATCAATATCGCACGAGGAACAGCGCGGCATCTGCTGGAAATCGTCCGCCGCCGCCCGCGCCGCGCCCTAACCCACCTACGCCGGGTAATTAAGTGTGATTTGCCCGGACAAGCTGTTTCTATTCCGGACAGTCGTAAACGATATAAGTTTTTATATACGCTAGGGGAGACATCACTATGCCAAGACCTGCAATTGTGATCGGCATTGGCGGCACCGGTTCCTGGGTGCTGTCGTGGCTCAAAAAAGACCTCATGGAAACTTATGGATCGCTGGAAGATCAGCCGATTCGTCTCCTACTCATTGATACTGCGGATGTGATTGCCACTGTGGGCGCGGCTGGCGCAGATCAAGCACCCAACCACCAACGCCAGCAGGTTGAACCTTCTAATCGTGCTGGAAGTTACTCGCGCTACATCGTGCTGGATCAAACACGCGAATTTGTGCAAATTCCGACGGACAAAGAAGATTCCCATACCCGTCGCTTAAAGTCTGCCGTCCTCGCGGGTGATGCGGGGATGGATCATATCAGCCGTTGGTGGCAAGCCGATTTCTACCCTGATGCGATGCTCAAGTTAAGCGACGGCGCAGGGCAGTTCCGTCAACTGGGGCGTCTGGCACTGATGCAGGGGCTGCATTTGAACGGCGCTAATGATCAGGTGTATGCCACCCTGTCGAATATGATCGATCAAGTGACCCGAATCAGTATGCAAAAAGGCTACGGCGGTTCGCTGGATGTGCATATCGCGGGAAGTCTGTTGGGTGGCACGGGATCAGGCATCTTCATTGATATTGCGTGGCTCGTCCGCAAAGTGCTTGAAGCACGCGGCGATCAAGTACAGCCGTTCATCACGGGCTTTTTCGCGTTGCCCCGTGCATTCAGCGCACAACCCCGTTTGGATGGACGGATGAAGGCGTTTGCGGCGTGGCGTGAACTGAATCGCATGATGACCGTGCGCGAACGTGAAACCGAATTCCTTGTCAAATGGGGACAGGCGGATTCAACGACCTTCACAGCACGCAAAGAAGTTTACGATCACATCTACCTGGTGGATAAAGGTATTGGGATGCCCGGTGCGCGTCCGGAAGAGTCCGTTTTTCCAGTCATGGCGGAAGCGATCAGCTTCTATCTGGACAGCAATGCCGGAATGCGTTATATACAGCATATTCGCACTAATCTAGTCAATCCCAAGCAGAGCGCACCACTGCGCGGCAACCCTACCTACAGCGTATTGAACGTCCGCTCGTGGAAACTTCCCACCTATCATAACATCCGTGTGGCGCGGCACGAGTTCGCTCGCGAGTTCTTGCGCCGCTTACTACAGGTGGAAGAACAACAAGCGCAGAACTATAACAATCCCGGCGCTGCCCGCACGACCTACGCGATCAAGAGCGATCCGTTGTATCGTCAGCGTTCGTCAGAAATTCTCATTGCGTCGATGCAGGATACAGGCGGAACGCAGTTTCTTGAGGACATCGCCACCATTCGGCAAATCTCTAATGATCAATTTGAGACAACAGCACAGCAGAGGGCTTATTATGCCTTCAACCTGTTGTCGATGTACGTGCAAATGCCTCAAACGCCGGACGGAATTGCAGTGCAAAACGTGCTGAACGAATCGGCAGGTTTCGCGGTTTCGGCGATGGTTGATTCGAACAGCAATGGCGAGCTTGAAGCGCACCTACGCAATACCGAATCGCTCCTGTACGGCGTCAATCACTTGGGCGGTGAATACTTGCGCCTTTACGGAGACTTCGCAGGGGAAGTGCTTAAGGGTAAGCTGTACGACGATCTGGCTCACGCGCATAACTTCCATTTAGAAGTGTTCCGCAAGCGAGTACGGGCATGGCTGGACATGGCGCTTAACGAGCCAAGCAATGAGCGATTCGGCGGTCTGGCGTGCGTGCGTGATGTGATTACGCAGTTGGTCGAAGATTTACGCCTTGCCATTCGCTTCTATACAAGCGTCAAAGGCGCATTGGCGACCATCAATCAAATGCAGGGCAACGCGGACACACAGTACACGAACGCATTCAATGGCGTGATGAAACGTGGTTTGCTGCAAGGTGTACTCAACATGGTAGGCGTCGGCGCAAAACGCGATGTTGAACTTTACTTTGAACATGAAAACGTCAACCAAGCCACGAAACGCGATCATCGTGCGGTGGAGCGCGTCCTCAACACACTGCGCGAAATGCAGAATTATCTAGAATCGAACATTGTGCCGCGTATCGAAGCGATGGTGCAGCAGTTGGTGACGGATAACGACTTCACCCGTGTTTCCGGCTTGTATCGCGGTCTGATGGACAGCCTGCAAGACGAAAACGAAAACTATGCCTTCGACCGGCGTTTGGGTGAAATCACTCAGCTTTTGGAAGCCAGCACACAGATTGCCGTCGATACAGACAAGATCGATGAGCTTCTGAAGCGCACAAAATGGACGATTGATGATCGCATGAATCTCCGTGTGGAAATTCGGCTGTCGCTCGATCCGAATGATCCGCCGATCACGTTGGAGTCCAATATGCGTGACGCGGGCAAGACAACCGAATTGGTCAATCGTCTGGTGGAAGGTGTCGCCAGCTACGTCGTGTTCTCGGACGATGATCAGACCGCGCTCACAACGATGGGCGTTGATCAACTGACGAGTGCGCTGCCAAATATGGTGGGACGTTATCTCCATGAAGCCAATCTGCAAAAACCAGCCGCACGGGATATGCGGACGTTCTATGTGCGGGCGACTGCTAAACAAGCGGAATCGCAGGAAATCCAACGGGCGTTGGGGTCGCTCAATATTCCGCGTGGGAGTACCAATGCGGTCGAATTTGTCGACTCGGACAATTCCAACAAAGTCACTATTTTTAGCGCCCGCGAATTGATCATGCCGGAATCGTTCGCAGAATGGGTCAACACCAAAGAAGCTTACAGGACGATGGTGATTGGAGATAAGCGGCAAAACATCCCAGCAGATTTCGACCGGGTGTTCAACGATCACTTGTTTGCGGCGGAACGCGAAGCCCTACGGATTGAGTACCAGTATTATCAAAACGCGATCACGGATGCCGAACTGCCGATTCTCGATCAACGGTTGGTACATCTGCTCGAAGAACACGGGCGCTTCAACCAATTCTTGAATATGTGGGCGCAGGGATGGGTCACGGCTGAAAAAGACAACCCAACTGATTCGGAATTCCTATGGCGTATTCACCTGCCCGAAGAATACAACATCACGATCACACTGGCGCGGCGCGGTGAAGTCGATATGCTCGGTTTGATCGCCAAGTTCGTGATCTACGGTAAAACGATGCAGGGGCGCGACATCAATTACACGCAAATTGATCGCGTCATGGAAAATATTCGGCGGCAAACGATGGCAGCGCACGCAGATGCAGAAACGCTGTTGGAAGCCTATCGCTTTGAGGCAAAAACGGCAGAAAAGATGGCAGAAGCGGTTCGCTATCAGCTTGAAATGTCCGGCGATCAAATTGAACCCACCTCTATGAAAACGCACCTAGATCGCACAGCAGAGGCATTCACTGATCGCCCGGAACGTTATGTCACGGCGAACAACCGTCGTTCGCTGGCGGAAGAAATCGCCTACGATTTTGCGCGGTACGATCAGAATGCCAATCCGCTCGTCAGCAACACCAACGCCCACTTACAGGCGATGGCGATGCTGCTGCGCCAGAAATACGGCGACCTAGCACGTGTGTTAGAGCAAGAATTACGCCCGCGCTAGATTGGATAGAAAATTGGGACAGGGTGCAGCAACCCTGTCCCATGACACCTATACGCGGGTAGGGTAAAGTTGCAGTATCGATGACCAGTCATGAAGGTTAAATTTTCAGCGTGGATTTATTTCGACGTAACCCACCAACAAAAAAAGATGAACCAATGGCGGCTGCACAGGGCAGCTTACCCGCGTCACAGTCTGCCGGCGGATGGGAAGCAAGACTTGTCTATTCCCCATACCCATCCACCGAACCATTAGCAACGTTTTCCGAGCGTGCGTTGATCATCGGAGTGGGCAATTTCGGCGCGGCAATCATTGAAGGCATTTATTCACGACTAGATGATGTCAATGCGCTGGGCGATAACGTTCCGAATCGTCCAAAGTTTCTTCACTTGACCATGCCCGCCGTTGGTAGTGCATTCAGCGATTACGGCGAAAACACCCGTCGGTTTGACGATGATCGTTTCCAATCCATCGTAATAACTGGCGCTCCTCAAGTGGTGGATGCTGATGAGTTAGCCGATGTCGAGAGCTGGCAATGGGTAAAAACCCTGGGAAACCTACAGCCGAATCGCATGGCAACGGGTCGGGCAGCCGCCCGTATCATTTTGCACAACAATTTACGCTTCCCATCGTTTAACCTGCTTACGCATCTGCGCGAGTTTGGCAAAGACGTCCCGTTCACCCGTGTGTTTATCGCGGTTGGCGCAGATGATGCGGTTGGCGCACAGCTCGTCGGTGATCTCACCGCGCTCATTCGGATGGAATGGGCATACGGGGACAGCGTGGAAATTTACGCACTCACTGCCGCATCTACGAAAGAACAGACATCGAACAGCGTTGAAACGTGGACGGCGGCGGCGGTCTTTGAAATGGCGGCACTGACCAGTTCGACACGCTTGTCGTGGACATTTCCCAACAGCAAAGTGTGGAATCCGGACAATGCTGAGCGTCAGCTTTTGAATGGTGTTTTGCTCACCCGCACCACCGAGTTTCCACAACCTCAACACGAAATTGATGCGCTCTTGTGGGCATTCCTGACCAGTGAAGCCGCCCCAGATCGGTCATTTTTACGGGAAATCACGGGGAGGGTGCAAGTACCGCCGATCTATATCGCGGGGGGTGGTGGTCGTTATCTACCGACGACCTCGTTGTTCTTTGCCCGCGAGTTAATGCTGCCCATCCGTTTTGTCCGCGAACTGCGTGTTTTACAGGTCATGATCGAGTTCATCGGGCAAAACGTCCCCGTCTCAATCAATCGACTTGGGCAAGACCTCAGCACGGGCGCCGGAATCACGGCTGCCCTTGAACCCGCACGCCCCGTTGGGCTGATTGCGTGGTTGAAAACGTACAGCAACCTGATGAGGCAAGATGTTTCTATCTTGGTGAATGAACTAGACATCCTGCGCCATGATTTACAAAAACAGCAGCAAAAAACAAAAAGCGAGTTGTTGGGTTTTCTACAAAGCCTTAGCGCCGCACGGATTGTTCCAGACAATGTGCGCGGTTGGCTCAATGAACCGCTCGATCAAGATGTACTGCGAGAACTGCACAATCGAGCAGGCTTCACCGTGACGAACAATAACCAGCTAAAGCTGTGGGCAACCGATGGATTACAGCATACGCTTGCGCCCACCGCAAATACGCCTAGAGGACGTTATGACTCTGGGATGAATGATTTCATCAAGAGCGCGGTCATGGAGTTGACACGTAATTTAGTGATCAATGCCTCGCGGGAGGAATTTACGCATATACGTGATCGCTATATGCGAGAGACTTCCCGTGTCAGTCAGTGGGTTAAACAATACGACATCTGGCAAGACCTTATAAAGAATGTCGTTCGCATTGGTCTGCCAGACGGGATGGTCTGGCTACATTACTCAACCACGCAGCTTCGTGGAATTGGAATCGATCAAAGCAAACTTACAACCGATGGATCACAGGCACTTCAAGTCACCCTGTTTCCGCGTGCCGGTTTAGCCTACTTACGTCTAGACACAAACGTGAATCCGTCCCTGCTTCGCAGCAGCTTTGTCCTGTCGATGCAGCATATCGTCAGTGATGTGTTCGACTGGAAAAAGAACGTCAGCGTTGCCTACAATTTGCAGGCGGCGCTCACTTTTGTTCGAGCATTTAAGCGGTTCAGTCAATGCTGTAATAACGGTACTTTAACCGCGCGGCATGTGAGTGGACCCGACGGTCGCCCATTGTTACCCTTTCCTCAGACCGGGTTTGATTACAACTGGGAGCCGCTCTTGTGGAGTTTCATCGACTTGTATACCCAGAGCGAAGGTTTTACCGATTTGATTGACCGTTTGGCGCTAGGTGAGGCGGTTGGCAGCGCAATTTTGCGTGACAATAAATCTAAATTCCGCGATCAGTTACAGCAGGCAATCAAGCGAGTGACGGCAGCCGACTGCCCTCCCTATTTCAAAGACTAACCACAGACGCCGCCCGTCCGATGGCGCGAAAAGGAAGCACAGATGCAAAGAGAAGTCACGCTCAACGGATATAAGCTGGGAAAATTCCTCGGCGCGGGCAAGTACGGCACCGTATTTCAAGCATTTGATCGTGAAGGACATGAATACGCAATTAAGATTCTGTGGAGCGGCTCCCCAGAGGATTTAGAAACCGCGATTGCAGCGAATAAACCACCGCAAGCAACGGCTGAATACATCAAGCGATTCAATGAAGAAGTTGAAACGCTGTCTGAACTGAGTCGATTTTCACGGCGAAAATTGGGGAATTCATATGTTCCGCGCGTCTATGACTCGCAAACGGATTCCGACGGGGTGAACTGGCGATTCATTGTCACTGATTTCGTTGCTCAACCCTCTATCACGGAGCATTTGAACAAACGACAGGGCACTCATACACCGCTCATCCCCGAAAGTATCGCGCTTGAAATGACGCGGCGTTTTCTGCAGTTGCTCCAGTCGCTTCACCAGCGTGGATTACATTTGCTCGATGCACAGCTCAAGAACTATCGTTTGGACGTCATCCCTGAAACGCTCAATGATAGGCTGGACTTCATCATCCTCGACTGGAATGGTACGAAAACGTTTGAGGAGACCCGTAACGAACGAGCGATGTCTCACCCCGAATCGTATGATATTCGGGCGGCTGTCGCGTTCATGTACGAAATGCTGACGGGGAAAGATGCATTTGCTACCCGCTCTTTAACGCTCGGCGGCTTGACATCAGGCGTTGTACATCATTGGGAAGCGATCAGCCCCGGCACACGCCGGTTAATCGAATGGGTGCTGCGAGAAGAAGCTGGCATGTTTACTGATCCATCAGTGGATGATGTGATCACGGTACTAGAGAAGCGCCTCAACCTGTGGCGCGGCGCGTGGCAGACGATTTCTATCACCGAAGGCGCGGAAGCCTTGCCAGAAGACCTTGAAGATGCTGAGTGGTTTGCGCGATTCTTCAAGGATCAGGAAAAGCTGAACCAATTAATTGCACTGCGTGAACGCGGTGTGTTTGGCAAAGGACGTCATTTAGGTAAAGCGTTCGCTCAATTAACCAAGTCACGCTATGGACGGGCGTTGCACGAATATCAACAAGTGCAGAACATCCCCGATGCGCTGCTAGAACCTGATGATTTGCGTACCCGTCTGGCGCTCAAGGTGATCAGCTTGCACCGCGAGAGTGTGGACCTCGATGAGATCGCCGCACCTATCACAACGGCACTCGCCGAGTACCCGCCAAATTCACAAGATCAGTTTCAGTGGGTAGCGTATGAGCAGCGCCTGCAAGGTCTCTTAAATAACGTGGCGCTTCCCTCTGATGTGATGGTTTTTTTTGAAATCCTGCTCAAGGAGATTGATTTACGCAGAGAATGGCTGCTGCCTCGCTTTGAAAACGGTGAGTCGCTTGAAGATATTCGTGAGTTTTTGCCAGAGCTGAACGATTACACTGCGGTCAGGCACAGCCTAGAAGCATTCCGCACGCAGTATAGTGAATGGGTGACTGCCACTCCTGACAGTGTATACCGCCTTCAAGTGATCTACGATTTGTTAGGTCAACCTTGGGACGACGCGGCAGAACGCCACATCAAAGCGGACGAGGCGCTGGATCGTCTTGTGCGTGATACGGAACGCCGTGAACAGATCGCCGCTGATCTCAGTGTGCGTGAGAACGCTATTGTTGATCTGGCTCGTCAAGGCAACGTGTCTGCCCTACGCGAACGCTTGAAAAACGAAGAACGTTCAGGGGTCAGTAATCAGTGGTCGAGCAGGGTCACCAAGACAGCGTTATTCAATCTGCTGTCGTCGGAAAATGTACTTGAGGCGATTCGTTTTGCCAACGAACAACGTCAAAACTTGAGCGCCGCCGCCCAAACGCGACTCACCGACTTGGAAGCTGTCGAACGTAAGCTGAACAGCCTCAACAGAGACGACCTCCATCCTCCAAGCTCCACCGATTTCATAGGGATTACGGACGAGGCTGCCCTTAAGTATTATCTCAAGCAATTGAGCGAAATTTATACCTTGGGTGAAGCTGCAGCCAGCACTCCAGTTACACTGATTGATGCTTATAAAGCGCAACAACTTAGACTCGCTGACGAGAAGGCGAAGAGAAAAGCAGTAGAAAAAGAAATTCATCTTAAGGAACTCCGCGAAAGAGTCCCTGAGGAACTGAAAACTGCTGTTTCCTTTGAGCGTGTTACGGAGTTAATCAAACAGGCGATGGTCGTCGGGTTGAAAGAATCCGCAGACGCGATCATAGAACCTCTAGCGATCCTGAACGAGCATTGGGAAAAGTATAACATTGAAAAACAATCTCATCCCGAAGGTCGTTTACCCACTCGCAACCAACCTGAGGAACGTAAAGCCTTTCTTGCAAATCTGAAGATGCTGGAAATGGATTTATCGCGGGCGCGTAAAGCACTCTCCCCTTATACAGCACAATGGATTGAGAACATTGGAGATCAAGTTGGGAAAGACCTCCGCGAACTTGACCCGAACCGCCGATTTCGTTATCTACTGCCGTATATTGTGACGCTGCTCATTATTGCGGGTCTGGCGATTGGAGCAGCCATCTTTATCAGTCGGACACAGGTGAGCGAAATAGAACAAACCGCCGCTGCAAATAACGCCACTTCCACGCAGGCAGCGATTGTTGCGACTGAGGCGCGCGGGAGGGAAGTTGCTAATTCACAGGCAACCGACATCCAGCGCGGAACCGAGAGTATGGCAACCGCCACAGCACTTAGCAGCACGATAGAGGCGGTGGCAAATTCGAACATTGCCACACAAACCCAGTTTGCACAGGATCAAACGCAGATCAGCTTCGATAGAACAGCTACCCGCAATGTAGAGATTGAAACGGAAGCTGCCGACGAAGCCACAGGCAACTACGTGGCGACCGCAACTGCCAACGCTGGTTTTGCGCTCGGAACAGAAAATGCGATTGTGCGTGCGACGGAACAGGCTAATTTTACAGTGACTGTGCAAGTGCGCGATACGCAGAGCGCCGCAACAGTGACTGTCTTTCAAGCGACACAAAATGCGCTGAACGCGCAGAGCGCGGAACTTGCCACGAATTCGGCTGCCACGCAAACGGCGTTTGCTCGCACACCACTCCCAGCAGAACTGACCTCTACCGAAGCGGTTCGACTCATTCCACTGACGCAGACGATTGCCGCCGAAACTGCTGTCGCTGCGACTGCAACGAGTGGTGCAGAATTCGCCGCAATTCAGCAAGGTTTCGCAGCGGCGACTCAACTCAGCAGTGAATTATTAACTGCTAATTGTTTTGTGGAGGCGAATCCTTCTGATAATATAGATACCGATGTTTACCGTGATGATAATCCTTTCCGAGACTATATCTCAAGTGGTGATCTTCCCAATAGAATTAATGAGTTGGGCAACAATCAGCAGTTGAAGGTCATCGAACGTCGTGTGATACGCAATGAGAATTGGTTCAAGCTGGAAAACTTCAGCATACGCAATGCGGAGGGTACTCCTGGTATTGTTCCTCTCGTCTGGGTGCGCCAAGCAGAAGTCCAGTTCGTTAATCCTGACTGTAACCGGTTCTTGCTGCCCGTGATCGCAACGCCCACGGCGCAAGCTGAGGAGGTTGTTGAGCCGACTGCGGTCGTGGTGAGGGTGACAATTGCCCCAAGAAGTAATTTGCGTGCGTGTGCCAGCACAGACGGTCTATTGATCATGCGGACGGGCGATGAACCACTCGAAGTCCGGGCAATCGGCAAGGCGTTTGAAAGTGTTGGCAGTTGGTGGTTCTACGTTGAATTCACTGATCCAGAAGATGGACAAACGGTTGTTCGTGGATGGGTGCGACGGGACATACTGATCGTAGATGCCGATCCGAGTATCCTGCCCAATGAACCATCTATTTGTACATTCCCAACGGAGACACCGACTGCGACGCCAACCGCGACGGCGACACCAACCGCGACTGCAACGCCGACAACTGTCGCATCTGCCACACCAACTGCAACACCAACCGCGACTGCAACCGCATTGATGACACCGAGACCATTACAGACCCGACGACCAACGAATACACCGAGACCTCCAGCAGATAAAGAATAATGAACTGCCTGAGGTCGATTGAATAACATGAGGTGCGTCTATGTCTCAAAAGAATAAACTCCCGCGTCCGCCTTTGAAGACGCCTCCACCCTCAAAGCGCCCCACGCCACCACCAGCGCGACCGCCGCTTCCTACCTACAACCGCATGGGGGACAGCCGCGTCGTCAAGTCGCGCCGCTTCCCGCTCCCCATTGTCCTTGCTGTTATCATAGGGATCGTGGCGCTAGGCGGTGCGATATGGGCGTTAACGACCAACCTTGAGCCAGCGCCGCCGCTTCCCCTTAATTTCAGCACTGTCTCAAACGTTTCAGCGTTCGCTCCGACCAATACCGAATTTTTTGCTGTGGCGCGGCTCAGCGTGTTTGAAGACGTTGTGACAAAAGCGCGGCAAGTCGTTCCAGAAGCCTTCTCGATGATCGACAGTGCGCTGACGACCATCACTTCGCGTTTTGGACAGATGGAGACCCTTCTGCAAACGAGCGATTGGATCGGAGAAAATGCCGCTTTAGCGTTATTCCCGGCAGAAACGGAAGGGGCATATCATTTTGTGCTTGCGGCAGAAATCGCCGACCGTGAACGAGCCTTAAACGCGCTGTCTGGTACGGTGGGTGTACTCAGTGAATCGCAAGGCATCATCAATGGTATGACTCACTATCACCTCACTACCGGATTTGACCTGCTCGTCACGGATCACTTGCTGGTGTTGAGCGATAGTTACAACCAACTACCCACCATCGCCAATGTGCCTTCGCTTGCGTCCAATACGAAGGTCACTCAGGTGACGTCCAGTTTGACCTTTTCCGCCTATGATGTCCTGATCCTCATCGATACCACAAGCGTATGGTGGTCGTCACTCCAATCTGTGTTCGCGGTTGATGAAACACGCCCGGTGACGCAGCCCTATTTTGCCCTTGCTATCGCCCAACCCGAACCGAATATCACGTTGATTGATGTATCCCAGACGAGTGAGGGATCGCCAGCAGTTTTCAGCGCGGCGGATGGGACGCTGCTCCCGTTTGTTCCCGCGACGAGCCTTGCTGTCATCGAAATGGGCAATCTTAAGGTGCTGCACGATAGGGTTCTGGAATCCGCGTGGATTAACGAACAACTGCCCGGTGTGGTGGGGGCGGGGCAACTCCTAAACCAGATTGTAACTGCCGCTACGACGCTTGATTATCGTGTGGATTTTGTCAATCAAATGACTGAGAATGTCATTTTGTTTGTTGATAGTCCCTCAAGCGATACGCTCCCACATGCGCTGGATTGGGGCAGCGTCATACAGACAGAAGATGCGCTTGCCATGCGTACCACGTTTGATCGCGCCGCGTTCCAATTACCGCTTAGGGCTGCATTGGTGCAACCGATTCTGGCGAACTTATTCCCGGCGCTGCAATTCGATTTTCGCGTCGAATCGCTGAATGGTGCGAATGCGATGACTATCGATTTGGCTGGCACTGACGATACTGCTGATCTATTGATGACCATGCTGAACAACGGCGATCAGCTTGTGTTTGGTAATCGCTATGGCGTTCAAGCGGTCATGGCACGCAGCAGTGAAGCTTTCACTTATGGACGCTATTTGCCTTACACACTGGATAATGCAACGGTGAGCATGGTGCTTAATGTAGAGGCGCTTCTGCAAACCGCTCAGTTCTTGTCTGCAAATGGGGTTGTTGTATCGCTAGATGACATCTCACAGCGCCTAGAAGGTGTAGCTCAAAACCTGTATATTGGTATGTTCGTAAGCGATAAAGGCATGGAATTGGCACGGCTAGTGGTTTTACAATAAACCTAATGGACAAAGGTGACGTGATATACTGGGAAAATGGCGAAACGAACGTTCCAACCTAACGAGACAGAAGTCCAAGCCCTGAAGCAAGCAGAACAGTCAGCCCGCAAGGCAAGCGAACTGCGCCGGATGCAGGCGGTGCGCTTGTATGGGACGAGGGTGAGCATGAACTTGATCCGTTTTAGTGGAAACAGGAAGTGAGACATTTTCAGGTGGTGTGGGCAGCGTCGAAGTTCATCGGACTGCGGTAGCCCAGCGCCGAGTGAAGTCGCTGCCGATTATAAAAGACCTCGATGAATTCAAAAATGGCTAGGCGAGCGACAGTGCGAGATGGAAAACGTTCCAAATCGGTGAGTTCAGCACGCAAGGTGCTGAAAAAACTCTCGATCATCGCATTGTCATACGGGTTCGCTTTGCCACTCATGCTGACCTACATGTGCGCGCTTGCCAGCAACGCTAAGTAATCGTCAGCCGTATATTGGCTGCCCCGATCGGTGTGATGGATGGTCTCGGTTTCGGTGGGAAGCCTGCGCCGCGCCAGTGCCATCCGCAAGGCGGTTTCGACCAAGGGTTCATCGCGCCGTGCGCTCATCCCCCAACCGACAATCCGCCGGGAAAAGGTATCCAACAACGCCGCAAGGTACAACCAACCTTCGTCTGTCCAGATGACCACGATGTCGCCGACCCATTTCTGGTTGGGTGCATCGGCAGCGAAATCCTGCTGGAGGAGATTGGGTGCGATCGTGTCAAGGGCGGACGCTGGTGCTAGCTGTCGGAGGTGCGGACGCGGCACTTGGGGCGGCGACGCGAGTACAACCCATGCGTTCGCATCAGGCGGGCGACCGATTTGAATGAGCAGGCGATCCCCTGTTGGCGCAGTACCGCGTGGACGCGCGGGCTGCCGTACACACT
>Ga0163144_10009259_pt1 | contig 21175 bp, 21 predicted proteins | sample OliLak19BULKMAT1_FD_123175 | JGI IMG/M metagenome (GOLD analysis project Ga0163144, IMG submission 123175) | Freshwater microbial mat bacterial communities from Lake Vanda, McMurdo Dry Valleys, Antarctica - Oligotrophic Lake LV.19.BULKMAT1 | ecosystem: Environmental > Aquatic > Freshwater >... | reverse complement strand
GGTCGGACTGCCGCCCCATTTCCCCCCCCCCCCTGTTTACAGTTGGGCTCAACTTGCCCCGGGGGGACCCCCCCCCCCAGTCGGCGCCCTTGGCTTCCGCCCCCCCCCCCAGACTAGTATCCGGCAGATCCATGGCTGTGCGAGAATGCCGAGCCCTCATAATGCCCTTCACTGCACGCAATTCTAGCGACTTCTGCTGCTACTTGGCAGGGCGCGTGCTTCGGCTCGCCGCCAGCCTTTTCTTGATCGTTCACGCTCTCGGACTGACCAGCGTGAACGCCCAGCGAGTTCCGCTGAGCCAGCCGTCAACCGTCAGTCAGCGTATCGGATTGGCCGAGATCCGACTGCATTACAATCGCCCTGCAGTCCGAGGGCGGGTGCTCTGGGGTGAGGGTGGGGTCGTCAAATGGGACACACTATGGCATCCTGGGGCGAACAATGCCTCGCGGATTGAGCGTTCCCCCAGCCCAACGGGGTTCCACGGAGGCACCCGCGAGTTTGCTGATGCGGCGAAGCGATGAACGAACTCGTCAAGATTGCAGCTTGGTGCTGTCGGCATGGGCACGTGGGCAAGGATAGGGCAGTGACTTGATTATTCGCGTTATCTGCCGCTGTTGGGCTGATGATTGAAAGGACGGCCGAGTGACGCGTATGCCCTCTGCTCCTCAGGTCCTGAATGTGATTCTCGCCACCGGAGCGATCTTGGTGACTTTGGCCTTGGTACGCAGAACCTTCTGGCCGTTCTCGGTCACACCGCCCCCACAAGTAGTGGTGGATCCTGGTTGGCGGGAGTACCGACTTGATGAACGAGGGCAAGCGGAGGCTGAAGCTGAGGTTGTCGATATCATCGAGTTCACAGACTACTCGTGCCCGTTCTGCAAGTTGTTGGCCTCGGCGTTGGACACGGTCCTCAATGAGCATGGGAATCGTGTGCGGTGGACAGTTCGATACTTTCCCCTTGAGGATAGAAATCCTGCTGCGCTTGCGGCCGCGATTGCTGCAGAATGCGCGCGGCGCCAGGGAGCCTTCAAGGCGTACCATGATGTCCTATTCGAGAATCAATCCTCGTTTGGTCAAGTGCCATGGGTAGAGCTTGCATTTCAGGTCGGCCTCGTGGACACCCTGCGCTTTTCGCAGTGCCTCACTGGAGGCGTTGCGGCGGCCGTCGTCCGCCGGGACCAGGCCGCTGGACGAATGCTCGGGATTCGTGGTACACCGACGTTTCTGGTAAACGATAGAAAAGTGACGGGGTACATGCCAAGTCACACAATCGATAGCCTTATCAAGGTGGTCCGCGATGAACGATAGGAGGCTCTTGTCGGGCGCCCTCGCAGTGGCCGCTGCCATCGTCAGCGGGCCCCTCTCCAAGGTGGCATCTGCTCGGCAGATTGATCGGACCATTCTGGCCGCGACATCCTGCCGCGTGTCCGTGGAAACCTCGTCGCGCCAGGATTTTACGGACATTCGCGATGTTACCCCGTTGCCAGGGAGCGGCTACCTTGTCGTCGACCAGGGCCAAGCGGAGTTATGGTGGCTCCCCGACGACCTGTCCCAGGGGCGTCAGATCGGTGGGCGTGGCAGGGGCCCCGAGGAGTATCTCCGGCCCGAGCGTGCGTTCCGATGGCTCGGCGACACGACGATTGTGACGGATCCGGGTTCTCGGAGTTACATCTTCATCTCCCCTGGAGACAGGATTGTTCGCAAGGAACAGTTTCCGCAGCCTGGATATTGGGGAGGGCTCCTTGGTGCCAGTGCCAATGGGAGGCTCCTCTTCGGTATCCCCGCAAGACTTCCAGATCTGCGCGGGGAAGCGATCCTGGTGGCTGCCGATATCGCCCCGACAAAGGTGGACACCATAACTAACATCGCCCGCCCGGAGACGATGGAGGTACTTGTCAGCCAGGATGGGGGAAGGGCAACCGGCAGGTTCGTCGCGCCGTTGCCGTTTGCGGCGGGGGATGCGGGTGTTATGGGCCCAGATGGCGAGGTGCGAGTGGTGCGCGTATCGCCTCTGCGGCTCGATCGCTACCCACCATCCCAACCAGCTGTGCTCGGGCTGCCCATCACCTACTCGCCTGTTAGTGTGACGGCTGCGGACCGTGCACAGGCGAAAACTGACGATCAAACCAGACGGCTACCATGGAGTGGTGGCACGTACCGCTATCCGGCTCAAAAGTCAGCATTCGTCCATCGCTCCGCGTTGCCGGCACCTGGGGGCACCGTGTGGCTCAAGTGGCAGGAGGCCCACGGAACTTCTGGAACCCTCTACGTCCGAATTGCTACGAATGGACCTCGGATGTCCTGTAGATTTCCGGACCGTACCGAGATTCTGCGATTTGTTGATGAGGACGTGGCCCTCGGAATTGTCTCCAGCAAGGACGGCGAGATCAGGGTAACCCGATGTCGCATTCAATCGACATAGGTAGAGCATCGAGTCCTGGCAAGAAAGTGCTGAACGATATCCCGATTCTGAGAATCCCTCACCACGGCACTTCCGTCACATGGTGCGGATCCTCGAGCAGCAACGCCCGGGTGGTCGTTCCCGCCACCGTCTCGGGCTGTCCCTCCGGCACGATCAGCAGGGCATTGGCCACCACCATGGAAGTCAGGATGCCGGATCCCTGCGGCCCCGTCAGTCGGGCCTCCAGGGAACCGTCTGCGGTGGGGATCACCACGGCCCGGAGGAAATGCTGCAGGCTGGCCCCGACCCGGAGCGGCTCCGCGACCGTGACGGGAACGGTGCGGCGGAATGGCGTCCGGTGCCCCATCATCTTCCGGATTGCCGGCCGCACAAAGAGCTCGAAGGTGACCATCGTGCTGACCGGGTTGCCGGGGAGGCCGATCCAGGGGAGGCGGGTCAGCGAGTCAGCGGGTCGGGGGGTCTGCTCGTCATTCGACTTTGGATCTGGTTGACTGCGATCCAATTCAGGCTCCAGGACGCCCCCGTGGACCGACGTCCGCCCCCCTGACCTGCTGTCCCGCTGTCCCGCTGTCCCGTTGTCCCGCTGCCCCCCTGACCACCCTGACCCCCCGACCATCCCAAACCCCACCGGCGCGCCGGGCCGCATCCTGAGCTTCCAGAAACCCATCTCGGTCCCCATCTCCGCGAGTGCCGCCCGCAGGTGGTCGTGCTCGCCGACGGATATCCCTGCCGTGGTGACCAGCAGGTCGCAATCGGCGGCGCGCGCCAGGTGGGCCCGCAGGCTCTCAATTGTGTCGCCCGCGATCCCGAGGTTGACCGGAACTCCGCCGGCCTGCCGCACCAGCGCCATCAGCGTATGGGTGTTCGAGCTGGCGATCTTGCGCCCGGAGATGATTTCGTCGGGTTGGTCCACGTCGACGATCTCATCACCACTGCCGAGGATCGCCACTCGCGGACGTCGGTACACCATCGGGTGGCCGACGGCCATCGAAGCCAGCACGCCCAGACGTGCGGGTGTCACCTCATCGCCGGCGTGGAGCACCTCGGTACCGAGGCGAATGTCCTCGCCGGCCCGCCGGATGTTGACGCCGGCATCGCGGTCGGATCGAACCTGGACCTGCTCCACGGCGTAGTCGGTGTCCTCCTGCCGGATGACCGAATCGGCGCCGTCGGGCAGCGGTGCACCGGTAAAGATCCGGGCGCACTCCCCGGGGCCTATGGTGCGCGCCGGAAACTGGCCGGCTGCGATCTGCTCCACGACCCGCAAGACGATGGGTTGTTCCACCGAGGCACCGCGCACGTCCTCGGCGCGCGCGGCATAGCCGTCCATCGCGGAATTGGTCCAGGGGGGGATGTTGAGAGGACTGACCACCGCTTCGGCCAGGACACTGCCGAGCGCGTCGTCGAGCGGGACCCGAAGGGCGGGCTGGGTCGCGATCGAATCCAGGATGCGCCGAGCCGCCTCGGCGGCGGCAAGCGGCGGGTTCACCCGTCCAGGACCTTGGCATGCTCCCAGGCCAGCGACGTCAACAGGTGCAGCCACATCGTGTCGGAGAACCGCATCACCCGACACTTGGCGCGGAGTTCCCGGCTGTCCGTCACGATTGCCACCCACAGCCCGGCGTTGGCGGCGGCTTCATCGTAGAGTGGCTTCGGTGCGGTTTCGGTGCGGTAGACCTCGACCCGGGGGATCGAAGCTTGCTTGAACCCCTCCACCAGGACGATGTCGGCATCGGCAAAGTAGCGACGGGCCAGGGTCTCGGGGTCCTCGGTGTCGGGGGAACGTTCAAAGATGACCCGCAACTCTGGCGAGGCGATCAGGACCCGCTCCGCGTTGCCCTCGTGGAAGTGGCGCCAGGTGTCGGTGCCCTCCTGATCGGCGTTGGCGGGGTGCGAGGCGTGCTTGATCGTCATGACCCGTTTGCCCTGGCGGCGGAATTCCCGTGCCATAGCGACCAGGAGGGTGGTCTTGCCGGCGTTTTTCTGGCCCACGATCGAGAAGATGCGCATCAGGGCTGCTCGTTGGCGAGGGTAAGGTCTTCGGCCGTATTGACGTTAAAGAACAGTCGTCCGGGGTCGCCAGCAGCGGCGACTTCGGCTGCTGGAAGTATGTGCACGCGGACGTCGCGGTGGAATCCGATCGCCCGCTTGTCCCCTCGGGCCACTGCGGCGGCGATCGCGGCCTCGCAGGCTGGGCCATAGCCGGCGCAGAGCGGTTCCACCCCCCTGGGGCCGTCGCTGGCGGGAAGGCAGGCGTCGTGGTCCACCAGGCCATCGGCCAACGCCTGGATCAGCGCGGCGGTCACAAACGGCATGTCCCACGCCGCCACGACCACCGGGGCAGGTCCCGCCATGACCGCCGTCCAGATGCCCCCCAGCGCACCAAGGCCGAGGGCATGATCCGCCACCACCTGCATTCCGGGCCTCCAGGTCGCGGCCCCGGGATCGTTGGCCACCAGGAGGGGAAGGGCGCCCAGTGCCGCCTCGAATTCGGCGACCAACCGGTCCAGGATCCGACGCCCCCCGACCACCTCCAGCCCCTTGGGCCGACCCCCGAACCTCGAGGCGGCGCCGCCCGCCAGGATCACTCCGCGCAATGGATGTGCGGGGTGCCGCTCACCGCCCTCCCGATCAGGATCATCCCCGCCCGGCGGGCGATCTCCACCGCCAGCGTGCTAGGTACCGACGGGGTCGCTACCCACCCCAACCGGGCCCGGGCGGCCTTGGCCGCCAGCTCGGCCGAGATCCGACCAGTGACCAGCAGCCCGAGGCCCTCGACCGGTCGTCGGGTCAGCAGCGCCGCCCCGATCACCTTGTCCACCGCATTGTGCCGACCAATATCCTCGGCGTGCGTCAGGAGAGTGTCACCATCGGTCAGGGCGGCGGCGTGGATTCCCCCGGTGTCCTTGTAACGCTCTCCGAGCGCAAATAATTCCTTGAATCGCAGCCGCAGCTGGTCCGCAGCCGGAATCGTGGGCGATGCCAAGGCCCCAGGATGGGATCCGGGAGGGAGCGGGTTGAGCGACTCGTCACTCAGCCAGATTCCCACCGCCCCGCAGCCACTGGCCAGGACCTGCCGACGCCCGCTGGCGTTGACCGCGGCAACTCGATCGGGGTCGATCTCGGCCCAGAACCCCAGGTCGGTTGCGCACGGCCGCAGGCGGACATCGTCGACGGCCACGACATACCCTTCGCCAGCCAGCCAGCCCAGTGCCAATTCCTCGAGCTTGTCGGGGGTGCACATCCAAGTCACGGCGGGCTGGTGGTTGAGCTCCAGCCAGACCGGCACCTCGTCGACTGCCGCACCGTCGGCCATCCGCCCGCCGCGCTTGGCGGGGCGGACCGGCTCAGGGGAGTCCGGTGCAGTCGGCATGGAGGGTGGCGTCCTCGGTAATTCGGATGCGGGCCAGGGAGACGCCCGACGGCATTCGGGGAGCAAGGCGGGCGAACAGGACCGAGGCCAGCGCCTCGCAACTCGGTTGCTGCCCCTGGTTGGCAAACTCCGGCACGGTGGCGCTGAGTTCGCAGCCATCGAGCACCAGCACCTCTTCGGCCAGGATCTGGTCGAGTGCGCTGAGGTCCATGATCATCGTGGTGGTCGGATCGAGCGGGCCGGCAACGGACACGGCGCACTGGTAGTGGTGCCCGTGGGCCGGTTCCTCGCTGGTCCACCCGAACTGGCGTCGGTTTTCGTCCGCCGTCCATCCCGACACCCAGTAGCGGTGGCGGGCGTGGAAGGTGACGGTACGAGTGAGCGAAACCGACATCGGCTACGGCCAGGGAAACGGAAAGCCGAGCCCGATGGTGTAGACGCCACTGGCTACCCACTGCTTGACCCGCTGTCCAGCCAGGACGGCGTTGGGGTTCTCATTGGTTCCAGGGTCGAGCGCCGGTTCCTCCCGGTAGCTCTCCGGGTAGGTGACCTTGGCAAAGACGCTGCGGGCTTCGACGCGAAGGTACAGGTTGTCGCGCAGGAAGAACCGGATCCCGACGGTGGGCGCCAGGTAGATCCGCTTGGAGTAGTTCCAGCCGCTGGTGTCAGCCGGGACCTTTCCGGCAAACGCCAGTCCCGCCCCGCCGCCAACATAGGGCGCCAGCCCGTGCCAGGTCTTGCCACCGGTCAGGTTGAGCTTGAGGTTGATGCCGAACATGGAGAAGGCCTGGTCCACCGGACCGGTAACCCGGGTCGCGACCGGGGCATCGGCATCCACGATCAGCCGCTGCAGGGTCCCGGTGCCGAACTCGAGCCCGAATAGGAGCGGCCCGGCCCCGCCGATCTCGGCCCGGAATCCGTACAGCACCCCCGAGTTGGGAACGATACCGAGGCTGCCGCCGGAACCCTGCACAAAGGCAGCCTGCGGCACCAGCATCGACCCGTGCTTGATATCGCGGTACGGCGAGGTCCGAGGATCATGCCCTACCTGGGCGCCCACCGTGACGGGAGCGATCAGCAACAAGGCGAGCAGCGAAATTCGAAAGCCGGGCATGGGAATCCGGGAGTGGGAGGTCACAGGCTAGTGGCTGCCGGCCACCGCGGCCAGCGAAGTTCCGGTCATGTCACTCGGCTGGGGCAGCCCGAGCAGGGCAAGAATCGTCGGGGCCACATCGCACAGCGCGCCGCCCGAGCGCAGCCTGGCGAACTCCGTGCCGACCGCCACCAGCGGCACCGGATTGGTGGTGTGGGCGGTATGCGGCCCCCCCGTGGCCGGGTCCAGCATCATCTCGGCGTTGCCATGATCGGCCGTAATCAACAATCTGGTCCCGGTTGCCTCGGCGGCCGCAACGATCCTGCCCAGGCACCGATCGACCGTCGCCACCGCCTTCAGCACCGCCGGGAACACCCCGGTGTGGCCCACCATGTCTGCGTTGGCAAAGTTGCACAGAAAGAAATCATGCTCCTTGCCATGCATGGCACCCACCAAGGCATCGGCGATCCCGTCGGCGCTCATTTCGGGCGCCAGGTCGTAGGTGGCCACTTTCTGCGACGGAACAAGGCACCGCTCCTCGCCCCGGTAGGGGGGCTCGTGGCCGCCGTTGAAGAAATAGGTGACATGCGGATACTTCTCCGTCTCCGCCGTCCGGAACTGGGTCCGTTCGGCATCCTGAAGTACCTCCGCCATGATCCGCGCCATGCTGAATGGCGCAAACGCCACGGGAATCGGGAAGGTCTGGTCGTACTGCGTCATGGTCACGCACGTCACGGCCGGCCGACCGGGCACCGTAAATCCATCAAATCCGTCAACCGTCAGGGCGCGGACGATCTGCCGCATCCGGTCACTGCGATAGTTGACGAAGAAGATCCCATCTCCCGCACGGATCGAGGCCACCGGCCCCCCATCGCGCTGGAGCACGATCGGCTTGATGAACTCATCGGTCTCGCCGCGCTCGAAGGCCTGCCGCACCGCCGCCACCGGGTCGGTGGACGGCGCCCCGACGCCGTGGACCATCGCATCATAGGCCAGCCGGATCCGCTCCCAGCGGCGGTCGCGATCCATGGCAAAGTACCGACCCGTCAGCGTGGCGATCACGGCCCGGGGCCCGGCAATCCGGGTCAGGTCGGCCTGCAGCTTGGCCACCACCTGGTCGCCGATGCGGGGCAGGGTGTCGCGGCCGTCAAGGAAACCGTGCACCGCAATCCGGGGCACCTCCCGGCGCACTCCGAGGGCTACTGCGGCCAGCAGGTGCTCGTCAATCGCATGCACGCCCCCCTCGCCGAGGAGGCCGACGAGGTGCAGCGTGCCACCAGTTCGCCGCAGCTGGTCGGTAAGCTGTACCAGCGACTCGATGCCAAAGAACGCCCCCGACCGGACACTCTCGGAGATCCTCACCAGGTCCTGCGGGACCACCCGCCCGGCGCCGAGGTTCAGGTGGCCCACCTCGGAGTTGCCCATCTGGCCTTCGGGGAGCCCGACGGCGAGGCCGCTGGCATCCAAAAGGGTGCGGGAAGGGAGGCTCCAAAGCCGTCGCCAGGTCGGGGTCTGGCCCAGGGCAATCGCATTTCCTTCCCGCTCGGAACGGTGCCCCCAGCCGTCGAGGACGATCAGCGCAACTGGCGACCGCCGCCCGCTCCCGTTTGACATGCTCCTCCGCGTGTTCTACTATGCCGCACAATGACTTCCGTGCCGCAATCTAGCCCAGCCCAAGGTTGGCTACCAGCCTTGCTGGTGGCGTCACTCGCCATGATTGGCGCCCCGACGGTCGCCGCCCAGACCCCCGCTCGGCTCAGCGCCGAAACGACCTTTCATAAAGATCCCGGCGGGATCCGGCTCGTCACCCTCAATCGCAACACCCAGGTCACGGTGGTCCGGCGCCGGAACGACTGGGCCGAGGTCACGCTGGAAGGGTGGATCTGGTCGCGTTCCGTGGGCGGTACCACCCGCGACGGCTTCAACCTCACCGTGACCGCCGAGGCCGGCGAGAATGTGCGCGCCCAGCAGGACGGGCAGATCATCGGGAGGGCGGTGTTCGGCGCCCTGTTCGATCGGGTCCGCACCGAGGGCGGTTGGACCCGGGTGCGCCGGACCGGATGGCTGGCGGCGTCCGCGCTCCCCGCTGCGGTGACGCCACCGAATCCACCGGCTCCCCCGCCGGCTGCGACCCGCGCCACTACCCCCGCTACTGACACCACCCGGCGGGCTGCGACCGCCACTGTCACCCCGCCCCCCGCCGATGCGACCCCGGCCACCGGCCTGGTCCGAGGTACCGGAATTTCGGTCGTGCCGGGCGGGGAGCGGTTCGCCGAGTTTACCGCCCCGGCCGACGGGCGGGTCATTGGCCGCCAGGGCGACTGGGTCCGGGTCCGGCTGGAGGGGTGGGTACGGGCCGCCGACCTGGCCAACCCGCGCGACGCCGATGTCCCCAGAGTTACTGCTGAGGACCTCCGCCTCAACCCCGAAAAGTTCGTGGGCCAGACGGTGGACTGGCGGCTCCAGTTTCTGGCGGTCCTGGTGGCCGACGAACTGCGCCCCGAGTTGCCGCCCGGAGCGCCGTTCCTGCTCACAAGGGGCCCCCTGCCCGAGGCCGGCTTCGTCTATGTGATCGTGACGGCGGCGCAGGCGGAGCGGTTCCGGCAGATGGCGCCGCTGGACGAATTCGAAGCCCGGGCGATCATCCGGGCCCCCAAGACCCGCTATCTTCCCAATCCGGTCATTGAGCTCCAGGGTAACCCGTAAGCCAGAAAGACGGCCATGAACGATCAGTTGCGGGAGCGGATTCAGCGCCGTCTGGAAGCCCTGAGCGACGAGCGCGGGTACCAGATCCTGGATTACGTGGAGTTCCTGGAGAGCAAGTACGCCGAGCGGGCGGCCCCGACCGGCATCCTGGCGACGATCTCCGAAGGGATCGAGGACACGATGCGGGCCGCCAAGGTGCCGATCAACGCCATCCGAACCACCACCGGGCTGGTGGACAGCGCCGCCAAGATGATGCGGGGCGTGGCTGCGGCGGCGGGTTCGGTGGTGGACGAGGCGGTCAAGGTGGCGACCCCGTCGAGCGCCAAGCCCTCGCCGGTTCCCCAGGCTGATGGGGCTTCCCCATCCACCGAGAAGCCACCGGCATGACCTTGCTGCTTGCGCCCTTCTGGCGCGGCGTCTAGAATCAAGGATGTCTGTACTACGTTCGGGCGCGGGACTGACATTTGACGATGTCCTCCTGGTTCCCCGCCATTCGACCGTCCATCCCCGGGACGTGTCCACCGCCAGCTTCCTCACGCGCCAGATCCCGCTCCAGATCCCCCTGATTTCGGCCGCCATGGATACCGTGACCGAGTCTGAAATGGCCATTGCCATGGCCCGCGCCGGTGGCATCGGGGTCATCCACAAGAACATGGCGATCGACCGCCAGGCTGCCGAGATCGACCGGGTCAAGCGCAGCGAGAGCGGGATGATCCTGAACCCGATCACCCTGGGCCCCGACCGGCCGGTGCGCGAGGCCCACGCCCTGATGCGGCGGTTCCGGATCAGCGGGGTCCCGATCGTCGATGGCCAGGGCCGCCTGATCGGGATCATCACCAACCGCGATCTCCAGTTCGAACGCAACCTCGACCAGCCGATTTCCCAGGCGATGACCAAGGACAAGCTGGTCACCGCGCCGGTCGGCACCGACCTCGATGAGGCCGAGCGGATCCTGGCCCGCCACCGGATCGAAAAGCTGCCGGTGGTGGACGCGGAGGGAGTCCTCAAGGGACTCATTACCGTCAAGGACATTTTCAAGCGCCGGCTACATCCCAACGCCAACAAGGACCAGCACGGTCGGCTCCGGGTGGCCGCGGCGCTCGGCGCCGGTCCCGATACCCGCGATCGTGCCAAGGCGCTGCTCGGCGCCGGCGCCGATGTGCTGGTGGTCGATTCGGCCCATGGCCACTCCGATGGCGTGCTCCAGACCCTCGACATGCTCCGCCAGGCGTTTCCCGACACCCAGCTCATCGGCGGCAACATTGCCACCGAGGCAGGGGCCCGCGAAATGGCGCGCCGCGGCGTCGATGCCATCAAGGTCGGCATCGGGCCGGGTAGCATCTGCACCACCCGGGTTGTCACCGGTGTGGGGGTGCCGCAGATCACCGCCATCCAGGATGCGCTGCGCGGGGCGGGGGATGTCCCGATCATTGCCGACGGCGGGGTCAAGTATTCCGGCGACGTGGTCAAGGCGCTCGCCGCTGGTGCCGCATCGGTCATGATGGGCTCGATGCTGGCCGGCACCGAGGAGAGCCCGGGCGAATCGATTCTGGCCGAGGGACGCCGGTTCAAGATGATCCGGGGGATGGGCAGCCTGGCCGCCATGCAGGATGGCTCCGCCGACCGGTATTTCCAGGATGGCGAGTTGTCTCCCTCCAAGATGGTCCCCGAGGGGATCGAGGGGCGGGTCCCTTACCGCGGCCCCGTTGGCGACGTACTTTTTCAGATGGTCGGGGGACTACGGAGTGGTATGGGGTATTGTGGTGTGGCTGATATCGGCGCACTTCAGACCGATACGGAGTTCCTGCAGATCACCGCAGCCGGGTTGCGGGAATCGCATCCACACGACGTGACGATTACCCGTGAGGCGCCCAACTATAGCACGTGAGAGTTGGGAAGCGAGAAGTGCGAGGTGAGAGGTGAGAAGAGGTAGGGGCCGCCCCGGCATCATCTCACGGCGCCGGTCGCAACACCCTGACAGGCAATTCCGTAGGGTTCTGAAGGGTCCGGGTATTTCGACTCTGTCCAGCAAGGCAATCTGACATCTCGCAGTCTGTCCGGTCCACCGGACGGAGGATTCGTGAGCGACGCAGCCGCCCCCCGGGAACAGTGGGGTTCGCGCATCGGCTTGATCCTGGCCATGGCTGGCAACGCTGTGGGCTTGGGGAATTTCCTTCGGTTCCCGCGCCAGGCAGTGGACAATGGCGGCGGGACGTTCATGATCCCGTACTTCATTGCCTTCCTGCTGGTGGGCATCCCGCTGATGTGGATCGAGTGGGGGGTGGGGCGCTACGGCGGCCAGCGCGGTCACGGCTCATTGCCCGGGATGTTCCAGAGCATCTGGAATCACCCGGTGGCCAAGTACCTCGGCGTGCTGGGGCTGTTCCTGCCGGTCGTGATCATGACCTACTACTGCTACATCGAGTCATGGACTCTGGCCTGGACCTGGTTTGCCGCCACCGGGCAGACCCAGGGGCTCGACCAGGCCGGGATGCAGGCCTTCTTCGGCAGCTACATGAACCTCCAGAACGGGTCGGTCCACGGATTCTGGACCCCGTTCCTGTTCTTCTTCATCACCATCAGCATCAATTTCTGGGTGATGAGCAAGGGGATCTCCGGCGGCATCGAAAAGCTGGCCAAGATCGGGATGCCGGTCCTGTTCATCTTTGCCGCGCTCCTCGTCATCCGGGTCCTGACCCTCGGCGACCAGACCGTCCTGATCGACGGGGTGGCCACGGTCACCAACCCGATCCAGGGCCTCAACTTCATGTACTCGCCCGACTGGTCCAAGCTGGCGGAGCCCAAGGTATGGCTGGCCGCCACCGGCCAGATCTTCTTCACCCTCTCGGTCGGCATGGGCGCCCTGCAGGCCTACGCGTCCTACCTGACGAAGAAGGACGACATCGCCCTCTCGGGCATCGCCACCGCATCCACCAATGAGGCCGCCGAGGTGGTCCTGGGCGGGTCGCTGGCAATCCCCGCGGTGGTGGCGTTCTTCGGCGTCACCGGGGCCATCGCCATTGCACGGCAGGGGGGCTTTGATCTGGGCTTCATTGCCATGCCGCTGGTGTTCAACCAGCTTCCGGGGGGCGCGGCGGTCGGCACCGCGGCGGGGGTCATGTGGTTCGGGCTGCTGTTCGTTGCCGGCATCACCAGCTCGGTGGCGATGGCCACCCCGGCGCTTTCGTTCGTCGAGGAGAATTTCGGCTGGACCCGGAAGCAGACGGTGCTTGCCCTGGGGTCAATCGCGCTGACGCTGGGCTGCCTTCATATTGTGTACAACACCCGCGGCTTCCTGGACGAGTGGGACTATTGGGCAGGGACCTTCGGCCTGGTGGTGGTGGCGCTGATCGAAACGATCCTCTTCGTCTGGGTCCTGGGCCCCGACCGGATGTGGAACGAGCTGCATCAGGGCGCCACGATCAGGATCCCCCGGTTCTACAAGTTCGTCATGACGTATGTTACCCCGCTCTTCTTGATCGTGATGATGATCTGGTGGACGGTGCAGGATGCGATCCCGACCCTCCTGATGGGGGGGGAGACTCCCGAGCGGGTCACAGTGCGCTGGGCGTCCCGCGGGGTGATGGTGGTGATCCTGCTCCTGCAGCTCTGGCTCATCAAACGTGCCTGGGCCCGTCGCGCCCTGGCAGGAAAGACCTGATTGCATGAACACTACTGCCCTGATCTTCATGGCCGGCGCCTGGGCCTTCGTGATCGGCCTGATGTCGTGGGCCTACTGGAAACTGCTCAGCACCCCGCAGGACGAACACCTCCCGCCCCCCGGTTCGGTGCCCTGAGTACCCTGGCCGGAGCGATCGCCACTATTCACTTCACCCCGGGAATCCCGAAACGATGACTCTTTCCGCTCGCCTTTCGCCGGTCCTCCGACGGCTCCTCGTTGCCCTGCCTCTGCTGGCGCTGCTGCCGCTCCGCGCGGCTGTGGCCCAGGATCCGGCCGCCGGGGATGGCGGCATCATGGCCGCCATCGATGCCGGCGCCGGCGTGTTCGTGAACGCCCTGAGTGCGGTCTTCTTCTATGATGTGATGTTCTGGGATCCCGATCATGCCCTCCCGCTGGTGGTGCTCTGGCTGGTGATCGGCTCGATCTTCCTGACCATCAGGATGGGGTTCATCAACATCCGGGCGTTCAAGCACGCCATCAACGTCACTCGTGGCAAGTACAGCGACCCGAACGATGCCGGCGAGGTGTCCCACTTTCAGGCGCTTGCCGCCGCGCTCTCGGCCACGGTCGGCCTGGGCAACATCGCGGGTGTGGCGATCGCGGTGAGCATTGGCGGGCCGGGCGCCACCTTCTGGATGATCATCGCCGGCCTGATCGGCATGAGCGCCAAGTTCGCCGAGGTGACCCTGGGCCAGAAGTACCGTGAGTTCCGGCCCGATGGGCGGGTCATGGGCGGCGCCATGTTCTACCTCTCCAAGGGACTCGGGGAGATGGGCATGCCGAAGTTTGGCCGGGTCCTCGCCGTGAGCTTCGCGATCCTGTGCATCGGCGGCTCACTGGGTGGTGGCAACACCTTCCAGGTCAACCAGTCGATGAACGCGATGCAGGAGACGATGCCCTGGCTCCTGGCGCAGCCGTGGGCCTACGGCCTGGTGATGGCCGCCCTGGTCGGGCTGGTCATCATCGGCGGCATCAAGCGGATCGCCCAGGTGGCCGAAAAGATCGTCCCGGCCATGGTCGGGATCTATGTCGCCGCCGCGCTCTACATCATCTTCAGCAACTACTCGGCGATTCCAGCCGCCTTCGGCACCATCTTGAGCGGCGCCTTTACCCCGGAAGCCGGCTACGGCGGCTTCATCGGCGTGCTGGTGATGGGCTTCCGCCGGGCGGCCTTCTCCAACGAGGCCGGTGCCGGTTCGGCCGCCATTGCCCACTCCGCCGCGCGGACTCCGTACCCGGTACGAGAAGGCGTCGTAGCTCTGCTCGAGCCGTTCATCGACACCGTCGTGGTCTGCACCATGACCGCGCTGGTGATCGTCGTGACCGGCGCCTACAACAACCCGGCCTACGCCGACCTCATCGCCGGCAGCCAGGGTGCCGCGCTCACCTCGCGCGCCATGGGCGAACACCTGACCTGGTTCCCCTACATCCTGTCGGTCTGCGTGCTGCTGTTCGCCTTCTCTACCATGATCTCCTGGTCGTACTACGGTGAACGGTGCTGGGCGTATCTCTTCGGGGATGGGGCGACCCGCTCATTCCAGATCCTGTTCGTGGTCTTCACCTTCCTGGGTTCGATCATCTCCTCCCAGAACGTGCTGGACTTCGGCGACCTGATGATCCTCGGCATGGCGTTCCCGAACCTGATGGGCGTCTACCTGCTGAGCGGAAAGGTGCGCGCCGATCTCGACGCCTACTGGAAGATGTACAAGGCCGGCGAGTTCAAGGTGTACAAATAGGGACCTGTATGGCTCGGAGTGAATGACAGTTCCCAGCAAGGTAGGCGGGAAATGTACGGCGCCGTGCGGAGGAAAACTCCGAGTAGGGTAGGCGGGAACTGTACGGTTCCGTGCGGTTGAGATCTCCGGGTATGGTGAGCGGGAACAGCCCCAAGGGCGGTTCCCGTTTTCCATTTCCAGGACATTGCCGGATCCCGGTGCATTTCCCGCCCACCTTGCTAGGAGCCATCCCGTAGTCAGGTCTGGACAGTTCCCGCCCACCGTCCTGTGAGTTGGGCCATTCGAAGATCCGTACAGTTCTCCCCACTGGTATTATCTTGGCCCCCATGAGCATTTCCCTCCCCGCCGAGAAAATCCTCGCAGCCCAGGCCATCAACGCCCTGCTGGTCCCCGGTCGCCGCATCGTCCTCACCACCCACGTCAATCCCGATGGCGACGGCCTCGGCAGCGAGGTCGGGCTGGCGCTCTGCCTCCGGACCCAGGGGGTGGATGTCGTCATTGCCAACCCGACGCCGACCCCGCCACGGTTCGAATTCCTCTTCCGCGACCACCCCGGGCTCGACCGCACTGCCGACGCCGTCAAGGTTCTCCGCCGAGCCGACGCGATCGTGGTGCTGGATATTGCCGATCTGGGACGGCTCGGCATGCTCGGCAGCACCGTTCGCGATGCCGGGGTGCCGGTGGCCTGCGTAGACCACCACGTCAGCCAAGGGACCCTTCCCGATGGCCCGCGGTACGTGGACGCCAGAGCGGCGGCCACCGGCGAACTGATTTATGAGATCGCCAAGGCCTGCGGCTGGCCGATATCCGCCGAGGCGGCCCGGGCGTTGTATGTGGCGCTGGTCACCGATACCGGTGGGTTCCGGTTCTCCAATACCCATCCCCGTACCCTGCGGATTGCCGCCGACCTGCTCGAGACCGGGGTCGACCCCGAATCGGTGTACCTGGATGTCTACGCCAACGCCCCTGCCGGTCGGCCCCGATTGCTGGCCGAGGCGCTGCAGACGCTGGTGGTGGAGGAGGACGTTGGTCTGGCCTGGGTGACGGTGCCACCGGGAGCGGTGGAGCGGCATGGCGTCACCGCCGACGACATTGAGGGGATCGTGGAGTTCCCGCGTTCGATTGCCGGGATGCGGATGGCGATGCTGTTTCGTGAGATCCACCAGGGCCGGGTCAAGGTGTCGCTCCGGTCGGTGGGGAACGTGGACGTGGCGGCATTTGCCAAGCAGTTTGGCGGCGGCGGCCACACCAAGGCGGCTGGGGTCTCGCTGGAGGGGAGCCTGGCCGAGGTTCAGGAACAGGTGCTGGCCGCGGCCCGCGAATACCTGATGGCGGCGGCGCTGGGGGCGTGATTCGGCGCGGTCTGGTTATATTCCGACTGGATTAGTAGGAATACCACGGGTGGGTTCTTTGCACGGCCTGCCGGGCTCGTTTTTCTGAGACAGGGACCATGACAACGCAAGTGAACGTGCTGGACCGGATCGAGGCGACGCTGGATACGATGCGCCCGTACATCTCGTCGCATCGCGGGTCGGTGGAGATCATCGACTTCGACGAGGGCGACGGGACGCTGCTGCTGCGCCTGGGTGGGACCTGCCAGGGGTGCGCGGCGAGCACCATCACGCTCAAGCAGGGGATCGAGGTCCGGATGCGTGAGCATGTCCCCGAGGTTCGGAACGTGGTGGCGGTCTAGGCGTTCCTGGTTGGCCTTGGCGTCAGGGCGCGTTGGGTTTGGGGTATCCGCAGATTACGCAGATGAACGCAGATTGTTCGATGCCGTGGTTAGCGTGGCTCGAAGTCGGGATCGTACGTGTTTTGGTGAACAGCACGCCCGAAATGAGCTCCGGTTCTGAACGGGTTCATGCAGTTCAACCACAACGCCGCCATTCTCACTTGGCGCGTGATCTCCGGTGGACTCGGAGCAATCTGCGTTCATCTGCGTAATCTGCGGATTCTCTTGTTTCAGCCACACACAAACTTTTCATGCACCACCGCAGAGGAAAACCGTGACGAACACACTCGAGGGCCGAGTCATTGCGGCGCTCTCCAAGATCCAGAATCCCCGCCTTGAAAACGACCTCTTCTCCGCCGGGATGATCCGCGACCTCCAGGTCTCGGATGACGGCTCCGTGGCCGTCACCATCCTGCTGGGCCGCGAAGACCCCGGCACCCTGGTGCGCGAGGCCCGCAAGGCGATCAGTGCCCTGGAAGATGTCCGTGCCGACGGCATCAAGATCGCCGTGACCGACCCCGCCGGCCCCACCAAGGCAACCCATGGCCCGCCTCAGTCGGTGGCCACCAACGTTCCCGCCCAGACCCCGACCGAAATCCCCGGGCTCGGCAAGGTCATTGCCATCTCGTCCGGCAAGGGCGGGGTGGGGAAAAGCACCGTCGCGGCCAACATGGCGGTGGCGCTGGCCAAGGCCGGCTACCGGGTCGGGATCATGGATGCGGACGTGTATGGTCCCAACATTCCGCGAATGTTCGGGGTGTTCGAGAAGCCGCCGGTGGTAGACGGCAAGATCATTCCGCTCGAGGCCCACGGCGTCAAACTGATGTCGATCGGGTTCCTGATCGATCGCGATGCGCCAGCCATCTGGCGTGGCCCGATCATCATGAAGATCATCAACCAGTTCCTGCGCGACGTGCTGTGGGGCGAACTCGACTACTTCCTGGTGGACATGCCCCCCGGCACCGGCGACGCCCAGCTCTCGCTGGTGCAGTCGATCGCAGTCAGCGGGGCGATCATCGTCACCACGCCGCAGGAAGTGGCGGTGGGCGACGCGCTCCGCGGTGCCAAGATGTTCGAGAAGGTCAACGTGCCGGTGTTGGGCATTATCGAGAACATGAGCCCGTTCACCGATCCGGCCACCGGCGCCAAGGTGAGTTTCTTTGGTGAGGGTGGCGGGCGACGGCTTTCCGAGGAGCTCGGCGTTCCGCTGATGGCGGAGGTGCCGCTGCAGCCCAAGCTGGCGGAGCAGGCCGATGTCGGCGAGCCGATCATGGTGGCCGCCCCGATGAGCCCCGCGGGGCAGGCGCTGCAGCGGGCCACCGAGGCGTTGATCCAGCGCGCCGCCGAAGTGGGCGTGGTGCTGCCGATCATGCGGGGGTAGTAGGGGCCGGGCGTGCCCGGCCCATTGTACCGAATCCATTTGGGGCCGCCCGTGGGCGGCCCGTTTGTTTGGTACCCACGATGACCCGTACGGGCCGGGCGTGCCCGGCCCATAGGGTTGGGTTCCCGTGATGTAGGGGCGCCCTATAGGGCGCCCCTACCGTATTCCTGCGGTGGGATTGGTCGATTGCTCCGATGGAAAATTGGGATCTGATCGTCCGGGCCGATTGGAATCGGCCCCTGCATCGTGACTACATTCGGTCCCGCTGACCCGCTGACCCGCTGACCCGCTGACCCGCTGACCCGCTGACCCGCCGACCCGCCGACCCGCTGACCCGCCCTACCCCGGTTCCACCGCCAATCCCATCCCCGCGGTGTTGGCCCGGATTCTCACGTCCAGGGTCAGTACCGTGACGCGCCCAAACCCCTCAAGCGCCAGCGCTGCCGTGGCGAGGTGAAGGGCGTCGAGGGTACGTACTGGTTCGGAGGGGAAGGGTGCGCCAGCCCGCGCCAGGACGCGGTCAGAGAGATCATGGAGATCCCACCGCGCTTCGGCCAGTTCCAGCAGCCTGAGCGCCGCCAACTCGTCCGTTGCACTGATGCGACCCATTGCCCGTGCCCGGGCCAGTGTCCGAGAGCACTCCACTCCGGTCAGCGAGGACGTCACCACCCGCTCGGCCTGCTCCAGGATCGCCCGGACTGAGTCGCCAGCGGGTTCCCCGAGCAGCCACGCCAGCACTGCGCTCGATTCGGCGTAGACGATCACCGTTCGTCGCGCTCGGCATCGAGGAGCATTCGCGCCAGTCCAGGCGGTGAGGTGATCGGTGAGCGGGGGTACGGAGTGCTCGATGGTTCTGCCACCCGAAGGTGCCCCGCGCGCGCCAACCGGGTGATGCCGGTGGTCCCTCGTCCCACTGGAGGCAGCCCAGGGGCACCGGGAGCACGCAGCTCGGCCACCACACGGCCGCGGTCCGTCACCAACACCACATCGCCGCGCTGGACCTCGCGGAGTACTGCGCTCAGGTGAGCCTTCAGCTCACGGATGCCGACGGTTCGCATATTTCAATGTAGTCACAGATGACTACGTTGGCAATTGTGTGCGCTGGGCCCGCCGAACCGTACCGCACCAATCTCGGCGTCATCCCGAGCCGAAGGGGCGCTGTGCGTGGGTTCCCCGCGGCTGAAGCCGCGGCTCGGCCAAGTGCGTCGCTGAAGCGACGGAGGGCCCCGCTGCCCCGCCTTCCCTCTGGACGCCCTCTCTCCCAGCCCCTACCGTTGAGTCGAGAGGGCACCAATGGGTTGTGGCCAACCCCACCCCGACGAGACCACCATGCTCGAGCTCAAGACCGGTGCTGCCGTCGTCATGATCATTATTTGCGTCGCGGGACTGCTCAGTGAGCGATGGAATGTCCCACCGAGCCCGCTTGGCACAATCTTCTGGCTGATGCTCTGGTCTGCGGAAATCTCCTTCCTTCAGGCCATCACTTCCAACCCCGCCTGGGAATGGTTCCTGGTTGCGGTGGAGTCTGTGGTCGTCATCGCGCTGCTGGTGGCGGTGGTGCAGCTTGTCCGGCGGAAGAAGGAGCAGGCGCTATGAGGCGGTGGCGTCAACGTAGCGACCTCTGCTGCATTGTGCTTGGCGTCGCGATGCTTGCCTGCTCCGCTCCGAGCGCGGCCCCATCTGATGCTGCCATGGTCCGGATCTTCTCCGAGGCCGATTACAACAACCTGCCCCAGCTCGAGCTCGGGACGATTCGGGCCGTCTGTGAGGCAGACGACCCTCGTTGCGATCTGGGCCGCTTCGCTGGGGGCACCATCACCGGCCTCGGCGATCTAGTGTTTTGGGAATCAGAGGGGTTGGTCTACCGCCTCGCAGGTGCAGGCGGAACGCCCCAACAGGTTTGGGCCAATGGGTCGGGGCCGGGCGAGTACCGGTACGTCTTGTCGCTCCAGGTTGGCTCGAAAGACGAGATTCAGCTGTATGACGCCGCCCAGCAGCGCCTGCTGGAGTTTACGCCAGATGGCGAGCCGTTGCGAACGTCTCGGATGGCCCTTCCGGAGGGGTTTGTGGATGGCCGGCTCACGCCAGTGGGGTTCATATCCCTCGCGACCAGTCTGTCAGGTCCAGATCGATCGGGGGACTCCGCCCGTGTAGCCCTATTTCACCTCCAGCCCGAGGGAGCGCGGCCGCTCAAACTTGCGGTGTTGCCGATCAGTCAGCGTGCCTACCGTTTGGCCGACATGCGGCCGCTTCCGAAATTGTTCGAGGCGATGCCACAGTGGCAGATCAGCATCGATGCGCGCATTGCCTACTCCAGTGGTGACCGTTGGGAAGTCGATCAGTTCGACTCGACCGGTGCCCACATCAATAGGGTGGGCTTTGTTCATACGGCAAGGCCGGTAGAGGCAGCCGAGGCCGAGAGAGAACAGGAGCGCCGCAGGCGCGGGATTGGTCGGGTCCAGGCGCTTCACTCGGCTACTCAGCATCCAGCCATCACCATGCTCCGCCTGCTCGACAACGGTCAACTGTGGGTGCGGGAGTCTCCTGACGTGGCCGGAGACGTCGTGTCATGGATCGTCTTTGATCCGGACGGCACCCCCATCGGGCGGCTGGTCCTGCCGGTCGAGACGGAGATCCTGGCCGGCCGGGATTCAACGGTGCTGATCAATGCGCCGACTGAGGGTGGGCTGCTCCTGGTCAGGGTCGTGGCGTCCCCTGGTGCCGGCTCGCGCTGACCGTGGGGGTGAACAGCGCCGGGTCAGAACCGCTGGAGAGGAGCGTGGTGCTGGAGGCCGGTGCAACCGGGGAGGTACCGATCGTCTTGGTCAGGATCCCGGAACCGGGGAACACTCCCTAAGTCCGCGCGCGTTTCCACGGGCCAGTTACCACCGACTCCTGCGTTCCTCTCTCTCCGCACACCCATCCGCCCTGACCGCCCACCGGCTACCCCTCAGAACCCACGCCGATTTCTTTCGGTCCCGCTGTCCCGCTGTCCCGCTGTCCCGCTGTCCCGCTGCCCCGCTGCCCCGCCGTCCCGCTGCCCCACAGCT
>Ga0163144_10009258_pt1 | contig 21177 bp, 17 predicted proteins | sample OliLak19BULKMAT1_FD_123175 | JGI IMG/M metagenome (GOLD analysis project Ga0163144, IMG submission 123175) | Freshwater microbial mat bacterial communities from Lake Vanda, McMurdo Dry Valleys, Antarctica - Oligotrophic Lake LV.19.BULKMAT1 | ecosystem: Environmental > Aquatic > Freshwater >... | reverse complement strand
TTTTTTTGTTTGCTAATTGGAGAAATCTCTCTTGCCCAAAATAATTTATTAAGTCTTGATGCCCTCGAAAAAGTTAAAATCTATACCTCTCTTGAAGATGCCCTAGAGGAAGCCGAAAGCGTATTTGCACTCAAACTACGCAATGAGGGTCTTGAAAATATACCCAATGACATCGAAAAGTTTAAAAATCTACAATACCTAGATTTAGGGCTAAATCCTATTAAAGAATTACCTTCTTTTTTAATGACATTAGCCAAACTGCAAGTATTAGATATGTGGGGGACACAACTTACTAGCTTACCTAATGATATATCAAAACTCAAAAACCTTAGACTCCTTTACCTAGACTATAACCAGATTACTTCACTTCCTCCTGAAATAGGACAATTAAATAGCTTAGAAATCCTTGACCTCGAGGGAAATGCACTCACTAATCTTCCCTCAGAGATTGGTAAGCTGACTAATCTAGAAGTACTTGATTTAGAAAAAAACCAAATCACTCAGTTTCCTAATAATCTTGATAGTCTTACAAATTTAAAAGTACTTGATTTAGAGGGAAATCAACTGAGTAAATTGCCCTCTTCTATCGGACAATTAACTAATCTTGAATACCTATATCTCAAGAACAATCTTCTCCGAAATCTACCCAAGGAACTAGGAAATTTAAAAAATCTAAAATTCTTGTTCTTAGAAAATAACCAAATCACTCAGTTTTCTGAAGAAATGGGCGTTCTCTCCAGTCTTGAGTTTCTTGATTTATCTGATAACCAATTACAAACCTTCCCTGAAGGACTTTCTAAACAAGAGGGACTCATTGCACTTAGATTAAATAATAATCTCATTTCTACTCTCCCTACTGAAATCCAACAGATGAAAAAACTCAAAACCCTTAGCTTAGAAGGAAACCAACTCAAGACCCTCCCCGCAGAACTTTCACAGCTTAACGCATTACAACTTCTAAACCTCAAAAATAATCAAATAAAAGGCTTTGATGCCGAAATACGTAATCTCACCAATCTCAGAGAACTCAATCTACAAAAAAACCCTCTCAATAGTACAGAACAGAAAAGGATACAAGATTTTTTACCTAAGTGCGTTATTAAATTCTGAAAAATAATGATTGAGGCTTATTTTCAATCCTAATTTGTTATCATTTGTTAAAAAGTCTTAAAGATGAACCAATTCTTAGATAACTTTTGTTAATTAAATGAGCAAATGGTGAATCAAGAAAACTATCTTAGTAAGAGATAATTCATAAGTTTTTAATAATTTGATAATGAGTGCTTTAACTAACTTGCCACTTTACTCAATTATTGTTCCTTAGGACAAACTGTCATCATTTTTAAATAGATAAGGCAACAAAATGTCTTAATGAGTAGGCTCATTTTCTTTTGGCAAGTATCTTATTTTTAAGATTTTGAAAGTTAAAAAGGACATATTAAATAACCATAAAGAAACTAAGAATGAAATAAATCATTCATTATATTAACCATAAATCAAAACATAACTCCATGAATAAAAGTAAATTAATTCCCTTACTCTTAGTGGCTGTATTTAGCAGTACGCTCACAATTGCTACCTATAAGATAGCAGGATTAGATAAAAACTTGGTCATCTTTGAAGAAACAAATAAACCCAATACAGATAACCAAAATCTTATTAAACTCACCAAAAAAGAAAGATTAGGTGAGCTAGATTTAACAATGGATTTCACAGAAATAGCAGCCAAAACCACCTCTAGTGTAGTTCATATTACTACCACTCAAAACAACAGCACATCTCAGGGCAATAGACGCTCTACGCAAGAGATGCCTGATATTTTCAGAGAGTTTTTTGGCGACCAATTAGACGGCGGTGAATTTAGAAGAATGCCTCAAGGCCCTATTCAAGCATCTGGTTCAGGCGTGATTATCTCCAAAGATGGTTACATTGTAACTAACAATCACGTAGTAGGTGATGCTTCTGATATAGAAGTAGTCCTTCAGAATAAGCAATCTTACAAAGCTACACTAGTCGGAGTAGATCCCTCTACTGATTTGGCAGTCATCAAGATAGAAGCCAATGACCTTCCTAACCTAGCCTTGGGCAACTCTGATGAAGTAAAAGTAGGGCAATGGGTACTGGCAGTAGGTAATCCTTTTAATTTAGAATCCACCGTTACGGCAGGTATCATAAGTGCCAAAGGACGTAATCTCAATATCCTGAGAGACAAAGACCAAGCACCCATAGAATCATTTATCCAGACAGATGCTGCAGTAAACCCTGGCAATAGTGGTGGTGCTTTGATTAATACTCAAGGAGAACTTATAGGTATCAATACAGCCATTGCTACTCCTACTGGCACTTTTGCAGGTTATTCATTTGCAGTACCCGTCAATCTAGTACGCAAAGTAATGAAAGACCTCATAGAATATGGTCAAGTACAAAGAGGCTATCTAGGAATCAGTATTCGTGAAATAAATGGTAAGTTTGCAGAAGAAAAAGGACTTAAAAACATCAGTGAGGGAGTCTATATCCAAGAAGTAATGCCTCAAAGTGCTGCCGCTGATGCAGGTCTAAAAGCAGGTGATATCATCATAGGCTTAGAAGGCAAACGTATTAAAAGTAGTCCAGAGCTTCTTGAGGAAGTAGCCAAACGCCGCCCAGGAAATAAAATCAACCTAGAACTGATTAGAAATGGCACTACCAAGAAAATAGATGTTTTCTTGAAAGGTAAAATAGGAGAAACTGAAATAGCAACACGCCCACAAAATGAATTACTTCGTGATTTGGGAATAGATTTGGAAGAAGTCAGTCCAGAAAAATGCAAGGAACTGGGTATCAAATCAGGTTTAAAAGTAACTGGTATTTACCCTGGCAAAATCCGTAGCCAGACCAATATGCGTGAAGGTTTCATTATTACTAAAATGGCTGATGAGAATGTGAAATCTGTAGAAGATTTTTTAAAGAAAGTAGAAAACCAACAAGGAGGTGTGCTCCTTAGCGGAACGTATGAAAACGCCTCAGGTCTGTTTTATTATGGATTTGGAATGTAAAAGACACACTTTTTTATGATAGTATCCTGTAATTAGGAAGTAACATATCATTTTTAATTGTATTTTTGACCAATAAACTTTGTAATAGTTTATTGGTCATTGTTTTTTGAGTAAGCCAAATGTATGATATCTACCTATATTCTGCCCTCCGTGCTGGCATTTATTATGTTTGGGATGGGGCTATCACTGACAGCACAAGACTTCCGAAATATTGCTCTGCATCCCCGTGCCATTTTTATTGGCTTGGTTTGCCAAATGATTCTCCTTCCTATCATAGCTATTTTGATTGCTTATATAGCTGGTATTGCAGGGCTTTCACCTGAGCTACAAGTGGGGATTGTCTTGATAGCTGCCTGTCCAGGTGGAGCAGTGTCTAACCTCATTACTTATCTCTTAAAGGCCAATGTAGCACTTTCGGTTTCGCTTACGACCATTAATAGTTTTCTGGTGATTTTCTCTATTCCTATCACTATCAAGATAGCCTTATTCTTATTTTTAGAAGCTGGGCAGACAGAGATAAACCTTCCTTTTTGGGATACACTTTTTCAGATTCTATTGATGACTGTCATCCCTTGTGTTTTAGGCATTTATATCCAATCTCGTAGCCCACGCCTGGCCAATACAGTAGAGCAACCACTCAAATATTTAATGCCTGTTCTATTGGCTTTGGCGATGCTTGGGGCTATTTTTTTAGAAAATGGAGATGCAAATACAGTATCTGTCTTAGACTATACCGAAGTAGCTCTTTTTGTATTGATACTAAATATAAGTGGAATGTCATTGGGTTATTATGCAGCTAAATCACAGAAACTTGATAAAAATAATCAGATTACTATAGCCATCGAAGTAGGCTTACAAAACACGGGGCTTGCCATTACGATTGCGACCAGTCAATTATTTTTAGGAAGCCAAATAATGGCGATTCCTGCCTCCATTTATGCTTTATTTACTTTTTTCTCAGCAGTTATTTTTGGATTATGGGTAAAACCTGAACTCATCAGAAGTCTGCTGAAATTCAAAACTTCTAAGTAAGAGATGAGTTATAAATGATGAGTGATGAGTTATTAATAGCCTGATAATGAGTATTCTAATTGAAATAAATCAGACAATTATTTTAATACTTTTACTAAATATAAAATTGCTTATGTCTAAACTCAATGATTCTTCTCCTTACTTTGATTTTAGTCCTCCCTCTCCTTCTCTTCACCTTGAGTATGAGTTATTTACCATAGATACTGCCCAGCACCTTTGGGATATGTTTTATCAAGACACAAACACTTTCATTAGTCCTAAATTTAAGCATCCAAGCCATTTTTTAAAATATACATCCTACCAGACAAGCTATGCTCGCTTATCTGAAAATAAAGCAGGTTGTGATTATTTATTTAAAAATAAAGAAGGAAAGTATATTGGTGTACTACATTTTTATGACCTTGGTAAAGCCAATTATGGGACTCAAGAAGCCCACTGCACCATAGGCTTTGCCATTGCAGAAGCCTTTCGCAGAAGTGGATTGACTACAGAGGCAGTCAAGCATTTAATTCAATTTGCCTTTGAAAAACATCAAATGTATAAAGTACTTGCCTATACCGAAAAAGACAATACTCCTTCGCATGCTTTTCTAGAGAAACTGGGCTTTCAGCTTAATAATGAAGACTACTATTATACTCAAAAATATAATTATTATGAACTTGAAAGAAATACCTGAGATAAGATGAATAGTTAGTTGTAGTGATGAGTTTTACTAGTAAAATTCTGATAATCAATTATTTATAACAAAATTGAAATATTAACTAATTTTGACCATTTACTTTGCATAAATATCTTTACTTGTACTTTATCAAATAAAATCAGAATAGACCTCTTCACAATTCAAAAAAACAACAATATGCACTTCACTCATTCACCCATTACTCACAGACTCAAGGTCTTCTTTATTTATTTTTTTATATTGAATATTTTATTTGCTTGTAACTCTTCTGACTCTACCAAAGAAGGTCTTAATCAGCCTGATAATCCTGAATTTGAGCTCGATGATTCTCTCAAAAAGGTCTCTCGCTTGAGCGAAACAGTGCCTGATACTTTTACGAAGCGTGAGTATGATGAGGAAGATATTTACCGTGAAAGCCGAGCTAGAGTTAAGCTAAAGGGTTTGTTTGGCTATATTGATGATGAAGGAAGAGAAGTTATCCCTGTTCGCTATCAGTCAGCAGAGCGATTTGAGGATAGCCTTGCGAAAGTAATGCTCAAAGGAAAATATGGATTTATAGACTATAAAGGCAAAGAAATTATTAAGATTAAATATGATAATGTAGGGCTATTTAGTGAGGGAGTAATCTCAGTGAAGCTAGAAGATAAATACGGTTTTGTCAATCGGAAAGGAGAAGAAATTATAGAGCCGCAGTTTGATTGGGCAGGTAATTTTTCAGAAGGCTTTGTCAAAGTAGAAAAAGCAGGCAAATGGGCTTTTGTAGATGAAGAAGGAGAACGAATCACTGAATTTGCCTATGATGCAGCCAGAGATTTTAGTGAAGAACTGGCAGGTGTCTGGCAAAAAAGAAAATGGGGCTATATTAATAAGAAAGGCAAAGTAGTGATTGATTATGAGTTTGATCGTGCCTTTGATTTCAAAAAAGGAATAGCAAAAGTAGTCAAAGATGGAGAAACTTATTATATCAATCCTCAAGGAAAATGTGTAAAAGACTGTCCTAAATAAGAGATTAGTTATTGATTATTAGGCTGTAAGAATATGATAGTGAGAGTTTTACTCAAACTAAATGAGGACTTTATTTTAAATGATTTACTAAGAAATGATTTTTCCCAAAAAAAACCCTATTCTTCCAATAATGGGAAGAATTTATAAAGCAATAAACCACAATATTCTGATTATCAGCACTTTAATGAGTAGGCACAGAATTGGTAATTTAGTTATCCGAATTGAGATTAAGACTCAATGCATAACTGGTTGAAGAATGTTTCAGAAAAGCCTATTTCCTTGAAGAGATAGGCTTTTTTTATGTTTCTCGCCATTGCCTGTGTTCTCACAGGCGATTGTGCAGGCATAGATTTTTTTATGTTTTTAATCTTCTTTCCGATACAAAAATAGAAAAGATTGCCCTCCTTCTACCACAGTCCCCGTTCTTTTGCTGATAAGCACCACCCCTAAATCTATAGAACGACTAGGCAAAGCACTCAATATATTACCAGAATTGACCCATCTAAATACAGTAGTATCTGAGCGAAGTGTGGCAGAAGTGATAAAAGTATTATCGGTCACATTTCTCAAAAGCACAATACAAGTATCTTGGTCTATCACAGAACGCATCCTTGAGCTAAACACAATCGAATCTACATTCAAGTAGTTACGCTTATCAAATCGGATAAGATTATAGCGGTCATCTATCCGAATGGTATCACTGATAGCAGTGGTAGCTTCAGGATTTCCTATCGGAAAGCGAAGCTGAAGGTCAAAACCGCCATCTTGCCCTGGAGGGCCTACTTCATTGATAGTGCACTGACACAGAAACACTATCATCAAAAAATACAATACTAAATTTGCTTTCATAGGTTATAAAATTATTTGGTAGATTAATTTGTAAGGAACAATAGTTAAATAAAGTAACAAGTTAGTTTAAGTAAAATACTCATCGTCAGATTATTACAAACTCATAACTCATCATTTATAACTCATCTCTCACTAATAAGTAGATGGTCAAAATTAGTTTACACTTTAATCTTGTTATAAAGTACCGATTATCAAAATTTTACTAAGATAACTCATCACTCATCATCGATAACTCATCACTTATTATGCTGGTTACTCTAGCAAATATTCAAAAATTATCCTCAAAAACCTATTTCAGCAGAGAGATTATCACTAGATAATAAAGACATAAGAGAAGAATCTTTGTTTAGAATTTGAGAGATGCTAAAAGTTTTTACTTTAAATCATTGCCAATTTTGTATTTTTGTAAATTATAAAAAGTATTTAACTTGGTTTATAGCATAAAAATAAGTGCGAAAGCAAATTTGAGATATTGAGGAGTAGGTTAGTAAGTGGATAAAATCAAGTACTTGTAATGCTGGACTTAACTTAACTCACCTAACTTTCCTATTCTATGATGTTTCATTACGAGTTATTTCTTTCATTTACGATAATTGAGGAGAAAATTACATGAAATTGACATTTTGGGGAGCTTCCCAGCAAGTAACAGGAAGCATGTTTTTATTAGAAACAGACGATGATTTTAGAGTTTTGATTGACTGTGGGCTGGACATGGAAAACCGCCGCAACAACCAAAATGGTAATGAAACTGAGCCTCAGAGGGGATTATTCCCTTTTGAACCTTCCATGGTGCATGCAGTTGTGCTTACGCATGCACACATCGATCACTCTGGTTTTATTCCTAATCTTTTGAGAGAAGGCTTTGAAGGCAAAATCTACGCTACGTCGGCTACTTATGAGCTTACCGAGATTTTATTGAATGACTCAGCTTCACTCAATCAGAAAAAGATTAAAAGAATTCAGAAAAAAAAGCAGCTTTTTAATAAGCTACGCAATACAAGTGAATACAAAGAACTCTATGTTCATTCGCAGGTACACCAAGCACTTGACCACTTTGTAACTTTGCCTTTCCACAAAAAGCAAAAAATCGGAGAGGGAATTTCCATCAATCTCATCCCTGCAGGGCATTTATTGGGGGCAGCTCATGTTTTGTTTGAGGTTCAAGAAAATGGAGAAAAAAAGACCATCTGTTTTTCTGGTGATATTGGTCGTAAAAACTATCCATTATTAGTAGATCCTGAGCAAGTGCCTGAGGTAGATTATCTGATTTGTGAGAGTACGTATGGCAATCGCCGTCATGACTCCAAATCTTCTCCTGAAGAGCCTGTTTATGAGATTATTAAATCTACTTGTGTAGATATTCCAGGGCGACTTATAGTACCTGCTTTTAGTGTGGGAAGGACTCAGGCTATGCTTTTTACGCTCAATAAGCTACGTTTACAGGGAAGATTGCCTTCTATCAAAATATTTACAGATAGCCCTTTAGCTCTCAAAAGCACAGAAATTCACGAAAAATACCACACTTGGCTCAATCAAGAGGCACAAGACTTTAGAAAAGCGAATAAGCAATTATTTGATTTTGAAAATCTCACTTTTGTAGATAATATCAAGGAAAGTAAAGCTATTGCCAATTACCACGAGCCTTGTATGATTATCTCTTCTTCGGGAATGATTCAAGGTGGAAGGGTAGAATATCACGTCAAAGAAAATCTGAATAACCCTTATGCTACCATATTTTTGATAGGGTATGCCTCAGAAGGCACTATTGGGCATGACCTCAGAAGTGGAGAAAGAACCATTCAAGTAGATAAACGCACTGTCCCTATCAAAGCTCGCATAGAGAGTATTGATAATTTTAGCGGGCATGGTGATTTAGATGATTTACTTACTTTTGTACGTTATCAATCCCCTCAAAAGCTCAAAAAACTATTCTTGGTACACGGTGAAGCCTCTTCTATGCAAGACTTTAAAAACACACTCAATGAAGAAGGATATCACCAAGTAGAAACTCCAAAAAAGGGAGAGAGTTTTGAGTTATAAGTAAATTAGAGGATAAGTAAGTGAGTGAATAAGAGATTAATCACTCACAACTTGTAACTCATAATTAAATATTTTTAACTAAAAAAACTATCAATGTTTTTATACATCAATTGTATCGAGGAAGCACAGCCAGGCGAACAATGGAAAAGATTATTTGAGAAGTCATGGCCTTATTACCGTAAATGGTTTGTGAGTGAAGGCCTACTCAAAAGAGTAGGCTACACCACAAGCTACCGAAAGCTTAAGGAGTATATGCCTGAGCTAGTGCCTACTTATGATGCATTGGTAGAACTTGCTGGTGGAGGAGATGTAGTTGCACGATTTCTAAGCAGCTATTGCCCGCCTCCTTATCTTTCGGGCTGTTCACAAGCTATCTGGAAAAAAGATGGGCTTTCGCTCATCCGTAATTATGATTATAGCCCTTACTATTTTGAGGGAGTCGTATTATATTCTAATTGGCTCCGCCCCGTGATAGCGATGAGTGATTGTAACTGGGGTGTATTAGATGGAATAAATGACGGTGGATTATCTATCTCCCTTACTTTTGGGGGAAGCCAAGTCTTAGGAAAAGGGTTTGGAGTACCTCTCTTGATTCGTTATCTGTTAGAAACCTGTGATACCATAGAAGAAGTAAGTGAGAAAGTCAACCGAATCCCCGTTCACATGGCTTACAATCTTACCGTCTTAGAAGCCTCTGGAAAACATGCAACCATCTTCTTGGCACCTGATAAAGCACCTTTGATTACCGAAGAATTAGCCATCACCAATCATCAAGACCGCATTACTTGGCCTGCTTATGCTAAAATGAGTGCGACCCTAGAGCGACACACACAACTACTCACCAACCTAGACAATCCCTACGAAACGCAAGCCACTTTTTTAAGTCATTTTCTTACACCACCACTCTATCAGACTCGCTTTGAAAAGGGGTTTGGGACTTTATATACTGCCCAGTATTTTCCAAAAGAAAAGAAAGTAGGCTTTTATTGGCAACAAAAACAAATCTTCCAATCTTTTGAAAATTTTGAGAGTAAGCATTTCACCATCGAACTTTCCCAAGGACGCACTCCTAGAATCATGTTTTAGAGAGTTAGTAAATGAACCGTTCTAATCTTAATCTATATCCAAACTTACAAATGCAAGATGCAAGACCGCATACTGCAAAGTAAAAGATAAATTATTTCATTTTATATCGTATTTTCATGATTTTGTAGTAATATATTTTTACCTTTATTATTTGATACTCTAAAAGAAGAAGTTAAATAGGAATTATCAACATACAAAAATAAGCAAGAATAAATTAAAATCATTTTGGGAATAATTCCAATAATGGTTTTTAATTAGTAAATCTTAAAAAGAAGCTTTAAAGGATTGAAATATTACGTCAAGTCTAGGACTTAAATGAACTAGAAAGTTACCAATTCGTTATAAAAATATATTTTTGACAAACAATAACATATATTTTTATGATGAGTTTATATAAATCATTAAGCTATTGATTATCAGTATTTTAAATAATCGTTTTTAGCAAAAAACATGAAATTTATTCTTCAATTCTTTATATTCTTTTTAGGAAGTGTAGCTGTTTCAGCACAAATTCCATTTATACAAAACTACTCTTCTAAACTGTACAAAGGTGCTTTCCAGACTTGGCAAGTAGCTCAAGACTCTAATCAAGTCATGTATATTGCCAATAATGATGTCATTTTAAGATATGATGGGGTATCTTGGGAATCTATTTCAAATAATACAGGAGAATTTACTTCTTCACTTTATACTGCCCCCAATGGAGTAATTTATTTCGGAGGAGATAAAAATCTAGGGTATCTTGCTCAAAAAGAAGATGGCACTATAAAAATGGTTTCTCTTAGACATAAATTTTCTAAAGAAGATATAGAAGAAGATTTAGATATATATGCCATTAAAGCAACTTCTAAATCTGTAGTATTTGCAAATAGAAGTCATTTATATGTCTATGATTTATCTACTCAAAAGATAAAGAAAATCAAGATAAATATGTATTCTCTAAATTCAATAAGTTATATAAATGTATTTATTTTTCAAGATAAAATATGTGCTTATACGCCAAAAGGATTATTTTATTTAGAAAGTAATGAACTAAAACCTTGGGCTAACCTTAGCAAAATAGAGTCTAATTTATCTTCTTCTTTTTTAACCTCTTTTCCTGATAATGACTCTTTACTTCTTTCTATCTCCAAAGAGAATGAAATGTATCTCTGTAAATTTAAAGGCTCGCAGGCAAGTAGTATCAAAAAAATAGGAGGCAAAGTAAATGCACTATTAAAAGATAAAAGAATATTCATAGTTCAACCACTTAAAAATGGATTATTTGCTATCAATAGATTTGAAGAAGGAATTATTATTGCCAATATAAAAGGAGAAATTATCTATAATCTTAAAAAAGAAAATGGATTAAGTAGCAATACATACAATCATATTTTTCAAGATAAAATGAATAATATTTGGCTGACTGGGCACGAAATATCACAGTTAATGCTTTCTTCACCCATAGATTATTATTATCAACCTTCCTCACAAGGAAGTCCTTTTTTAGCCTTAGGCAAACACCAATCCTACCAATATTTAGGCTCTTCTACTAAAATAGATATACTTACCTCTGAGAAAGTATTCAAAACTATTTTAGACAATAACGATGAGACTTGGAACTTTTTTACTTTTGATGAAGAGCTTTTTGCTGCTACCAGCAACGGAATTTATAAACTTAATGGAGAACAAAGTCAGTTAATACTAAAAAAGGATTTTGTATTATCCTTAGAAAAAATCAGTGCTAGTACTTTTCTTTTTGGAGTATTTGACACTGGACTTTGGAAACTCATCAAAGAGAACGGAAATTGGGAAGCATTAAAAGTGAAAGGTTTTGATGATGAAATCAGGTATATCAAAAAAGATGAATCAGGGGATGTATGGGTAAGTAATTATTCAAAAGGTATCTTTAAACTAAAACTAAACCAAAGCCTTGATTCAGTGATAAAGAGTAAGACTTATGGCAAAACAGAAGGACTCCCTAGTAGCACCAATAACCGAATTTATCGTTTAAAAAATGGAGAAATCGTCTTTACAACCATAGACGGGATATACCAATATAACAGTCAAAAAGATAGATTTGAACCTCATCCTGCTTTTAAAAAAGCACTTACTAATAAATGTGTGTATAATCTCGTAGAGCACCCCTCAGGAGATATTTATGTTTGGATAGGAGAATTAAGCCCTAATAGACAAGTAGGAGGAGTACTCAAAAAACAAAAAACAGGAGAATATACCTTAGATACTCGCCCTTTTCATAGAATAGAACTCCCAGCCAATAATTTCATCGTAGATGTAGATGTGCCTATGCTTGTGCTTGACAATGGTAACGTATGGTTTGGTATAGGGGATAGATTATTTGAATATACACCAAGCAAGGCTATCAATATCAATGATAAATTCTCCCTGTCTATTACCTCAGTCATGGCAGGAGATATAAAAACAAAAAGTATTCTTCTCTCTAAAAATAGCCTTGTCCTTTTTAAAGAATCTATCCCTTTTGAACTTAATAAAATTTCTTTCACCTTTGCAGCACACCACTATAAAGAAGAAACAAAGATGCGTTATCAGTACCTTTTAAAAGGGCAAGATAAAGAATGGTCTGAGTGGAGTTACCAACCTAATGCACAATTTAATAACCTCACAGAAGGAAACTATACACTCTGTGTGAGAGCCAAAAATATATATGATGTAGAGTCAGAGATTGTGAGTTTCTCATTTGTAATCAAAGCACCTATATACAGAACAGGGTGGGCTTATTTGATTTATTTAATGCTTTTTGCTTTATTCGTAATTTTTATAGTAAAGTTCTATACCAATAACCTTCTCCAACAAAAAAACCTACTCGAGCAAAAAGTAGAAGAACGCACACAAGAAATCCAACAAAAAAACGAAGAAATCTTAGTACAAAGAGATGATATTTTGCAGATAAATGCAATCTTGGAGCAACAAAAAGAAGAAGTAACCACACAAGCCGAAAAACTACAAGAAGCCAATCAAGTCAAAAACCAACTTTTCTCTATTATTTCGCATGATTTACGGAGTCCACTTAATCAATTAGTAGCTACTTTGCAGATATTCCAAGCAGGTGATTTCTCAGAAAAAGAACTCCAAAAGATACTCCCAGAGTTGAGCGATAGTGTCCAGAACACACTCTCACTTACTGATAATTTACTTTTTTGGGCAAGAGACCAGATGGAAGGAATTCAGATGATGCCTCAAAGCTTTAGGGTCTTACCTATTATCGAGGAAAATATACAGCTTTTTAGACCCGTAGCTACTCGTAAAGGTATAGAACTAAAGAGTAATATTGAAGAAAATTTTAATGTCTATGCTGATAAAGAAATGATAAAACTGGTTTTTAGAAACCTTATCAATAATGCAATAAAGTTTTGTAACTCGGAAGATTTGATTACCCTAGAAGCGAAAATAACTCCTCAAAACCAACTAGAAATAGCCATCATAGATACAGGTGTTGGCATAGAAGCCGAGAAAATCCCACCTCTTTTTTCTAGCCAAAGTACTAGTACCCGAGGTACCTCTAATGAAAAGGGAATAGGTCTAGGCTTAATCCTTTGTAAAGATTTTTTAGAAAAAAATGAGGGTTCTATCCGAGTAGAAAGTGTCTATACAAAAGGAAGCATTTTTTATATCACCTTGCCATTGGCTTCATAGACACCTATAAATCAAATACTTATGACCCTTCATACACTCAAAGAAAAGCTTTATACTCACTGTCAGCAAAGTCTGGAAAGTCAAATCCTTCAAGCAAAAAAAAGTCTGCAAGATATTAGAGAATCTGCCCAACAAGATATCAAAAGTAGCATGGGAGATAAATATGAAACTGGGCCAGCACTTCTGCAACAAGAAAAAGATAAAATCAATGCCCAACTAGCTCAGGTAAATACAATGAAAGAAGTCTTGAATAAAATAGATATAGAGATTACTCATACAGAAGCAAGGCTCGGAAGTCTATTAGAAACCAACACAGGATATTTTTTTCTGAGTATAGGCTTAGGTAAGGTAGTACTAGAAGACAAAATCTACTTCTGTATTTCACTTGCTTCCCCCTTAGGGCAGGCTTTGAAAGGAAACACTTCTGGTGCAGTGATTCAGTTTAGAACACAATCTATTGAGATAAAATCTATAGTTTAAATGATTAGTGAGAGATGAGTTATTAGTTTTTAATAGACTTATAATGAGTATTTTACCTAAACTAACTTGTTACTTTATTGAATGATTGTTCCTTATAGATTAAGTGATTTTCAGACATCATCATAAAGGTGAGATGCTCTGAAAAAATCTCCAAAATCACTTAAATCATCGTAATTTTTATAAATTTGTAAACTATTTACCAAAAATCTTTTTTTCTGGTTATAATACTAATTAAAAAGTATCTAAAAATATAACTATTTTTTAGCTCAATCTATTTTGACTCTAACCAATGATTCTAAATCTTAGGAAAAAGTAAAATGGATATTTGTTTTTAACTCTAACTCAATTGATATTTATGCAAAATATTTGGAAGACCGTCTTAATTTCTGTTGTAGCAGGTTTTGTGGGAGCTTTTGCCTTTCAACTTATTGTTAATCCTAAAAGCATGAGCCGTTCAGAGCTTTCATTAATAGAAGAACCAGCACTTTATCGAAATGTAAAAAAAGAGTCTATTCCTCCTAGTAATGGAGAAATCAACTTTATTGCTGCCTCAGCTCTTAGCACACCTTCTGTGGTGTATGTCAAAACTGTCTTTGATAACTATGGCTCTGCCAATATCTTTGATTTTTATTTTGGAGATGGGCTAAGAGGGCGTAAATCTATAGGCTCAGGCTCAGGTGTGATTTTTACTTCTGATGGATACATCGTTACTAATTACCATGTAGTAGAGAATGCAGAACGCATTGAGGTGCTTCACCAAAAAAAGAGTTATGAAGCTACACTTATAGGTACTGACCCATCTTCTGATCTTGCTATTATCAAAATTGAATCTAAAAGTCTTCCTGCTGTGAAGAGAGGCAGCTCCAAAGAACTACAAGTAGGTGAATGGGTAATCGCAGTAGGAAATCCATTTAACCTAGAATCTACAGTTACGGCAGGGATAGTAAGTGCCAAAGGGCGTGATATAGCCTTGCTGAGTGGACAGTTTCCTCTAGAGTCTTTTATTCAGACTGATGCAGCCATTAACCCTGGTAATAGTGGGGGTGCTTTGGTCAATATTAAAGGAGAACTAGTAGGCATCAATACAGCCATTTTATCTCGCACAGGCTCTTATACTGGGTATGGTTTTGCAGTACCTATAGACATTGTGGCTAAGATTTTTAATGATATTATCCAATATGGAGAGGTTCAAAAATCGTTTACAGGGATTCAGGTATCAGACCTAGACTCTGAGAAAGATAAGAAATATAAACTTAACCTTGATAAATATGAAGGTGCAGTGGTAGTAAATATTCAAGAAAGCAGTGCAGCAGCCAAAGCAGGTATAGAAGAAGGTTCTGTCATTCTTAAGATCAATAATGAAGCCGTAGAAGGCAAGAGTAGTTTTGAAGAGATGATTAGCTATTACCGCCCTGGAGATAAAGTAAAGATTACTTTTCTAAAAAATGGTAAAACCCAAGAAATAACCATTACACTGACCAATAGAAATGGTACTACTGAAATCCTCAAAAATGAAATATATGTCTCTGAAAAACTGGGTGTAGATTTAGAGCCAGTCTCTAAAATAGAAAGAGAACGCCTCAAAATAGAAGAAGGTGTAAGAGTAGTGAAGGTAAGAAGAGGTTTGTTTAGTAGATTAGGGATTCAAGATGGATTCATCATTACTTCTATCAACAAAGCACCTATTTCCACACCTGACCAAGTAGAAAAAATACTGGGTAATATCAGTGGAAAGGTCTATATAGAAGCCGTTAGCCCTGACGGAGTCAAAGGCTATTTTAACTATTATTTTTAATAGGAATATTTTTAATACATCAAACTTTTGGAAATAGCATAAAATGGAAAATGACAAACAAAAAGCACGTAACCTATTAATAGGGGGTGTATTGGGAATTATCTTAGGAGTTAGTTTTAGTCTTCCTATATTTATTTTGGGGGGAATAGGGGCGTTGATATGGTCTCGACAACTAACCAAAAAGAAAAAAGGACTCTCTGCTCCTGCCTCTGTCCCGAGATTTGAACTGACAGATGATCTTATCATCCGCCTTGCCAAACGTTTGGATGGACGAATCACTGCTGAAGATTTATCTGCACAGACCAGCCTTACCGTAGAGCAAGCCAAAGCTCGTCTTGAATCGCTTCAGCAAAGAGGTGTTTGTGATATAGATTTAGATGGAATCAGCTTAAATGGTAAAATTTATTATCAATTTGATTAAACAAAATAACTATGTTTCTATTTCTTATATTCATCTTGATGGGAATGGCAAGCTTGGCTCTTATTACATTTAATAAATCAAGCAAGCCTATGCAAGCACTTAAAAACTCCCATACTTCTTCTAAATTTGAGATGACAGATGAACTTATTATTCGCCTTGCCAAACGCTTGGGTGGACGAATCACCGCTACAGACCTTGCTGCTCAGACAAGTTTCACAGTAGAGCAAGCCAAAGTACGTTTAGAGAGCCTTCAGCAAAAAGGTATCTGTGATATAGATTTAGAGAACATGGGGATAGATGGAAAGATTTATTTTCAGTTTGATGTCTAGCAATGAGGAGTTATGAGAGATGAATTTGTAAAAGATTCTCAGGCAATTGCACCTGTCTTCACACAAGCGACTTTTTAAATTTTTCATGTCTCCACGAACCAACATTAAAACCGACTAAACCTCTCCTTTTTACACTTCAACAATTATCACCTATTTAACTGACATAAGTCATATTAAAGGTTGATGATAGCCTCTACCTTAGTAACTCATAAGTGCCAATCTAAAGAGCATTTATAAAAAATAAGGATAAGATAAAGTAATCTCAATCAATAATATGAACTCCATAGAAGAAATCATAGATAATGAAGAGTACCGAGATAGCATTGGTACAGTAGATAAATCTGGCAAGAGAATTTGGATTTACCCAAAAAAACCAAAAGGCTGGTTTCATAACAAACGCCTTATTGTAGCAATCGTCTTACTCATCATTTTCTTTGCTACCCCTTTTATCTGGGTAGGAGGTCATCCTTTTTTCCTTTTTAATATTTTTGAGCGAAAGTTTATCTTGTTTGGGAATGTATTTATGCCCCAAGACTTTCACCTAGTGGCACTCTCTGCGATTACTTTCTTTGTTTTCATAATTTTGTTTACGGTGGTATTTGGGCGGATATGGTGTGGGTGGGCTTGCCCTCAGACTATCTTCATGGAGTCTGTCTTTCGCAAAATAGAATACTGGATAGAAGGAGATGCCAATCAGCAACGCAAACTCAACGCAATGCCGTGGAATAGTGAAAAGATTACTAAAAAAGTAGAAAAACAAACCCTCTTCGTGATTATCTCTGTCCTAATTGCACACACTGCTATGGCATATCTCATCGGGATAGACCAAGTAGCACAGATTGTTACAAAATCTCCTGCTGAAAATTGGAGTGGTTTTATAGGTTTGATAGTCTTTACTTTCATATTCTATGGGGTATTTGCTTATTTTCGTGAGCAAGCCTGTATTGCTGTCTGCCCTTATGGAAGGCTTCAAGGCGTATTGCTGGGCAAAGATTCTATGACCGTAGCCTATGACTGGATACGTGGTGAGCCAAGAGGAAAACTCAAACGCAAATCTCCCAAAAATAAAGACAAAGCCTTTAGCCTAGATGATTTAGAAAAACCTGAAGGAGACTGTATTGATTGTAAACTTTGTGTGCAAGTATGCCCTACTGGCATAGATATCCGCAACGGTACACAAATGGAATGCGTAAACTGTACGGCATGCATAGATGCCTGTGATGATGTCATGGAAAAAATCCATAAACCTAAAGGACTCATCAGAATTGCTTCTCATAATAGCATAGTCAATAAAGTCAAACTAGCTTTTACGCCTCGTATCATGGCTTATACTGCCTTATTAGTTGCCTTGCTTTCGCTAGATATTTACTTAATTAGTAACCGAACCAAGGTAGAAACTACTATCTTGCGTGTGCCAGGTGCTTTATACAATGAACTTCCCAATGGCAATATTAGCAATATTTATAATATCCAGATAGCCAATAAAACCTTTGAGGATTTACCTATAGAGTTAAAACTGATTAATAGCAAAGGCAATCTCAATATCGCTGGTGCAAGCATAAAAGCCGAAAAAAACAATACTACCGAAAGTGCTTTTGTGATAGACTTACCTATTTCTGAAATTACAGGACTCAAAACCGAAATCACCATAGAGGTCTGGTCTAAAGGTAAATTGATAGAAACTGTCAAGACTAATTTCTTAGGACCTGCACCCTGATAAGGAAGATATTGATTATAAGTTACTTTGGTTATTAGGATATAATTAGCTGATAATAAGCATCTTACCGAAACTAAATTATCGCTTTATTTCTTTTGTGTTCCTAATCTAAATTTTGAAAAAATAAAATAGTCATCATCTAAAACAAATAAAATTATGAACTGGGGATACCGCATTGCAATTCTTTATACAAGCTTTGTCATTTTTATGATTACAATGGTAGTCATGACCTTTCAATACAAAGTAAACTTGGTAGCACCAGACTACTACAAGCAAGAAATGACTTATCAATCTGAAATTGATAAAATAAATAATGTAGCACAGCTTTTAGAAAAGGTCAAGCTACAATACACTGATAAAATGCTTTGGCTAGAGCTTCCTAATGGGGAAGCAGAAGGAGAGATTTTATTTTTTCGCCCTTCGGATGCCAGTAAAGACTTCAAAATAGCCCTTTCCACAGACTCCACTGGTCGTCAAGCATTGCCCACAGAAGGTCTAGCTACAGGACTTTGGCGTTTAAAAATAGACTGGACTGCCAAAGGAAAAGCTTTTTATAGTGAGCAACGCATCAAAATCAATGCACAAAATATAGAGATTCTGAATAAAAAGCTCAAGCCTATTTCAATGAAAAATTAACTTGAAAAGATTCATTCATTACGCACATTCAAATCATAGTTCAATATTATCACCACCAAGGGTACAAGAGCACGAAGAAAGAACCTCCGTGTTCTTAGTGGTAATACGGATGAAAAACCCATATTTTTATTCCATAAACCCAAACAACAAATGCTACACAAAACCAACATAGAAGATTAGAATGACTCTGTAATTATAAGAAGCTAAATCAGCAATCGACCAAGCATGGATAATCTGTGAGCCTTATCTCATCCAAAAAAATAATTTAACCTATTGTAATAATTTATTAAGACTAGCATACTATTTTTGCCCCCTAAAATAGATAAACTAAATGCCACAGTTCAAAGATTATTTTCAACTTCATTTCATTGTATTGATTTGGGGCTTCACAGCTATCTTGGGGCTTCTGATACACTTACCTTCCGTAGAGTTAGTATTTTACCGTACTTTAATCGCTATTCCATTTTTAATGTGGGTAGTCTATGCCAAGCGTCGCTCTTTTAAGATGCCCTCTAAGGAATTACTGAAAGTATTAGGTACAGGAGTGCTAATAGCTGCCCACTGGGTTTTATTTTTTGGAGCTGCAAAGGTTTCTACGGCTTCTGTATGTTTGGCGGGGATGACCACAGGTTCACTTTGGACTGGAATCTTAGAACCAATCTTTTTTAAGAGGAAAATAAATAGCTATGAGATAATCTTAGGTCTGGTAATTATTTTTGGTTTGTACATTATTTTTCAGTTTGAGACAAATCATATCTTAGGTTTGAGTATGGCGATAGCCTCTGCTTTTTTGTCTGCTCTATTTAGTGTCATCAATGGCAGATTGATTACCAAACATGACCATTTTGTGCTTACTTTTTATGAGATGATTGGAGCGAATCTTGGGATTGTATTATTTTTCCCTTTTTATGCTATCTGGATGACCTCAGGGCAAGGTTTACAGCTTTTTGCTACCCCTATTGAGTGGTTTTATATTTTGATATTGTCAGGAGTCTGTACTGTTTATGCGTATTCTATTGGTGTGAAATTAATGAAAAAATTTACTCCCTTTGCCATTAACCTCACTGTCAATCTTGAGCCTGTTTATGGGATTGTGTTAGCATTTTTAATTTTTGGGGAAAAAGAAAAGATGACGACAGGGTTTTATATGGGCACTTTGGTGATTTTGATGGCAGTGCTTACTTACCCCATGCTCAAAAAATATTTTTCTCAGATACAACAAAGAAGAGCTTTGCAACTAGCTAACCGTAAGGTAATTAGGTAGGAGATTCGTTATTGGTGATTGGCTTGTAGTTATAAAAAAAAATTACTCACTTTTCGGTGAGCAATTTGTTTAAAGGTTCATATTTAAAACATCTCTTCACTGCAACTCATAAAAGGTAGTATTTTCATACCTCTTTAAAAGTGTTGCCACAGAAATTAGACCGTTGCTAAAATCTACACCTTGCTCGAGATAGCGAATCGTACCGTAAGGTGCAAAGTGCATCGCTATCAGTAAATTGGTGCGGTGAAGCAGGACTCCTTTGTAGTACTTAAACTCATATTTTTCAATATTGAGCATTATTTCGTACTTCTTCAGAAGTTTTTGCATCATTTCGTCTTGCTGTTCGCAAGACATGGGTACTTGATAACCCATCTTTTGGATCAAGTGCGGTGTTACCTGATATTTACCATAGGTAATATTATAAGGATCTACCACTTGACATTGAGATCTACTCTCTTTCTCAGCGATTACATATAGGAGTTTGTTATAGTTATAATCAAGTCCAGTGCTTAAAGCGATTTTGAGAATTAGGATATATAACATACGAATAAACGTTGGTTACGAAATTATTCTTACTTACCTAAGTATATTTTGATGTAAAGTTGATTTGTTTTTGGCAAAGTCATTTTACATCAAGTTTTTAAACTTGGATTTCGGAGTTTTTAAAAAAAAGCTTGTTTTGGTTAAAGGAATTTAGAAAATGAGAGGAACTTCTATGGGATAAACCTCATTGTTCTTGAAGAAATGGATATTTGTGAAGTTATTCATTGTGCTAATATTTTGGTGTAAAAAAGTACCTAGGATCGGGATCGAACCGATACGGGGTTGCCCCCATTGGTGTTTGAGACCAACGCGTCTACCAATTCCGCCACCTAGGCTTATAATTTGTTTGTGAATTGGAATGCAAAGTTATATAAAAAAGAAATAATACAAAAAAAAAGTATGTTTATTTTCAAAAAACTTGAAATAGTTATACTATTTCCATTCTTTCTAGCGAATAAGCAATGGGTTCATCGGCAAATAATATTTTAGTGTTTGCCCATACTGACTTGAATAAATCAGAATTTCTATAATTCTCCAAATCTTCTTCTGATTTCCAAAAACTATATGTATGGTAAATATTATCCTGTTTTTTATCTCTCAAAAGCTCTAAAT
>Ga0163144_10009256_pt1 | contig 21178 bp, 16 predicted proteins | sample OliLak19BULKMAT1_FD_123175 | JGI IMG/M metagenome (GOLD analysis project Ga0163144, IMG submission 123175) | Freshwater microbial mat bacterial communities from Lake Vanda, McMurdo Dry Valleys, Antarctica - Oligotrophic Lake LV.19.BULKMAT1 | ecosystem: Environmental > Aquatic > Freshwater >... | reverse complement strand
GTTTTTTTCACAAACTACCCTGTGCACTCCCGAAGTGTAAAAACCACCTGTTAGATGCTCAAGCATATCTCCACAATTGACAACAATGAGATTCTCTTCAGTATAGGTCTCGACCTCTTTCCAAACATCTTCACAAAGAAGCTCTAAGCCTTTATCACGGGCAAGCAGTAGTGTAAGAAGATTAATATCTGTGTGTTTATAAGCACACAAACCTGCCGAGTTTCCACCCTCATTTACTTCTCCATCATCTTTTAAGGGATTTTCTTGAGGAGGGTAATGAATCGTTCTAAGTACACTATTACTAAGACAGTCGTTGAAATGACTCTCGGGCAACCTAAGTGTCTTTGCCACAAAAACCATGAGCTTCTGATAGAGTTCATCAAAATCTCGAAAAAGATCATCTTGAGTTTCTTTGAAATTTGGAACTTGAGACACCAAAAGCGAATTTGCATCACGAGTATGCCAGAAATGTTTTTCATCAGCATTTTTAGCATCAACACCCGTTTCAATCCGCATTGGAGTATAGCCAACCTGATACCCAGCTTCCGGCCGAACATACGTATTTCTGATTGTCTCCGATAGTTGAATAAAATCTTTCCAACATTTCAACGACTTCATTATATGATCCTCATTAAGCTCATGATTCTTTAAAAAAAAGAAGCCTGGTTTTCTAAGAGAATAATTGAGTCTCAATAACTCAGAGGGATTTTTCTTATTGAGCAAATTAAAATCTATAATATCTATGTTCATTTTTAATAATTTAAAGGTTTCTTACATAAACAATACTATCAAATACTTTATTTGTCAAAAAATTAAACTAGATATATATGCTATACTGACCTTATGAATGAGGACCTAAGAAAATATGAACTTTTCAGAAATATCCCAAAAAGAAGTTTTCACCTTGCAGTACTCATGCTTATTTTAGGCGCGGTTGCTGTGGGTGATTTTAAGGACAGAGAAGTAAAAAAATACTTAAATAACACCATCTTAAGCCAAGACGAAAAAATTGAAATTCAAAACAATATTATTGGCCAAGCAGAAAATGAGCTTGAGGCATTAAAGACAGTGCTTCTTGACGAAAAATCAAAACGTGAACAATTTGAAAATAAACTAGATGATATAGACGATACTGTGGATGATCTAGACAAACTTTCAAAAACTGATGAAGAACTTCTTATGAAATATTCAAAGGTTTATTTTTTAAATGAACACTATGTGCCAGTCGAACTTACGACGATTGATAATGAATTTATTTTCAACAAAACAAATACCTACAAAATCCATGCCAATGTTGCACCATTTTTGAAAGACTTACTCGAAGATGCTCGTGATGATGACCTAAGTATCGCTGTCGTTTCAGCATTTAGAGACTTTGGTACACAGTCGATATTAAAATCAAACTACAAGGTGAACTATGGCGCAGGCACCGCCAACCAATTTTCAGCCGATCAAGGATACTCAGAGCACCAGCTTGGTACCACCTTAGATTTTGGAACAATTAAAAATGGTATTTCAGGGTTTGACACAACAGAAGAATATAAATGGCTTGTTGACAACGCTCATACCTACGGCTTCACTCTATCCTATCCAAAAAACAATAGTTACTATGTATACGAACCATGGCATTGGCGTTTTGTAGGTAAAGCACTTGCAAAAAAAATAGATAGTGCTGATACTTATTTCTACAATCTAGACCAAAGAGAAATAAACGAATACTTAATAAAAATATTTGATTAGTATCAAATCAGATACCCAGATGCAATACATTGAGATATTTTAAATAATATAATTTTGACCACCACTAGACTCAACACAGCTTGCACCAAGAATGCTTCCTTTTTTCATACCATCTTCAATGGAACCACCACAAACTATTTCGTAGATAAGTCCCGACCTGTAAGCATCTCCAGCTCCAGTCACATCAACAACTTTTTTAGCTTTTGATGAAGATATTTTCACACTATCATTTTTTTTAAAAAGAGTACTTCCTTTTTCTCCATAAGTAACGATAAGATATTGTAAACCTTTTTTAAAAAGCATTTCATGAGTTACACCAAAAATATTTTTCATAAAATAAGCTTCTTGCTCATTTAAAATAAGCATATTAGCCAGAGAAACTGCCTCAAGAAGAATTTTTTTAGTAAAATCTATCTTTATCATCTGACCTGGATCGACTATTACAAAAGCATCCTTATCTGCAAATTTATTAAATTCTTTTAAATCTCGAAGGATACTTTCGGCCTTACCCGGAGAAAATATAGCAAGTGAGATAGATCTTAGTTCATTTTCTTTAAAAAAAGAACTTACATTATTTTTATCTATAAGTTTATAATAAGAATTTGCTTGAAATACTCCAATTTGTTCATTTTTAGTATCTGTCATTCCATAAAAAACAGAAGTATAAGCCCTCTTATCTATAGAGACTCTGCAATCAACCCCTCTATTTGAAAGATGATCGGCATATTCACCAAAATCCTTACCAGCTCCCGAAACAAGTATCGGATTAGCTCCAAGTATTGAAAGTCCATATGCAATATTACCTCCAGTTCCACCAAAATGAACCGTCTTTTCACTACCACTAAACATCATATTTTGATTATAAACCTTATCCTTAGACACGATTATCTGATCTCTGATGGGAGTTGTTAGTCTAAAGATAGTATCATAAACAACTGAACCCGACACGAGAATTTTAGGAAATATTTTTTTTTGTTTTTTTGACATAAACCTACTCAGTACCTTCTTCCCAACTTGAAAGATATTTTTTCTGAATTGGAGTAAGAGTATCGATGCTAATACCAAGTGCCTTCAATTTTAGAGAAGATATTTTTTCATCTATTTCTTTTGGAAGTGTGTATACAATGTTTGAAAGCTTTCCTGCATTTTTTAAAATATATTCAACACCAAATACTTGGTTTGCGAAACTCATGTCCATAACACTTGAAGGATGACCCTCAGCACTTCCCAAATTTACAAGTCGTCCATCAGCAAGAACATATATTTTTTTATTTCCAAGATCATACTCTTTTACCCCATTTCGTGTTATTTTTATTTTCTTTGAAATTGATTTTAGAGCTGTTAGGTTTATCTCAATATCAAAATGTCCTGAATTAGAAACCACACAACCATTTTTCATTTGAGAAAAATGTTCTTTATCGAGAACATGCTTATTGCCTGTAACAGTACAAATAAAATCTGCATTTTTAACAGCCTCTTTCATAGGCATAACCCGAAATCCGTCCATGTTTGCTTCTAGTGCCTTTATAGGATCTATTTCAGTCACAACAACTTGTGCACCCATCCCACGAGCTCTCATAGCGAGACCTCTTCCACACCAACCATAACCAGCCACAACAAATACACTTCCAGCCAAAAGACGGTTTGTGGCACGGATAATACCATCTAGGGTAGATTGTCCTGTACCATAACGATTGTCAAACATATGCTTAGTTTTTGATTCATTGACTCCAACAACTGGAAACATAAGTCCCCCATCTTTTGAAAGAGCTCGAAGACGGATAACCCCTGTGGTTGTTTCTTCGGTGCTACCTTTTATGTTTTTTATTTGAGAAACTCTATTTTTATGAAGCTCTGAAACCAAATCTGCACCATCATCCATTACAATGTTAGGATTCAGATCAAGAACAGCATTTACATGTTTAAAATAAGTTTTTGAATCCTCACCCTTTATTGCAAAAACATTTATACCAAAATCTTTAACAAGAGATGCTGCTACATCATCTTGTGTAGAAAGTGGATTTGATGCACAAAGAGAAATATCAGCACCACCTTTTTTAAGTGCAATCATTAGGTTTGCGGTTTCAGCAGTCACATGAAGACAGGCGCTTATCTTTGCACCTTTTAACGGCTTTCTTTTACTAAAATCACTTTCTATTATAGTTAGAACTGGCATATCAGATTTTGACCATAATATTTTTGAAAATCCCTCTTTTGCAAGACTTATATCTTTTATATCATATTTCATATTTATACTATACACGAAAAAAATAATTTATAAAAATTAAACAATACCCTTAAGGAGTGCTCCCACAGAATAAGAAACTACCGCTGCAATACTTCCAATGAACAGGGTTTCGACTGAAGCCACAAATCTTTTTTCTTTTGTTATCCGACCTCGAACTCCTCCGATAAAGAGAAAGGCTAGAGATGTTGCGATGATTGAGACGAGAAATTCCTTGCCTGTAAATATTTTAAAAACTGCAGACAAGACATAGGGCAAAAGAGGTATTATTCCGACTACAACAAATGACAAGAAGGTTGCAAAGGCATTTTTAAACGGATTATCCTCAACATCACCTGTTTGAGCACGATGAGATTTCTCAGAAAGATAATTTGAAGAAGCCATCGAAAAACCATCAGCAAAAACATTTGAAAAACCAAGAATAAGAACAATCGCGGGTGATAGGTTCGCTCCAGCAACCCCAGCAATTATTGCAAAAGTTGTCACAGTTCCATCTATTGATCCATATACAAATTCTGGAAGATACTTATCTATTATTTTCATGGCATACATTGTAACACGCAAAGCAAAACTTGCGTCATAGCACCTAACATGTACAATCCTTCTTATGGATAAAAAAGTTCTTATTTTTGGAACCTTCGACGGACTACACGACGGACATATTTTTTTTATTTCTCAAGCTAAAAAAGTGGCAGAAAATCTTATTATTTGCGTGGCAAGAGATGAAATAGTTTTTACTATAAAAAATCACTATCCGAAAAAAAGTCTAGAAAACCGTATGAGAATACTTTCTGAAAAATTTACTAAGGCCATCATTTTAGCCGGAGATGAAGCTCTACAAAAATGGAGTGCGGTACTTGAACATAAACCAGAAATCATAGCACTTGGATACGACCAAATGACCCTTTATCAGGCACTTTCAAAAGATAGAGAACTATTCCCTTTTTTAAAAGATATCATTATTATAAAAGACCACAGAGGTCAAGAACTTCACTCAAGTATTCTTAATTACAAAAATATAAAAAAATATGAAAATACATAGATTCATTGGAGATTTTGAGATAAAAGAAAAAAACTTAAAAATAAAAGATAACATAATTATTCATCAAATGCTTAGAGTTTTAAAACTAAAAGAGGATGAAAAAATAAAATTATCTGATGGTCATGGTTTTGAAAACACTTACACTATAAAAAAAATAAATAAAAACGAACTTTTTTTAAAAACTGATAGCAGTCCGGAGGCTACTCCAGAACAAGCTACTAAGGTCACTATTTTTATGACAATCCTTAAAAAGGAAAATTTTGAGATAGTAGTAGAAAAAGCAACAGAACTAGGTGTTTTTAAAATTATTCCCATAATAAGCTCAAGAACAATAAAACAAAATATAAATATAGACCGTTTAAAAAAAATAGCACTTGAGGCAAGCGAACAATCTGGACGAGGAGAGGTACCAGAAATAGCGAAGGTAGAAAAATTTGAGGATATTATAAAAAGACGAGGCGAATTTGAGGATGCTTGGATTTTCGAACAAAACTCAAAAGAGTCCATAAAAGACACCAAAGTAAAAAATCGTGCAGTAATTATCGGTCCTGAGGGTGGATTTACAAAAGAAGAATTAGTTCAAGCCAAAAAATACGAATGGGAAACAGTATCCATCGGGTCACTAGTACTGCGAGCTGAAACTGCTGGAATAGTTGGCGTATATATGGCTTTATAAAATAAAAATACGCACTTGGCGGTCGGACAGCCAAGTGCGTATTTTTACATTTTCTTCTCTTCTATGGCCTTCATGATACCTGTCACAATAGGCAGATATCTTGGAGCAACGATTGGAGGATTATATTTTGCGAGAATCCCCTTCACATCCTTACCTTCGTAATAATGTGAGGTATTTGGATTGTTACCTCCTAGATTCCAGGCAATAACTTCGATTGACTTATCAATCGACTCAAACTTAATCTTTCCACTACCCCAACCGAAACAGTTGTTATTACCACGAATGACAAATTTACAACCAGTCGATTCTGCCATCGCAATTGCTGGCAATAGATTCCACGGGAGATCATTTTTCTCTGCTTCAAGAACAAAGGTCATGCCTGAGCCTTGAAGTGGGAGATTATAATCAGAAAAATATTTGTTAATCTTCTCTGCCTTCACATATTGGTCACACTCAGGGTTAATGAGAGCTTCCTCAGTAAGGATCCCATTTTCATCTGTACATAGTACAACTTCACGTGGTGACTCTGGTTTTAGAGTAAAATCACTAAAACTAAAGCTTGTTGCCAAAATAGGAAATGCAACAAATGCGTGGAGCGCTCGAAACATGTAGTTTCGAAAGAATGATAATTGCATATTTGGGCGATTTTGCTTCGCCAACTCTATATTCTGCATGCCCTCCAAGGGAGAGCTAGTCAAATGTTAATCCTGTTAAAAGCTTTTTAAATAAAAAAGCCCTCATTAGGCATTCAAATATCATATCATACTTAGTAGTAAAAGTCAATCTTATACAACATTTTTACCTATTGTCAAACTTAAAATACCTTGTAAAATAAGTCTTTTTTAGAAGTATATACTTGACAAATATATGTAAAAATAGTCTTAAGATAAACCAATATAATGCAAGACAACCGAGGTATCTAGTGTTTCCTTATAAAACCCTCGATTAAAAGCTTCTTCATCTAGTCTTTACCACAGAGAGAAAGGTTTTTCCTGACCCTCACCACTTTTTTTACTACTCCGAATAAGTGATACCGAGAATCGAGACCTAAAATGAACTATTTTTCAAGACCATTCATTGTCTTTGCTATATTTTCTTCAATTTGCTTAATTTCTTTGAGTTCAGCCTCTAAAATATCACTTGCCTGTTCGAGTTTTTCAAGCTTTTCCATAGCTTCTTGTTTTTTTGTAACACCCTTTTTAATATGATCAAAAAAAGTATGTCTTTTAGTGTTTATAGCATAGAGAGCAACAATTACTGCCCCAATAATGGCAATAGTTATGGGTATAGAATATCCACTATTTGCAAAAAAAGATTTGGTGTTTGCATTTTTTATGACCTGATCTTGAAAGTTTATCCATTTTGATCGTAGATCTTCCCTTTCAACTTTCCCAACATTAAGCAGTCCTTTTTGAAGAATACTTAGAAGTTCTGGTTCATCTTTCGGCACTCCAAAAGCAAGTTCATAATCAAACCCTGTTGTACCAGCTATTCTTACAGAAGAAAGAACTGACCGAGATGTATAGTGAGAAAGTGACGCAATGTCTAGGACCGCAGCATCTACATCATTTAATAAAACTTTCTGAAGCGCCACTTCATCGTCGGTCACTTTTTCAAGGACTATTCTTGGATAATTTTGTTTTAAATAAGACTCAACAGCATACTCGCTTCCAACTGCTACTCTTTTACCTGAAAAATCAACGGGACTAAGATCGCTTCCCTTAAAAGAAGAATCTTTTCTAACAACAAAAACCGCTGGTACCGAAATATACGGATCTGTGAAATTGAAAAACTCTGATCTCTCTTTTGTTTCTGCTAATGTTACAAGTACTGACGCATTGTTACCAGATTTAACTTCTTCCATAATCTGGTCAAGAGATCTAGGTTCTTTATACTCAATAGTAGCTTCGAGTTTTTCTGCAATAAGCTCTATAAAATCTACACTGTAACCCTGCAAAGTGCTTGCACTTTGAGACTTGAGAACATAAGAAAATGGTGGAAAATTTTTCTCTGGTTGAACAACAATAGTACGACTACGATCTTCAAACCATAAATTTTCCTCAGGAGAAATAAGCTCAGATTGAGCTTGGGTCAGTGTTAATGCTGGTATAAATATTAGAGAAAATAAGAAAAATAAAATTGTCTTTTTGAGTTTACATTTCATATATAAAGCACTCAATAGAGTATAGCACATTTTTAAAATAAAACTTTTTAAATTTTGGGTATATCTATTTATTTTATATTGGATCGTCTACGATAAATAACAGCAGAAATTAAAGCAATAAGAATAAGCGGTATGATCAATGTCAGCATGTTTACTAGACTTACGAAAGTATATTCTCCCGAATCAGATAGCACATTTAGTTGAGCACCAAGACCTGGTTCTTTTGTAGAAGTACCTTGTCCAACAAAGAATGGAATAGCTGTATAGACTCCAGGTATTGCTTCAGAATTTGAAGTGTATTCAAAACTACCATCAGAATTGTTGATAATATAAACATCAGAAATAGTATGCCTCCTTTGACCCAACATATCCAAAAGTTTATCCCCAAAAGTTTTTTTAGAAACTAATTGAAACTCAATGAGCGTTAGAGCGTTTGGTTCACCAAGACCTTTTACAAAAAGTTTACCTCCAGGATAAACAACCGATGAATAGTCAATAATGACCGGAAGTGCTGAAATTTTATTAGAAACATCGTCCAAACTCTGAGGAGTATACGTGTTGCCTGATATAGTAGAATTTGAAAATCTTTCTAAGATTTTTATTTGGAGTGTAGACAATCCATCTAAAACATTGGTTCCAAAACCATCATTTTTTAAAATTGAACCTTCGGTAAGTCTTATTTCAGAAATACCAGTTTTCTTTGCTTTAAAAAATACAGTAAAAAGAAGTTTACGTCCACCAGAAAAACCCGGATCAAAGGTAATACCTTCAAATGAGATACTTCCTTTTGAGACTTTTGGCGACTCGTTTATCCACGAAGTTACAGTGTCTGACACAACAATGGATGTCGGTTCAATCATCATATCTGAGTATGTAACAAGACCAGAAACTGCATTTATTGCCTCACCCGAAGTATTTACAAAAACCTGTACCGAAAAAGTATCGAGTGGAACAATCTTTGTCGTACTTGGAGAAAAACCAAAAATCGCAGCGTTTGAACTAAAAGGATAGCTAAAAAGAAGAATAAAGAAAACAAAGAATGCAGAAAACTTTTTTATATTAGAAACCAACATCATTTTTCAATTATACTCTTATTAAATCGCTTTTTCAATGAAAATTTTGACAAGAGATAAGACACGACAATAAGAATTATTATAATAAAAACATTACTAACAGGGATACCCGAATCAAAGGTTTTTACTACTCTAATATTTCCACTTTTATCTACAGCTTTTACATAAATTTGCTTCCTGAGTGTTTGATCATTTATCTGATACGGACTGACTGCCTCATACCAAGACCCTCTTCCTTCTTTGACTTCATAATAATCAACACCAGAGCCAATATCTCTCGTTTCAAAAACTAAAAAATACTGTCCATTAAAAATGGATTCATCATTACTTACCATCGGCTTGAATACTTCAGGAGGACGCTTGTCGGCGACTATTTCTCCCTGAGCAATACCCTCTTTTGAAAGAGTGAACGAAAAAGATAAAGCACTTGTCTCAATACTACTACCCAGACCATCATTTGAAGCAACAAAAACATCTTGAAAAACAAATTCACTCGATCCTTCTTTCTTTGGATGAAAAAAAAACCTTGCTATTTTAGCTGGACCCTTTGTATTTGTTACAGGATCTATAAGCCCACTAAAACCACCAGCCATTATGCCTGATAAGATGATATGGTTACCATTTTCTTTTGGTGATTCGAGCCATGAGGTTACTATCGTGTCATCTTGATTGGCATGAATAAACTCAACCAAAGTTTCATCAAATACAATATCAAGAAAAATCGCATTTACAGATTCTCCTTCTGCATCAAAAAGCAAATCAACATGCCAATCTTTTGTTGAAGAAAAAACAGAAACACTAGGTGTGTCAAAATATATTTGAGCACCAAAGGTAGTCACTGGTAACGACAATCCTAAAAAAAAGATTAGGCAAAAAACAAAATATGTAATTTTTTTATCCAGTCCATTCATAAGCCAAAATACTAAAATCTCTAATATCTACTCGACCATCCATATTTAAATCTACCTTTTCTGGGGGATTATTTTTCTTATACCAAAATGCAAGTATCGAAAAATCTATAAGGTTTATTCTGCCATCACAGTTTATATCAGCACGAATACTTCCACAGACACCATCTACCTCATCTGTATTTCCAATACTAAAAGATATAAGAGAACTAAAAGGACTCTCACTTTCTTCTTTTATCGATTTTGATTTTGTTTGATAGAGCCCAAGTGGGAAAAATCCTGTATCGAGAGTGTAATAATAAAGTCCTGTTTGATTTGTATCAACAGAAAAAAAATCTTGAAGAGTAGACTTTAAAGAAATCGAAATAGTTGCATTTGGTGCACCTTGTCCAGATATAATCATAGAATTACCCTTTTTAATAACTTGTCCAGAAACAGAGATTGTTGGCGAGAGAAAAATTCCTGAGATTGTCGTAGCTACATTTTCGACGATAGATAATGGAAATGTAAAAAGAGTGGATCTTTTAGAATTTACATCTTCGGTAACCACCGAAAAAGTATAGGTGCCTTGTGGAAAAGAAGGGATATAGACAGAAAACAAAGCATTTTGATTTGCAAGAGTTTGTACAAACTCTTGACCATTTTTAAGAACAAACACAGGAGAATTTGGATAGGCAATACCAGAAAATGTTATCGAAGCAGGGACTGAACTAAAACCCCCACCTCCACCTCCCCCATCTCCTTCTTCATCCACCTCAATAAACCCAACGATAGCCGAAATAGAAACATCCTCTATTTCCACAAACTCATCAGCAGATATTTTTAAAATAGGTAAAAATAAAATAGAAAAAATTAAAAACAAACCAAACACACGGTGAGATTGTCGTTCAATAAAACCATTTTTCATATAGTCTATCCTACCACATCCTTATCCATTTCTTTTTGGAGAGAGATACGAGCCTTAGCTATAACGATGGCATTATAACGACGAAGTGCCTTGCCTATACCATACCAAAGGAGGAAAGCGACAATAATCATTACAATTAAAAGCTGCCACGGTATAACAAAAAATCCATAAGAATCTTTAGAAGTGAGCATTTCTTCACCATATTCAAGTTTTAAATTTGCACGATAGTATCCAAATCCAAAATTCTTCCATTCATAGCCAACTGCTTCAAAAAATCCCATCTTTCCATCACGCACTTCTGATGCACCATTTTTTGTCTTCCAATTTACATCAAAACGACGGGTAGAGTTGGGTAAAATATTACCTTCTACCTGGTTTGCGGGTACACGAGAAGATACCCAGCCTAAAATATGACGAATCTTTATATCGCCTTCTGGTTTTATCCTATCATCTCCAGAATTTTGAAAACGATAGAAAAAAGGAACTGGAAGTGATGTATAAAATCTTTTATTTTCTTTTGTAGCAAATTCTATTACTCCTCCATTTTCAGAAACATCACCACTTACAGTTAGGAGTATTAGTATTCCTGTACGAGCACCAACAGAAACTTGGCCACCTTGACCATTTGGACTTGTTCCCCAAAATAATGCAGCAAAGTGTCCACCTGGCTCAGCATTTGTTGGAATCCTAATTGTTATCGGAATAGTTTTTGATTCTCCTGGTGCAATATAGATAGAACTATCAGAATTTATCCATGTACCAAGATCATCTTTTGGTTCAACAAATGATGGCGAACCTGTTTCTCCTTGAGCCTCAAAGTTGGCAAACGAGGAATAAAAAGTTGTTCCAGTTTCTTCTTCATTTACAAGAATCATTTTCTCATTTATAACTTGCCCTGGATCACCCCTAAGCTCGAGACGAACTGGAGATATGGTAAGTGCTTGTGTTTTAGAAACACCAAATGATGTTAATCCTAGTGCAAGGATGAAGAAAGAAAGAAATATGCCTCTAAAGTAATTCATGAATAAATATAAATTTTATTTAATACGTAGAAGTAGCAATAAACGTAAGTGTATCAGTATAGTCAGCGTGAGCAACCGTAACACCAGAGATAGCAGCTTGTACCGCTATTTCAGCATGAGCAGATGCCACAGGAATTCCACCTGAGTTTAGAATATCTTCACCCGTAGTGGTTAGTCCCTCTATAGTGTTTGTTTCAGAGTTTGTAGCACAAGTGTTTGCTGCATAAGGAGCTGCAATAGTAAAACCAGTCAACCCTGCGGTAATTACGCAAAGTCCATAATTTTCTGTGCCATCAGCAATAGTTCCATCTGAGCTACCAATATTATCACCTGGAACAGATGTAGAGACTAGACCGTTCACTCCATTTGCATTTCGAACTGTTACAACCACTCCTCCAGACGCATTTGTATCTGCTTCTGCAATTATCATATTTATGGAGTCGGTTGTACCTGAAACTCTAGAGTCAGTTGTAGTGATTGTTCCAAGAGCGACTGAATAAGGAGTAGCGTTTTCACCGTCAGATACAGATGTATCTAGGTCAAAAGTTAAAGACTGGTTTACTGTAGCACTAACAGAGACTTGGTCGTCGTCTATAATATCAACAGTGATCGTACCAGTATCTCCAAATACTCCAGCAATAGCTATAGTGTCATCATCATCAACTGCTCCGTTTGTTATAGTACTTGATGAACCTGTAGCACCCGTAGTCGCTGCAGTTCCCCAAACGAGACGCATACAAAATCCTGCGGTTAAAGTCTGATCAGTTTCTGGGGACAAGGTAATGACCTGTGCGGTAACATCTACTCCCCAATCTGTCGCAGAAGGAATTAGTGCAACGACTTCATCAACATAAGAAGCTGAAGAACAAGTAGCACTGTCTCCAAGCTCTATATCGAAATTGTTTGCAGCTTCTGCAGCTAGAGTAAAGTCTGCACTAAAAGTAAGAGTGATGGTATCTGCACCACCAGTTTGAATACCTGTTGGAGTTGCAAATTCTATAGTACCGTACTCATTGGCGGTAGATGCTTTGAGTCTCCCGAAGGTTGCTTTCGCACTAGTTATAGTGGCCGCGAAAGACTTGCTTGGCATTGAAAGAATGCTACCAAAAGCAATTATTGAAATGAGTGCAAAACTTGTGATTTTTTTAATCATAAAAATTTTAATTATAATAATATATTTTTGTGACTCTATTATACCATCTATGTTTAAATTTTATTTAAACTAAATATGTGGATATCTATTTTAGAAAAATATCTAGAAATTTCCTGTCGCAATATAGGTAATAGTTGTTGAATAATCTCCCGCTGGTGTAAGTCCAGAAATATTTATTAGATAACGAGCACTAATAGTTTCAAGAGTGGTTGGAACAGTTTCTGAAACAATGGTTGTTGGTGTACTTACGACATATGTCCAATCTGGATCTGCGTGATTGTAACCAGTTGCAATAGTCGCGTCGCCATCTGTTGAGACACTTATACCAAACTCTTCTGTGCCTGGTGTACCATCTGCATTGTTATTTATAGAAGCGGGGTCAATATTGCCTCCACTTGTCGTCATAAGTGGACCATTGTAAGAAACAACATATCCAGATGGTGCATTTGTGCGAATAGTCATAGTATGAGCAACGACGTCAGTTGTAGAGCCACCAGCATTATCTGCCCAAGTTGCCTGAGCTGTTGAGAGTGCACCAAACTCTATCGTGCTATCAGAAATGCTAAAAGCAATAGATGGATTTACCACACCCTGATAATACTGAAATCCATACTCACCAATAAAGTTTGTAGATGAAGAATAGCCTTGAATATTTAGATTATTACTTGAACCTACTTGGAAATTTGTAGAAGAACTATATCCACTTCCTGCCCCAACAACAGGATCCCGAACTATAAAGTTTGTGCTTGTAATATCGCTTGCATAAATCACTCTATCAGCAAAGAGAAAAGACAAAATAAAGAATAATAGAAAATTCTTAAAAAATGTCTTTCTTTTTTTCATTCTAAAAAATATAAGAAGGAAACTACTTTGTTTCCTCTCCGCCTTGAAGTTCTTCTCGCGTCACAGAATCCTTTGGAGAATCACCGATAGTAAGTGGTGCAACAGTAATAATCTTGTCAATTATAACATCATAAAGAACTGCCATCTTTGCATTTGTATAGATCAAAACCTTGTCTCCCTTTTTCGCATTAGCAAAAAAAGTTTGGTCTTTTAAAGCCTCAGGATCAGAAACAGTAGCGATGGTTGGAATCTCATCTTTTGGAAGTACTATATGCATACCAACCTTTTTAACCAAACTTTTAGCTTCAGCTTCAGAAACAGCGTTTGGATTTTGTTTTGTAATCGAAACTTGGTTGAAAAGATACACAGAAGTTCCCGCGAGAATAATGACCAATATGATAAGAATTTTTGGATTTAATATTTTTGAAATATTCATAAAGAAATTTATTACTAATAATTATAATTGTGCAAATTATATCACACAGTTTTGATTTTACTCAAATAACCCATATAGTATATTATGCTGAGTGATTAAACGCAATAATTTAAAAGTGTAAAACTTTATTTCAATACTATTTACGATTTTCTTCTACAGCGTCATAAACAAATTTTGATATTTCTTGTATAACCTTTTCCTGGTTTTTAAAATTACTACCTCGAGTCATAACACAAAGAATATACGGCCTATCTGGATAGTAAACAATCCCACAGTCATGAAGCTGTACTTCGGTTGATGTCAACTCTAGTGCACCCGAAGATGCTTCATTTTTTGTAAATTCTCCAAACTTATGTGCTACAACAATATTTTTAGGCACTCCAGAAGCGATTCCAGTTTTGTATTCAACCTCAGAAAAAATCTTGAGTAATCTTTCTGACATATCGCGATTTAGATATGATGCATTGTAGAGTAGACGGAAAAATGAAGCGTAGTCCTTCACTCTAACATCATCTTTCATACTGAGTCCACCGATTGAGGAGTAAATATCATCTATATAATAATTTGGTACATGTTTAAGTAAAATTGGTACACCCTTATTGTCAGAATATATTATAGTACGCTTGCCTACCTCTTCAAGGGTGTACTCCTGACCTTCTTCTAACTGAAGCGAAGCAGAAGTATTTTTTTGAGGATATGCACCATCAATATCATTTCTATTAATAAATACATTTTCTGAAAGTACCGAAGGCTTATCCTGTGCATAACGAAATAAACTCATCACGAGTGGAGTCTTTAAAAGACTTGCTGGAACAAAGTATTCTTTTTCATTTATTCCAAGCCAAGGACCGTTGTTTAAATCTCTAAAATAAACCGATACAAAATTTGTATCATAGTTCTCTTTGAGATCTTCAACCTTATTTAATAAATCTTTCCTGAAAATAATAGATTCTTCTCCTTGCTCAAAAGCTTCACAATCAAGTATAGGGTTAGTAAAAAAATAAGATTTACTATCATGAATAATTCTATTGTTAGACTCATCATTACGAGTACTAAAAATAATATAAATTAGCACAAGTACACAAAGCAAAAGAAAGCCTGAAAGCAATTTCAAATTTTTATTTGAAATTATGAAATTAAATATAAATTTTTGCATAGATCACATCAAAAAAAACTAAAACTCTCCTGTTGTTTCACCATCACTAGACGATTCTCCCTCAGCTCCTCCAAAATCAGGAGCCTGTGATTCTTCTTCTACAGTATCTGTGGGAGAATCTTCAGTACCCTCATCTCCAGCACTACCAGTATCTCCTTCTGTTGAACTATCACTGGAAGATTCATCTAGATTTAGAGAACTGTCTGCATCCAAGGTATCTCCGCCACTTATAGAATCTAATAGAATCTCATCTTCACCTTCATCAATAATCTGTAGTTCTGGAATATCCTCTGGTGCCGGAGATTCTTCTCCCAAACCTTCTTCTGGTTCATCGAGAGTAAGTCCTTCAAAAATACTTTCGAAAATTGTCGCGTCTTTCACACCGAGTGCGAGCCAAGAAAAACGAATGTTGGCAACAGCTGGCTTGTTTAAAATAATAGTAAATCCATTGATATTTTTATTATAAACAACAAATTTATAATCTTCACCAAAGAGCGACTCTAGAGAAACTGCGTCAAAATTGTCAGTCGCTTCAAAGGTCATGTTTGCGTTTACAACCGGAGTAGTCAGGTATGGTTCTTCAAAAAGAATATCCACCTTTGTATCACCAGCATTGATTATTGCAAACCCCGCAGTGTCTTTGTTAAATAGTGGCGGTACTTCAAACTCAACAGGTCCACTAAAGATGACATTTCCAGAAAATGCAGTTTCATTATTAAAGAAAGATAATCCTTCAAAACGCGACTCGCCATCAAATGAAGCAAGACCAGTAGCTGTGAGTGCTCCAGTTGTTATCGATTCAAAGGTATTAAATGTATTTATTTCGCTTCCAAGAAGATCTTCAAGAATTATTATTCTTTCATCGAGAGCACTTATCACTGGAGATTCTATAACACTCGCAACAAGAGTACCAGCAGAAACTACCCCACTAAAGAGTGCGTCACCAAGCGAATTAAACATTGCCTTCTCTGTTCCTGTATCATCTTTTATAACAAATCTTCCACCTGAGAGAAGTAAAACAGAGATATCATCACCTAGATTATTTTTGATACTTAGAGTAGTGACTTGGTCTGCAAATATAGATGGCGTAAGTATCTCTACGGCTGATGCCACTCTGTCTGTAAACAAACTTTGTATTTCTATTTCTTCGCCTTCATAGCCTTCTTTCACTTGTCTTAGAAAGGTCATAATAGAACCCTGTACTGTACCATCATCTACAACAGAAACTTCAAGACCATTTATTATTTCTGTATCATCTTCATTGGCAAGTTTGTATTCCTCGGCAAGATGAGCAATATTTTCTCCGAGTGAATCTGAGATGCCAACAAAGACCATTGCATATCCACACTGATCACCATCTGAAATATCTATCACACCATCTGCATCGACTGGCGCTTCATCTTCTGTTTCTTCGTCAAAAGGACTTTCGCCATCCATGCCTGGTATTTCAACATCGGCAAGTGTCACACCTGGACCCTCACTCATCATTGTTTCTGAAATATCAGGAAGTGGTGCATCACAAGAAACCATGCTTATCGGCTCGTTTATAACCTTACCGATCACAGGCCCTGCTTTTGTTGCCTTCATGGCAAAACCTTCTTTACCTGAAGAGGTAAGTTCATCCCCAACTTTTATGATTCCATTTTGAGTTGTAACTTTTACAGGAATACGACCAGCAAGAGCTATCGGATAAGAATTTGGGGCAACAGGACCAAGAATGAGAGCCGGTGCTGCTGATACTACCCCGAGAAGATTTGGCTGATACTGTGAACTTGACATTGTAATACCTGCAGGTTGTGATGGTTCGATAGCAACCACATCTCCAGCGCTAAGTGGAACATTTGAATAGTAGTATTCTGCAAGGTCGGCGCCACCAATAAAACCAATCTCAACACCAAGTGATCCACTGGCAAAGATACCATCATTTAAAATCTCAGAACGTATATTGAACAATTGATTTGCTAAATAATCAAGACCTTGCCCAAGTCTTACATCTGCAGTCTCAACCCAAAAATTTGCTTTTGAGGTCAAAACTATTGATCTACCAGACAAATCAATTGAGCGAATATCATCATAGCCTGTTCCAGTCCACTCAGCTAAGTAATCATCAGTCTTATCTGTATCTCCATGATAAATATCGGCAATAATATTTGGTCCTGCCTGATGGTTGTAACATGTAACACCACCTCCATCAGATCCATCATTTGTCCCAATACACATCTGACGCGCCTCACCAAGTGGCGACTCACTAGTAATACCAATAGCATAAACAGAATTAGATGACCCATAAAGAGCTTCTGGATCAACTTCAAAATCTGTTGTCGTATCTGGATTTACCGACCAGGCAGGATTTACTGTTAGAGTATTTGTTGTATTTGAAATAACTCTGCGCGTTTGTCCAGCACCCGTATTCCCGGTTAGTGTTACCAGAAGTCCAGCAAATTCATTTGGAATCCAACTCTCACCCGTATCTTGTACAGTTGTAGAAGTTCCTGCCGTTGCATTGACTACGTTTATAACTCTTTTATTTGCAACGGCACGCCCATCACCATACCAATATCTAACCTGAGCAGGAGTAAGAGTCGCCTGTGTTGTTGTTCCATTTTGAAAAGAAACCTCATCTATATATCCATCCCAAAAATTTAAAGCGTTACCAGAAGCACATGCTCCACCTGTTGTTGTACTACAAGACCCTCCAATGGTTACTATCTGACTACCATCAAGAGTGCCAACATTAGCAGTAGCATTGCTTAAGTTTAGTGGGTTGCCATCTATATAAGCATCAACATCATTAGCATTAGTTCTTGATACGACTAAGTTGTGCCATTTGTCATCATTGTATCTTAATGAAGAAGTAGCTGTAATATCATAGGAGGAACCTTGCGTCCAAACAGCATCATCATCATTTGCCACAACAATAGTACCTGAAGATGTCATGTAGGCAGCGAGACATCCTATAGCTAGACCAGGAGTAGTCGTAACACATTTTTCAAAAAGCATATCGACTCCACTTGCTGGAAGGGTTGTTGAGTGTCTAAACCAAATTGATAGGGTCCAACCAACTGTAGACATGTTGAAAGCAGTATCAACATCACAAATACTGTCAGTACCCGCATTTGCATTAGAACACAAATAATCATTTGAATTATCAAATAAAATCGATTTACCCTTCATTCCCGTTTGATCAAGAGCTGGTGATCCATATATTTCCATATCTGTATTCATGACACTCCAGTCTTGAGCAATAGTACCAGAGGTATCATCCAAAGGAAGATAACTATCAACCAAACCACTTATTAAAGATGTTTGTCTTGTTGTATCGTAAAATTTAACCCAACCGAAAAACTGAGTCGTTTGGTTATCATGAAGTTCAGCTAAACCTAAACTATGTCCAACATATATCAAATCTGAGCTTCTTGCTGCAGTAACATCTGCTAGCGACCCCTTTGAAACAACCTCTAAGGCATCAGGTGCTTCAGCTATTATATTAAATGTCGTAGGAGCGATTTGAGGACCAGTTCCCATGGTTTCATCCCATTTTGCAGTAAAAGATCCGTTAACTTCTGATATTTTATCAGAGTCTACATCATTCCATCGCTCAAGTTGGTCTTGTGTTGTGTTTAGACCATAAAGCTCTCCTGTTCTTTGAATATCAACAGCAGTATAATCATCAGCCGTTACGTCAGAATACTGAAGAAGTGTTTGAGCTGATATGTTTATAACAGTCATACCAGAGTCTGTAGCAAGAGCCACAAAGGTAACTCCATTTTGAGGAGAAAGGTTTGCCGCAGATCCAATAGTTGCGACAGTATTACTACCTTTCATTAGGGCAACAGAAACATCATTAACATTCATCCATTCGGCAGATGTACCAACTGGGTCTAATTGTAGGGATGTATTTACATCACTCGCATAGGTAACGGCACTGTTTCTACTTCCTATCCCAAGATCAGCTGAGGCACGTTGTGTGGCATTATAATTCCACATTCTGTCATTAATAAAATCAAAAGCATACAAACCACCCGAAGAACTACCCTTAGCTCCCACATAAATGACTCCATTATATGCGATTACGCTTGTTGGGTTGTTATTTGTATCTACGCCAAGTGCATAGCCTGAAGCATTTTGTGAAAACTTCATCCACATTATATTGTTTGTTGCATCATATATATAAAGTGAATCAGTTGTCACAATCAATAGAGCCTTTCTTGGGAAATTTTGAGAATAACATCTGTCATCGGTATCTATATTACAAGAGTCACTTGGACTATCATCTAAAGATTCTGTATACCAAGAAAGCTGGTCAGTTGTTGCCCAATCAACCCATCTTCCACCATCGGAATCCGCGGTTGTATCATATAAAAATGTATCTTGAATATTAGTAAGTGCAGTATTGTCTGTTAATCCTTGCGTAACAACCTCACCGTAAGTAGAAGAGTTGCCACGTTGTGTAGGTGAACCCACTTGGAGAAGTCTCTCTGTTGTTCCAACAATACTAGTCGTTCCTATTCCAAGCCTCCCATCAGCATCAACAATAAGAGGCGATGTATCTCCTGATACATCATCGATTCTAAGAGCAAGATTTCCTGTACCTGTTGCATAATGATTTATACGAAGACCAGTTGTAGCACTATTTGTTCCTGTATTGTCTATTAAAATTAAATTTCCAGTATTTGCAGCATTTGAACCAGAAAGAGTAAATGATGCAAGCGATCCCGTGAAAGCAGTTGATGACGAAGCTAATGTCATACCCTTTCCTGAAGTTAGAGCATTTGCTGTTATCGAAAGACCAGTTTCAGTATCAATACTATTTGCGGTAATATTCATTGCATTTGCACCACTTGATTGCTGAACAAGGTCAAGTCCTACAACTGCCCCCGTGGTATTTGCCTGATCGAGTTGAAGTAAAAAAGCGCTGTCTGTACCTGAAGATGAAGGATTTGTGAAGATCAATGAATCATCGGCTGTAGTTAGGGAAATAGTTGTATTTGTTCCATCAACATCACCTCCATAAGTATCTTGAAGTGTGCCTCCACCTCCTCCACAACTCGCCCATTTAAAGTCTCCTCCTCCTGACGTTTCGTAGGTTAGACATTCTCCATCTGCTGGTGCACCGTCTTCTGTTGCATAATCTAGGTCGTCAGCATCGATTGTACCGTCTAAAATTTCTATTGTTGTTACAACACCAGAATCAATATTAAATACTGTTCCACTTCCTGAAACTGTAATATCCCCATAATCACCATCTGAAACACCAGCACCTGTTGAATCTGCTCCGCAAGACCAGCCACTTGCATCTGTGTATTCTAAAATCTGTCCATCTGCACAACCTTGTATAAGAGTAAGTCCATTAGACTTTACTTCAAGACCAGAACCAGAACTTGTTGTTGCTGTTCCACCCGAAGTACCAAGAGTGATAGCATCTGCATCAATTTTACCAGTTGAAAGAGTGATGATTTCGTTTCCAGAACCTGCAGTGAGAGTACCACTTACATCTAAGTTTCCAGAAGAATCTACATCAAAATTTGTTCCATTGACCGAGATTGTTCCACCAGCATCAATAGTTATCGCATCATTGGAATTAATATCAATGTCACCACCTGTTCCAGTTGCGTTGATATCAATCGCTGCTGTTCCTGTACCATTTGAAATTAGACTAATAGTTGAAGTTGTTCCACCACTTGCGGTTAAAAGAAGTGCTCCTGCTGTTGCTTCATTCGAAGTAATATTTACTGACGAACCAGTCGCGACTATGTCTATATCTTCACCCGCTGCTGCACCTGATGCAAAGATGTCTATACCTCCCGATGTTG
>Ga0163144_10009255_pt1 | contig 21179 bp, 15 predicted proteins | sample OliLak19BULKMAT1_FD_123175 | JGI IMG/M metagenome (GOLD analysis project Ga0163144, IMG submission 123175) | Freshwater microbial mat bacterial communities from Lake Vanda, McMurdo Dry Valleys, Antarctica - Oligotrophic Lake LV.19.BULKMAT1 | ecosystem: Environmental > Aquatic > Freshwater >... | reverse complement strand
GAGCACGCGCTCGCCACTGGCTTCGATGTCGTGGAAAAGGCGCTCAATCTGGTGTTCGAGCGTGGTAACTTCGCCGCCGTCGACGGCCGGGATTTCGATGTTCAGGCCGCCGGCTCCGAATTTTCCGCCCACGGTGCGTCGCGCGACGCCGACCCACTCGGTCAGGTGGGCGAGAACGGGGACTTTGACTCCGGCGGATTTGAGGTTTTGGAAGACGTTGTCGAGGAAGCTGAGTTCGTCGGGGTCGCGTTGAACGTCTACCAAGCCAAATTTCCAACCTTCGCTGAGCGCGCGGGTTCCGACTTTTAGGGCGAGCGAGGTCTTGCCGACCCGGCGGGGCGCGAGGAGGAGGACGTGGTTGCCTTCGGCAATGGTGAGCCAAAGAGCGTTGGTCTCGGTGTCACGGTCGTAGAAATCTTCTCCCTCGACGGGCTGCCCGAGGATATTGTTCAGGTAGCCTTTTTAATTCAAATTCGAATTACTTCAATAGTGAATTATAGCTTCATAACATCGTTGCTCCAGCCCAGCGCGAGCAAGGTCGCCGCGCGCTCAAAGCCGCACGCGGCGGAGGCGGAGGGCGTTGCCGACGACCGTGATCGAGCTGAGGCTCATCGCGATGCTGGCGAACATGGGATGCAGCAGCCATCCGGTAAGTGGATACAGCGCACCCGCGGCGAGCGGCAGGCCGGCCGTGTTATAGGCGAAGGCCCAAAAGAGGTTCTGCTTGATGTTGCGCAGCGTCGCCCGACTGAGATGCACGGCGCGCACGAGGGCGGCGAGGTCGCCCTTCACCAGCACGATGCCGGCGCTGTGCATCGCCACGTCGGTGCCGGTGCCCATCGCGATGCCGACATCGGCGGCGGCGAGGGCGGGAGCGTCGTTGAGGCCGTCGCCGGCGAAGACGACGATCTCGTTGCGCTGGCGATGTTCGCGGACGAGTTCCTGTTTGCGCGCGGGCGTGACGGCGGCGTGGTAGCCGTCGAGCCCGAGCTCGGTGGCGACGGTGCGCGCCGCCTCCTCGCGGTCGCCGGTGACCATCACCACGCGCAGGCCGAGGCGTTGCAGTTCGCGGATCGCGGCGGGCGTGGTGGGTTTGATCGTGTCGGCGAGGGCGATGGTGCCGGCGACGCGATCGTCGACGGTGACGGTGACGAGCGTGTGAGAGGAGGCGACGGAGGCGTCGGCGCGCGAGACGGCCACGCGGTGGCCGTCGACGGTGGCGCGGACGCCGACGCCGGGCTCCGCGGCGAAGTCGGTGGCGGAGAGGATGGCCAATTTGCGCCCGGTGGCGGCGGCGACGATGGCGCGGGCGAGGGGATGTTCGCTGGGTGACTCGGCTGCGGCGGCGAGGGAGAGCAGCGCGTCGGCGCGGCTGAGTTGAGGGTTGAGAGATGAGAGTTGAGAGAATCCGGAACCGGAGTCTGGCGTGATCGTGACGACGCGCGGAGTGCCGGCGGTGAGCGTGCCGGTTTTGTCGATCAGGAGGGTGGTGGCGCCGGAGAGCCGCTCGAGGGCGGCGGCGTCCTTCACCAGCACACCGGCCTGGGCGCCGCGACCGATACCGGTGATGAGCGAGACGGGCGTGGCGAGGCCGAGGGCGCAGGGGCAGGCGATGATCAGGACGGCGACGGCATTGAGCAGCGCGTGGAGGAAGCGCGGTTCCGGGCCGACAAAGAACCAGAGCGCAAAGGTGAGCGCGGAGAGCGCGAGCACGATCGGTGTGAACCAGGCGGATACGCGGTCGGCGAGCCGGGCGATGGGGGCCTCGCTGTTCTGGGCCTCCTCGACGAGGCGGACGATCTGGGCCAGGAGGGTGTCGCGACCGACGCGCTCGGCGCGCAGGAGGAAGGAGCCGGAGGTGTTGAGCGTGCCGGCGCTGACGCGGTCGCCCGGGCGTTTGGTGGCGGGCACGGGTTCGCCGGTCAGCATCGATTCATCGACCTCGCTCGTGCCCTCGGTGAGGTTGCCATCGACAGGAATGTTCTCGCCGGGGCGGACGCGGAGGACGTCGTGCGGCTGGACGGCCTCGAGCGGCACATCTTCCTCGAGGCCGGCGGCGCCAACGCGATGGGCGATCTTCGGGGTGAGTTTCATCAGCGCCCGGATGGCGGCATCGGTGCGGGCGTGGGCGCGTTGCTCGAGGATTTGACCGAGCAGAACGATGGTCGTGATGAACGCGACGGCTTCGAAATAGAGCGGGACGCCGTGCGCCGTGCGGAGGGCGGCGGGGAGATGTTCGCCGAAGACGGTGGCGAAGATACTGAAGAGAAACGCGGCGCCGGTGCCGGTCACGATCAGCGTGAACATATTGGTGTCGCGGTCGCGGATCGATTTCCACCAGCGGCGGTTGAGCGGCGCGCCGGCCCAGAAGAACACGGGGGTGGTCAACGCGAGCTGCACCCACGCGAGCACGTCGGGATCGAAACGATGAAAGAAATCCGGCGCGAGCATCCCGCCCATGGCGAGGACGAGCACGGGCACGCTGAAGGCGAGGGCGACCCAGAAGCGCGGGCGCAGGAAGCGTTCGTGGGGCAGGCCCATGTAGACGGGCTCGTGGGCGGCGGGCGGTGTATCCGCATTCATCGCACCGTGATGATGGGCGTGGCCGGGAGGGCCGGGCGGCGGGGCCGGCGAGGCGCCCGGCGGTTTCCCGCGACCGGAAGCGTGACAGGAGTCGGAGGGCGCGGGAGGAGGAGAGTGCATCGTGCCAGGGAGACGGAGCGAACGGATTGATCTTACACAGCCGGTGCCCGAGGGCCAACGGCGGGGAGAAATTAAACGCCGCACCCTGGCGCTGCTGCGATGCGGGGTGCCGGCGTTGTCAGGCCGGATCGCCGCAGTCGCAGTCGAGGCAGGCGCCGTCGGCGCAGGCGCCGCAAAAATCGACGAGCTTCGCGCGGAGTTCGGCGCGCGCACGGTGGAGCGTCACACTCGCATGGTTCGCGGTGATGCCGAGGGCGATGGCGGCGGCGGAGACGGACTCGCCGCAGAGTTCGACGCGGCGCAGCAGCTCGGCGTGCGCGGGCTTGAGGGAGGGGATCAGGCCCGCGAAGCAGTCGCAAATTTGCTTTTCCGCCTCGCGGTCATCCGGGGCGAGCGCGGCGTCGGTGGCCCACGCCTCGTCGCGCCGGCGGGCGGCGCCGCGGCTGCGGCCGTGATCGATGATGACGTTGCGGAGAATCTGATAGAACCAGGCAACGCTCTTCTCGCCGTCCTTCAATTCGTCGGAACGCTGGAGGGCCTTGATGAGGCCGTTCTGCAGGAGATCCTCGGCATCGGCGGCATTGCCGACGCGCGAGACGAGGAAGGCTTTGAATGCGCTGCGATGAGCGAGCAGCGCGGACGCGACATCGGTCGAGGCGGGCTGGGACATGCGGTGAAAGCTAACGCTTTCGCGCCCGAGGTAAAGTCACCGTTGGGAGAGGCGCGGTCGGCACATCCAGCCAACGCCCCCTGGCCAAGCTCGTTCCTCCACCCGTCGAAATCCCGCGACACGGAGCAACCGTGTAACGTAATACGTTACACTTTGCCGGCGGGATGGAGTCGGGTGGTTCGGTGCACCTGAGGGCTTTGGAGAGGGAGACGGGGGCGAGGTGACGCGCGGCGCGGGTGCGCCGCGAGGGTGTTCTCGGTGGCCTCGGACGCGCGCAGCACGGTGGCCTCGTCGGGGGCGAGCGCGCCGTCGGTGCCGTGGCGCGCGGCGGCGGCGGCCGAGCTGCGCTGGCAGCCGGTGGCGAGGAGGAGCGAGATCGGTGCAAGCACGGCGATGATGAACAGGGGTCAACGACGGTCTGAACCCAAACTGGATTCAGAATTTCGTCCGACAGAACAGAGGAAGCGGTGCGAGGACTGAGGTGCAGCACACCATCGTCGCGCAGGCGGCGGCGTGGGTCATGGAGTTCTTGGCGGTGGCCTTCGCGACGTCGATCGTGCCACTGCAGCGGCCGCATTCGTGGCTGCGTGCGGTGATGGATGCGCCCGGGGCACCTTTGCCGGCGGGGCCGCGGTCGCCGATCGCCCAAGTGGTCGTGGTCTTGCAGGCATCGCATTTGCCGGCGACGGGCGGTTCCGTCTTCGGGGCGGCGGCGGGCTTCGGAGCGGGCTGGGCAGTGGTGCGATTAAAATATTGCGGTCCAGGGCCGGCCAAAGTGACGACGGCGATGAGACTGGTGGCGAAGAGGCCCGCGGCGGCTTGAAGGAGAGTTCGGGAGGTTTTCACGATTTCACCTGTGGTGGTTGGAGAGTTGATCGGTTCATCCAGCACTACACTTCTCCGCGTCGATTCCCTCGGCGGATACGGCGCATCGATTGTCCGGACCTGCGCAGATACTGGCCGGGTCGGTGCGAATTCTTTGCCGGGCGAAAACAAAAAGGCCAACAGCGCGCGCCGTCGGCCTCCCGGAAAGGATTTGAATCCGTTGTCTGGTTACAGGCGCTCGACGGTCACGGTGGTCGGGCCCTTGGCGGGGCCGACTTCGCAGGCGACGACGGCGCCCCGACCGGAAGGCAGCGCGACGAGCGAGGGGAAGCGCGCGTCGCTCGCGTATTTCGTGGGCGCTGCGCCGCGGAAATCGCGTGCGGACACGAGGTCGTTACCTTGTTGCCAGAAGACAAAGGTCTGGCCGTCGCGCGCGATCGCGACGGGCTGCTTGCCCTGGCCGAGGAGCGTTTCCGCGCCGTCGGCGCCGGTGACGAAAACCTCGCCGGCGCGCTGCCAGACGGCGCCGAATTTTCCGTTACCGAGCGCCACGATCCGTCCGCCGTCCATCGGGCAAGCGTTGAGCGTCCAGGTGCCCGTGCCGAGCTTGCGAGCGGCGGTGAACTGCGCCGCGCCCTTCGCGCGAGTCGAGAGCCACATGTCGCGCGTGCCCTCGATCGCGTTGCGCCACATCACGGCGAGGTTGCCCTGCGCATCGAAGAGCGCGGTCGGGTGGCAGCATTCGCAGATCGATTTGTCGGGCGATTTGTAGACCTGCTCGTTCAGCGCCCACGTGCGGCCACCGTCGTGCGAGGCGGCGCCCCAGAGCTCCATCTTTCCGTTTCTCAGATCGAGCCACGTCACGAACAACTGGCCGGCTGGCCCGCCGGCGAGATCATGCAGGCCTTCGCGAGCGCTCGTGGGGTCGGAATTGATCGAGGCGGGAGCGCTCCAGGTTTTGCCGCCATCGGTCGAGGTGAAGGCGAGCAGTTCGTGGGCGACGACCGTGACCGTGAGGCGATCGCCGTGGGCGGCGATGCGCGGGCCGCGGCGCATGCCGAGCATGAGCTGCGGCACGTGGGCGACCTTGACGGCGGGGGCGAAGGTGGTGCCGCCGTCGGTCGAGCAGGCGACGAAAACGTCGCCGGAGCGGGCGGGCGGTTGATGGCCCTTGTGTTTTTGTCCGTCCGCGTGCGCCACCGGCGTCGCAGCCGGGGTGGCGGTGGTTGCGCGGCCGTAAGCGAGCCAGACGCGCCCGTCCGAGCCCACGGTGAGCTGCGGCTGGGCGGCGTTGGGGATGGTGACGGGTGCGGCGGAGGCGGAGGGGCGGGAGAGGGTGAAGACGAGAAGGAGGACGAATGAGACGGAGAGACGGGGAGAAAAGGAGAGGGCGAGACGGAGCGACGGAGCAAAGCGCATGGTGGGTCAGGGGGCGATCGGGGAGGGTGTGGAGATTGGAGCGGTTTCCGCGGCGCGTGCGAGTTTTCGTTCCCAATACCAGGTGAAAAATACCGGGACGGAGAACAGCGACACGATGTCGAAGATCATGCCGCCGACGACGGGGAGGACCATGGGCTGCATGAGTTCGGAGCCGCGGCCGGTGGACCAGAGGACGGGGATGAGTGAGAGCAGCGTGGTGGCGTTCGTCATGATGGCGGGACGGCGGCGGCGGAGGCCGGCGTGGAAAACGCGGCGGTGGACCTCGGCGACATCGCGCGGCGGTGTCTTGAACTGCTCCTGGATGTAAGTGCCGAGGAGGATGCCATCGTTGAACATGACGCCGAGCAGGACGATGAAGCCGACGACGACGGCGGTGGTCATCTCCGCGCCCCACCACCACACGAAGAAGAAGCCGCCCGCGGTGGTGACGGTGGCGTTGCAGAGGATGATGATGGCGGTGATAAGCCACGAGCGCGTGCCGATGTAGATGAGCACGATCATCAGTGCCATGGATACGGCGATGATCCAGCGGAGCGATTCGTCGGCTTTCAGTTTCTGCTCGTAGCGGCCGACCCAGCGGAAAGTGGCGCCGCTCGGCAGCGTGAGGCGGCCATCGGCCAGCGCGGCGCGGAGGCGGGCGTCGGCGTCGTTGACGACCTCGACCTCGCCGCGACCGCGGGCGTTGAGGAGGACGTATTGGGTGCGCTTGCCGCCCTCGGAGCGGATGGCCATCGGGCCGATGGTGTAGGTGAGGCCGGCGGCGTCGCGGCGCGACGCAGTGATGAGTGACGAGTGACGAGTGAGGAGTGGGCGTAGTGGGTCGATGGATTCGCCGGCGGGGAGAGTGAGCTCGGCGCGTGTAGGCGAGACGGCGGTGAGATTGCGTTGGTGCGTCAGGGAAAGCTGAGCGCTGAAGGCTGAGAGCTGATCGCTCTCCGTGAACTCGAGCGTGTAGACGGTGGGGGGGGCGAGGAGGCTGGAGAGGGGGATGGCGCCGTGGCCGTTGGTGACGGGGACCTGGACCTGGGTGAGTTCGTCGGCGTCGTCGCGGCGCTCGCGGGCGTAGCGGATGCGGACGGGATAGCGTAGTGCGCCCTCGACGGAATAGGTGACGGCCATGCCGCCGAGCGCGCTCTCGACGGTGCGCATGACCTGCTCGTTGGTGAGGCCGAAGCGCGCGAGCCGCTGCGGGTCGAGACGGATTTCGGCGTAGGGCTTGCCGCCCTCGCGCTGCATCTGGACGTCGATCGCACCGGGGGTGGGCTGGATGATTTTCTCGGCGGCCTCGGCGAAACGCTCGAGGGCGTCGCTGTCGTCGCCGAGCACCTGGAGCGCGATCAGGCTGCGGATGCCGGTGGAAAGCATGACGACGCGCGTCTCGATCGGTTGGAGCCAGCTCGGGGCGACGCCCGGAATATCGGAGATGGCGGCGAGCGCGGCGCGGACCTCGGCGAGGGTGCGCGGGCGTTTCTCTTCCTTGCCATCGGGGCGGGTGATTTCGTGCGCGGGCCACTCGGCGTAGGGTTTGAGGACGACGACGGTCTCGATCATGCCGATGGGCGCGGGATCGAGGGCGGTCTCGGCGCGTCCCATTTTTCCCATTACGCCGGCGACCTCCGGGATGGATTCGATGAGGCGGTTCTGCGTGAGCATGATCCGCTGCGTTTCGCCGAGGCCGCCGGTGGCGGGGATCGACGGCATGAAGAGGAGGCTGCCCTCGTCGAGGGGGGGGAGGAAACTGGAGCCGACGCCGGGAAACGCGCGCGTGAGCGTGCGGTCGAGCGTGGTGTGCGAGAGGTCGGCGCCGGCGAGCGCGAACGTTTGGCGCAGCGGCCAGCTCAGGGTGTGCCAGCCGGCGCCGAGCAGGTAGCCGCCCAAGGCGAGCGTGGCGATGGCGAGGGTGAAGGTGATCTTGTGGCGCTGGATGCGCGTGTAGGCCCACTCGTAAGCGACGTGGATGGCGTGGCTCGCGGGATTCTCCTCGTAGTTGACCAGTTTCTCGCGGCCGATGCGCCAGACCGTCAGCGCGGCGACTGCGCCGAAAAACGGCGCGAAGAGCCAGCCGGGGATCGTGAGCGCCCATCGGCCGTAATCCATGGGCAGGCTCCAGCCGTCGCGGATGAACCAGCCGAAGGCCACGCCGCCGGCGAGGCCGGCGAGCGCGAAGAGAAGCGGCTTGCGCACGTGCCACGGCGGCAGCAGCAGCCGGCAGAGCGTGGGCACGAGGAGTGTGCCGAAGAGCACGGCGCCGCTGATCGCGAGCGACTTCGTGAGGGCGAGTGGGGTGAAGAGACGACCCGCCTGATCCTGGAGCGCGAAGATCGGCAGGAAGCCGATGACGGTGGTGGCGGCGGAGGTGAGGAGCGGGCGGGCGACCTCGCGGGCGGCGGTGACGACGGCGTCGGTGATCTCGGCGTTGAAGGGCGAGGTCGGCATCGCGCGGCCCTCGCGCCGGCACTTCTCCTGCAGGTCGACGAGGTGCTGCGTGATATTCTCGGTCATGATGATGCCGAAATCGACCATCACGCCGATGGCGATCGCGATGCCGGCGAGGCTCATGATGTTGGCGCCGACGCCGGCCAGCCGCATGACGAGAAACGTGAACAGCATGCCGAGGGGCAGGCTGACGGCGACGGCGAGGCTGGCGCGCACGTGTAACAGGAAAGCCACGACAACGATCGCCGTGGTGATCACGGCCTCGACGAGGGTGGAGGAAAGAGTGGCGGTGGTTTCGCGGATGAGCTGGGAACGATCGTAGAAGGGGACGACACTGAGCTGTTCGCGGGCGAAGGTGGGTGCGAGGTCGGCGAGCCGGCGTTTCACGGCGTCGATCACGCGCTTGGGATCCTCCTGCACGCGCATGCCGATGATGGCGCCGACGTGTTCCTGGTGGGCGTCGGCGAGGAGGCCCTGGCGGAACTGGCCGCCGAGTTGGACGCGGGCGATGTCGCCGAGACGGAGGCCGGCGCCCTTGGTGCGGTTGCCGCGGACGATGATGTTCTCGACGTCGGCGACGGAGCGGATGAAGCCGACGCCGCGGATCATGGTTTCGACGCCGCTCTGCTCGATGCTCATGGCCCCGACATCGCGGCCGGCGGATTGCACGGCCATCATCAGCATGTCCATCGTGATGCCCTGCTCCTCGAGCTGGGTGGGATCGACGTCGATCTGGTATTCGCGGACGACGCCGCCGGCGGGCGCGACCTCGGCGACGCCGGGGACGGCGCGGAGCGCGGGGATGACGATTTGATCGAGGAGGAAGCGTTTCTTTTCGAGGTCGCGCGGCCCTTGCAAAGTGAACGCGTAGACCTGGCCCATGGCGGTGGCGTCGGGGCCGAGGCGCGGGTTCACGCCGGTGGGGAGGAGGCCCTGGATTTGTGAGAGACGTTCGAGGACGCGGGTGCGGCAGTCGTAGAGATCGCGGCGTTCCTCGAAGATGACGTAAATGTAGCTGGCGCCGTAGAGCGACATGCCGCGGACGGTCTGGACGCCGGGAAGACCTTGCAGCTCGCGGGCGAGGCGCGAGGTGACCTGCTGGTCCATGTCCTGCGGGCTCTTGCCCGGCCACTCGGCCCAGACGATGACCTGGTTGTCGCTCAGGTCGGGAATCGCATCCACGGGAACACTACGCCACGCCCACAGGCCCGCGAGCGCGAACGCGAACGCGGCGGCGAGGGTGAGGAAGGTGTTGCGGATGGCGAAGGAGAGCACGGGACTCGGGAAGTTGAGAGCGGAGAGCGGAGAGCGGAGAGCGGAGAGCGGAAGGCGGGAGGGGAGATCGTTCCTCGTTCTCGTAATCGTTCTCTTTCTCTCGGCGTCTCGCGTTTCCCGATTTGAACCTCAGAGAACGAGAACGAAGAACGAGAACGACTCGGAGGTCAGTGTTGGTGGACGGGAGCGGGGGCCGCGGCCCCGCGGGGGAAGAGGAGACTGGAGGTGCCGGCGAGTTGGGCCTGGCTGTCGACAAGGAAGGCGCCCTGGGCGGCGACTTCGTCTCCGGGCTTCAGGCCGGCGCGGACGACATAGAGATCGCGGCCGGACTCATCCTCGATCCGCGGACCGAGCGCGAGCGGGGCGAGTTCGAATCGGAGGCGGCCGTCGGGTTGTTTTTCCGCGACGCGCCAGGCGACGTGGCGGACGCCGGTCGAGAGCACGGCGGTTTTCGGGACGAGGGTGAACCGGGCGGGAGCGTCGGCCTTGGTGGCGTCGGCGACGTTGAGGTCGGGGTCGAGCGCGGCCTCGAAGCGGGCGTTGACGAGACTGCCGACGAGGAGGCGGTTCTGCGGATCGCGCAGGTGAAGATGCACCTCGCGGGCGCGGATCTCGAGATTCAGCTCGGGCGCGACCCAAGTGATGCGGGCTTCGACTTCGGGCAGCTCGCCGCGATCGTCGGAGGCGAGGCGCACGGGCTGGCCCTCGCGGAGCCAGTGGGCGCGGTTTTCGGGCACGTGGACGACGACCATGAACGAGCGCGGCTCGACGAGCCGGAGCAGGGGCGCATCGGCCATCACTTCCTGACCAATCTGCGGGAGCTTGGCGGCCTCCATGCCTTCGCCTTCGAGGGCGAGGACGACAATGCCGGCGAACGGGCTGGTGATGGTGACGGTGTCCACGGGCGGGCCGCCGGCGACGATGGCTTCGGCGACCTTGGCGAGATTCCAGCGCATGAAGCGCTCGATGAGCGCATGCGTGGTGTGCGGGTCGGCGAGCTTGAGGGCGGCGGCGAGCTCGCCCTGGGCCGCGAAGACGTCGGGGCTGTAGAGATCGACGACGGGCGCGCCAGCGGCGACGAGCGTGCCCGGATGCAGCGCGGCGGGATGGCGTTTCACGACGCGGCCGCCGACGCGCGGGATGACGACCTGCAGGGTGCGATCGTCGTATCGGACCGCGCCATACGCGCGGATGGTGGCGGTGGCGGGGCCCTCGGTGACGCGCACGAGCTCGACGCCCATGCGGCGTTGCTGCCCGGCGGTGAGCTCGCCGCTGGTGACTTTGGTCATCTTCATGCCACACACCGGGCAGTCGCCGGGCTTGTTGCCGATGAAGTCCATCATGGGGCAGGCCCAGCGCTCGCCGGGGATGGAATCTGAAATCTCGGCATTTGAGATCTCAGAGAACAGGGTGCGCTCGGGTAGCAGCGCGATGAGCCCGGCGCCGAAGCCGAGGCCCAGGAGGGCGGTGAAACGGGAGTGCCAGCGCATGGCGGCTCAGCGCTTGATCACTTCGTTGCGGAGGTAATACGGGCCATATTTGTCGGGCTCGGCCTTGAACTTCGGCGGGCACATCTTGCAGCCGAAGCCGATGGCCTTGCCTTGATAGGTCAGCGTCGGGAGCTTGGGATCGACGTCCATGCCGCAGATGGCGCAGACGGTGTTGACCGGCTTGCTCGCGGGAGTGGCGGCGGCAGAATGGCCGGCGTGTGGATCGGCGGGCCGGGCGACGGGTGTGTGCGCGGCGTGCGGATCGGCGGCGACCGCGGGTGCGGCGATGGCGCTGGTCGGAGCCGGATTATGCGTCGCGGTGCGGGCGGCGAGCGCAATGACGGCGCCGAGGACGAAGGTGCCGAGGAAGATGAAAATGTGACGGGGCATGGAATTAGTTGAGAGTTGAGCGTTGAGTGTTGAGAGCGAGGAGCCGGCGGGCGGGGAGGTAGCGCCAGAGCTCGGCGCGGGTGGAGAGGGCGGCGATCTCGGCCTCGATGATCTGGAGCTGCGTCTCGGTGGCCTTGTCGAGGATGTCGACGGCGTGGAGGACGGCGGACTCGCTGTTCATGCTTCCGCGGGCGTTGACGCTGGTGGCGCGGTTGAGGGATTCGTGCTCGGCGTCGAGCCGGGACTGCGTTTCCGCGGCGAGCCGGCGGGCGGTGGCGGCGACGCGTTCGGCGCGGTCGACGCGGGAGAGGGTGCTGGAAATCCGGTGACGCGCGGCAGTGGCGTCGGACTGGGCGGCGGCGCGATCGGCTTCGGCGGCGCGGACTTCGGCGCGAGCGTAGCGGCGGGTGCGCCAGGGAATTTCGGAAGAGACGGCGAAGCCGACGGTATCCTGGTTGCCCGTGCTGCCGCGTTCGCGTTCGAAGCGGAGGCCGACGGAGGTCATGGGATTGGCGCTGGCGCGGGCCATCTTGCCCATGGCGTTGGCTTCGGCAATCCGGGCGGTGGCGAGGACGATGGTGGCGGCGTCGGCCGGGTTGATCTCGGAAACCACGGGGGCGCTGAACGCGGGGAGCGGCGCCTCGGGCGGGAGGGCGAGCCGGCCGCGGGCGCCGGCGCGGGAGTCGTCGGCCAGGCGCTGGGTCTGGGCGAGCTGGAGCTGCAGCGAGGCGACGCGGGACTGGACGGTGAGCCGGTCGGAGAGGCGGGTGGCGGCGCCGGCGGCGAGGCGTGTATCGATACTTTGGATAACGGCGACCAGCCGGGCGAGCTGGGCGTCGAGGAGGCGGGCGCGGGCGTCGGCGCCGTCGGCCTCGGCGAGGGCCATCGCGACCTCGGCGGCGAGGTCGCCGGCGGCGAGGGCGTAATCCGCCTCGGCCAGGCCGATGGCGGCCAGGGCGCGGTCGCGGTCGGCGGCGCGCTCGCCGCGCTTGGGGAGCGGCTGGCGGACGTTGAGCTCCCACATGTCGCGGTTTTCGCCCATGGTGTCGGCGTTGACGCGGGAGCTCATGGCCTCGACCTCCACATCGGCCAGGCGGCCGGCGGCGCCGGTGCGGGCGTGGGCCGCGTCGATGCGCTGGCGCGCGGCCTGGAGCGTGGGCGAGCGGGCCACGGCGTCGAGGAGCGCGGGCGGCGCGGCCGGTTGGGCGAGGGCGGAACCGGCCGCGACGAGGACGAGGAGGAAGCGAGAAGGCATGGCGCGAGGCGAGGGGAGGCGAGGCGCGGCGTGAAGCCGCGCCCGCCGTCGGCTGACGATCAGGACTTTTTCGCCGGGCCGGATTTGGCCTTGGCGGCGGCGTCATCGACCTTTTTCAGGAACTTGGCGGGATCGCCCTTGAAGTCGTCGATGCAGCCTTCGCAGCAGACGAAGATGACGCGGTCGGGTTTGCCGGCGACGCGGTGAAGGTAGGGCGTGGCCTCGCCCATGCTGCCGAGTGGTTCGTCGGAGACGAGGCAGGTCTTGAGCGGGTAGCTGGCGCGGGCCTTGGCGATGATCTCGGTTTCGGTCGCGGTGGGAGCGGCGGCCTTTTTGTCACCGTGGCCGTCGTGCTTGTGCTGGGCAAACAGCGGTGCGGCGGCGGCCAGAGCCAGGGCGAGGAGGGAGGAGGGAACGAGGGAGTTGAGTTTCATGATGGTATGCACGAGCAATAACCCCCGGCAGACGGAATCCCTTGAAAAATATTACGAGGGGTTTTGGCGCCGGTGGGTTATAGTCGGTCAAACCACCACCCATGTCCTCCTTCCCTCCCTCGCATCCCCTCTCGCGGGCGCTCGCCGACTGGCGCGTGGCGCCGCGGCGCAATCCGCAGTTCCGTGCGCTGGTGCAGGCGCGACTGGCCGGGGCAGGCGGGGAACTGCCGTGGAGCGCCTATGCGCGGCGGCACCTGGCGGGGGTGGCGGGGGCACTGGCGATCGCGCTGGTGGTGGGGGCGCTGGGTGGTCAGGAGATCGCGCGGGCGCGGGCGGCGGCGCAGAGTGCGCGGCTGGCGACGACGTATGTGCAGGGTCTGGATGCGCGGGCGATGGCGCAGCGATGAAAAATTTCCGGATCACGATCGGCGTGGTGCTGGCGGCGTGTGCCGTGGCGTTCGGCGTCGTTTATGCGTTGAACACGGATCGCGCCTTGCAGGCGGCGGCACGCGAAGGCGACGCGATGGCGTGGCTGCGGATGGAGTTCCGGCTCGAGGCGGCGCAGTTTGCCGCGATCAAGAAACTGCACGACGGCTACAGTGTGGCGTGCGGCGAGCACTGCGCGGCGATCATGGCGGCGCGGGAAAAGAAGGCGCCGGCAGCGGAGATCGCGGCGCTGGAGAAAGTGTGTGTTGACGCGATGACGGTGCATTTCCGGCAGGTGGCGGCGCTGATGCCCGCGGGGCAGGGGGAACGCTACCTCGCGGCGGTGCTGCCGCGCGTGGCCGGTTACGAGCATCACGGGGCGCCGGACGTGCGGGCGAAACGGTGATGGAGGCGAGAGGCGAGAGGCCGGAGGCGAGAGGCGAAGCAGGGGCGGGCGACGAGGATCGTGCGCTGATGGCGCGGGTGCAGAGCGGCGACGAGGTCGCGCTCGCCGCGTTGATGGAGCGCTGGGAACTGCCGGTGAAGGCGGTGATCGGCCGGCTGGTGCTGAACGCGCGCGAGGCGGAGGAGCTGGCGCAGGAGACGTTTGTGCGGGTCTGGCAGCAGCGAGACAAGTTCCGGCTGGAGGCGGCGTTCCGGCCGTGGGTGTTTTCGATCGCGGTGAACCTGGCGCGGAACCGGTTGCGCTGGTGGCGGCGGCGGCCGGAAGTGGCGCTGGAGGAGTGGAATGAAATGGCGGGTGAGAGGCGAGAGGCGGGGGGCGAGGGAGCGAACGGCGCGGAGCAGGCGGAACGGCGGGAGCGGGCGGTGGCGGTGCGGGAGGCGATTGCGGCGCTGCCGCAGGAGCTGCGCGAGGCGATCGTGCTTTTTGAATACGAACAGATGTCGCAGGCGGAGATCGCGGTGGCGGTCGGTGCGACGGTGAAGGCGGTGGAGACGCGCGTGGCGCGGGCGCGGGAGAAGTTGCGCGCGGCGCTGCGGCAGTGGGTGTAGACCGCGACCGGGCGGTGCAAGGGACGGAGACGGAGGAACCGCTAATGGGCGCTGATGACCGCTAACTTTCGATCAACAGAGGAGCCACTCATCCAAGCCACAATAGGGCGGGGAATTTTTTGGAAATCAGACTCGCGCCTCCCACCCGCAGATTTCCCACGATGAGTGATCTTTAGCGGTTTCTCCTTCCGCCATTATGCGGTGGATGAAATTCGCCAAGGGGCGAATTCATGGGAGCGGCTTGGCTAGCCCGGATATTTCATGCTCTACTCGCCAGCGACCCGACACGGTGTGCTCGGATCAAGTCTACCGATTCAACCGTTTTGGCGATCCGGGCCAAGTGCAAAACCCCAAGCGGTTTTGCTTTCTGCCCGCATAGGACGCACGCTCACGCAAGCTCACCGCCTGTCCGCCGACCAACGCCGGAAAAAGGACGCAGAAAGCATGAAATATGCGGGCTAGTGGCCTGCGCGGGATGGCCGACTAGCCCGGATTTTCACACTTTTCGTGAAAGACTTTTTGCCACAGAGCGCACAGAGCTCGGACACAGAGTGCACAGAGGAAAGCACGCTGTCTTGCTCCGTGTCCTCTGTGTCTGGGCTCCGTGTCCTCTGTGGCTCATGCCTTGGTTTGATTCAGGTGTGAATTTTTCGGGCTAGGGGACGAAGACCTCGTCGTCGGCGGACCACATTTTTTTGTCGGGGCCGGCGCTGCGGATTTCCATGCGGCTGGCGGACTCGGCGTGGAAGAAAAAGGGCGTGCCCCAGCGGTCGCAGAGTTCACCGGATTTGTTAATCGCGGGGTGGTCGGGCGGGATCAGGGAGAGGCGGAGTTTGTTTTTGCCGACCAAGACAGCGGTGATCTCGGCGTTGGTGCCGACGGGGTTGCCGTCCTTTTGGAAATTTGTGCGGAAGGTCTCGATGATGTCGCTGACGACGCGGAGATCGGCGCGGATGTCGGTGGTGGGTGAATTGAGGGCGTCGGCGAGAGTGGAGCGGTCGGGCGGAGGCGCCGGCGCGACGGCGACACTGGCCGGTCTCGCGGCGGGCGTCTCCGTGGGTTTGCCCTTCCGGATATCGGACGATGATTCCGAGAAGAGCCCCGGCATCAGCCGTGAGCCGAGGAAACCGATCAGCGCGAGGCCGGCGACGCCGATGAGGGCGCGGTGCAGGGGCCTCATGTGAGGAACCCCAGGTTCGGCTTCGCGAAGCGGCCGATATTGGGGAGCACGGTGGGCAGGTCGGAGGCGCTGACGCCGAACCAGGTGGCGAGGGTGGCGGCGTATTCGTCGACGCTGGTGGTGGGAATCCAGCGGCCGAGGCCGGTGTCATCGGGGCCGCCGACGGTGAGCGTGGGCATCCGGCCGTAGATGTCGCCGCCCTTGACGGCGCCGCCGACGATGAACTGGTGGTTGCCCCAGCCGTGGTCGGAGCCGTCTCCATTCGAGCGATACGTGCGGCCGAAATCGGAGGCGGTGAAGAGCGTGACCTGGTTCGACGCGCCGATTTCACCGGTGGCGTTTTGGAACGCATTCACGGCGGCGCTGACCTGCGCGAGCAGATCGGCATGGGCGCCGGAGGTGGGCGTGGCGTTGACGAGCTGGGCGGCGTGGGTGTCCCAGCCCCCGAGTTGCACGAAGAAGACCTGGCGCTTGAGGCCGAGGTTGGGCGAGGCGGCGATGAGGCGGGCGACCATGCGGAGCTGGTTGCCGGCGGTGGTGTTGGGAAACGCGGTGGTGACGGGAGGCGCGCCGGCGAGGACGGTGTTCAGGTAGTCGGCGCTGACGATCGCGTTGCCGGTGGTGGAGCCGAAGGCGGCTTCGATGAGGTTGGGCTGACTGAGGGCGAAAATATCCTTCTGGGCACGGAAGCGGATCTGGTCGAGGGTGGTCGGATTCACCGTGGCGGTGTTGCCGGCGAGGGTGGAGGCGCCGCCGGTGCCGATGGCGTATTGGCTGATGTCGTTGCCAACCTGGAAGGTGTTCTTGCCGGCGACGCTGATCGACATCGAGATCTGTCTGCTGGTGTTGAGTGAGGCGAGGAGGTCGGCGATGCGGCCGCCCCAGCCGGTCTGGGTGGGCTTGTCGGGCACGCTGTGCTGCCACTGCACCTGCTGGTCGCTGTGCGAAAAAAGCTGGGGCGGGAGCGGGACGGTGCCGCGGGTGTATTGGTCCTTGATTGTTGGATACACGAGGGTGCCGACGTTGGCGAGGAAGGCGGCCGAGCCGGAGTTGAAGAGATTGTGCAGCTCGGGGACGGCGGCGTGAAGGGCCCAGGTGCGGCCGTCGGAGGTCTTCGGGGTGATGGCGCGGAGGCCGGTCTGCGGGAGGGCGAGATTGGTGCGGGCGGAGGCGTAGGCGGCGTAGGCGGAGCCGGTGGGGACGATGAGGTTGTTGGCGTCGTTGCCGCCGTTGAGGAAGAGGCAGACGAGGGCCTTGTAGTCACCGGCGACGGCGCCGGCGCGTGCGGGTGTCTGCGGGCTGTTGGCGGGATTGGCGGCGGCGGCCATGAGGCGGAGGCTGCCGAGCGCAGAGAGCAGGCCGACGGAGCCGACCGCGGCGCAGCAGGCGGAGCCGAGGAAATCGCGGCGGGAGAGGTCGGGAGCGGAGGCGGGGGCGGCGGAGGGCGCGGATTTCTTGCTCATGGAGGGAGAGGGACGAAAAGTTGAGAGTCTGAATTTCGTGCTCGTGATTGGTGCTCTTACTCGCGCTCGGGGCCGCTCAACGGAAGAGCACGCGCAAGAGCACGAGCAAGAGCACGAGCAAGAGCACGAGCAAGAGTACGAGGACGAATCACGAGCACGAGGTTAGTCATTTCTGCACGGAGGCGGCGGGGCTGGTGAGGACGAGGAGGAGCGCGGTGTTGGTGCGATCGAGCGTGGAGGTGGCGGCGGGAAGCGCGGTGAGGGCGGCGGTGATGCGCGTGCGCGTGGCGGCGGGAAGCGTATTCGCGGTGAGGACGAGGCTGAGGTGATCGAGCAGGGCGGCGGGCGTGGGGAGGAGGGCCTGCTCGGCACTCGTTTTCAGTGTGATCGTATAGGGACCGGGCGGAGTGGTGGGGACGGTGGCGTTGACGTAGGTGCGCAGGAAATTCGGGACGTTGATCGCGTAGTTGTCGTCGGTGATTTCGAACTCGGGGACGACGAGGCCGGCCGCGGCGAGCGGGCCGGGGAGGACGTAGTCGGCGTGGTAGAAATTGAAAACCGTCGGTGAGCGCAGGGGGGCTTGGGCGAGGCTGCCTTGCACGCCATCGAGGCGCGTGGCGGAAAAGGTATTGGGCGCGCGGTTGATCTGCTCGGCGGTGGCAGGCTTGGGCGTGGCGCTGGTAATCGGCACGGAGTCGACGGTGTTTTGATAGCCCATGAAACGGCTGCTGGCGGATGAAGCGTCGAAGGCGCGCAGGAGGCTGCTGAGGCGGAGGACCGGCTCCTTGAGTTTGCCGAAGGAAACGTTGGCGGCGACTTGGGGCGAGCGGGCCTCGTAGTCGGTGAGGAGGGTGCGGACGACGGCGCCGAGATCGCCGCGCACGCCGGAGCCGTTGTTGCGGAATTTCTCGGCGACGCGGTAGACGTAGCCGGGGCTCGGGTTGCTGGTGACGAGGCGCTGGATCAGGAGCTTCGAGATGAACGACGGGGTGTTCGCGTGGTTGAAGAGGGCGTCGAGTGCAAGCCGGAGGTCGACGGGGCCACCCTGGCTGGCAGGTATCGGTGTTGTGGTTACGGGACTGAGGTTCTTCGCGGTGTCGTCGTGGAACGCCGGGAAGAGCTGCATCGGGGTGTAGAGATTCTGGCCGGCGGTGCGGAAATTGGCGAGGTTGGTCGAGGGATAGGCCCAGCCGGTGAAGACCTTGGCCAGCTCGGTGATGGTGGTCTGATGGTAAGTCGGGATCGGCAGGCCGTCAGTGCCGAGGACGAGGGTGCCGTCGGGCTGGAGCTGCACGAGGCCGATGGTGAAGAGCTGCATGACCTCGCGCGCGTAGTTCTCGTCAGGCGTGGTGAGCGTCGCACCGGTGGAGTCGAAGGTGGCCTTCGAGTTGCGCAGCGAACTCAGGTAGATGCCCATGATCGGGCTGAGCGTGATCTGTTCGAGGAGGGTGCGGAAGTTGCCGAAGGCGCCGTTGCCGAGCAGATCGTAGTAATTGGCGAGCGGCTCGGCGTGATGGTCGTCGCCGAGGGCGACATCGGACACGACGAAGATCTGGCTGAGGGCGAAGGCGACGCGTTGGCGGAGCTGATCGGGCGCGGTGAGTGCGAGTTTCCACCAGGCGGCCTGGCGATTGGGCGGGTGGATGGCGTTCCAGTTGGTGAAGCTGCCGCTGCCGCCGTAAGTGGTGCGGTCGGCGACGGTCGCGGTGCGGTGCGAGGTGAACGTCAGTGCCAACTGCGCGGTGAGCCAGGCGTCGATGCTGCCGCCGGTGAGCGCGTCGATCTCGGTTTTCGTGGGACCGAAGGTGGCCTGTGTCAGGAGGCGCGCGGCGTCGGTCGCGGTGACGTTATCGAGCGAGACGGGCGGCGGCGCGACGGGCGTGGTGAACGTGCGCGAGCCGGTGCCGACGATGAATGAGCCGCGGACTTCGCCGGAGGGATAATTGGCGGTGTCGATGCCGACGAAGATGTTGCCGGTTTTCAGCGCGTCCAGGAGCTGATTGCTGGTGTAGCTGCCGACGGGGAGAAAGAGCCACTGGGCGTTGCCGCTGGCGGCGTAAGGCAGCGTGAATACGAAGTCGCCGCTCGGCCCGATGCGCAGATGCGCGGAGGTGACGGGAGAGCTGAGGTTGGAAACGTTGACGCTGACGGCGGCGAGACTGCCGTCGGAGCTGAGGAGAATCGTGGCGGTGCCGGAAGCGGTGGAATTGGTGGCGCTGCCTTCGGGGCGGATGCTGGCGACGTAGAGCGTGGCGGAGCTGTCGGCGATCGTGGCGGTGGCGGAAGTTTCGGCGCCGATGATGTAGGCAGGGTTGGTGACGAGCGTGATGACGACGGTGTCGGTGCCCTCGTTGGTGAGATCGGGATTCGGCAGGAGCGGAAGCGTGGCGCGGGCAGCGCCCGCGGGGATCACGATCGAGCCGGAAAGCTGGACGAAGTCGGAGCCGTTGACGGCCGAGCCGCCGACGCCGTAGCGGACCGTGAGTGCGTCGAGGGTGGAGCCGGTGCGGGTGAAGGTGAACTCGCCGTTCTTGCTGCCGGTTTCGTCGGCGGTGGCTTTGCTGGCGAAGACGGTGACGACCGGCGGCTCGTTGGGGGAGAGGTCGTAGATTTCGACGAGGGCGGCGCCGCTCGTGTTGTTCACGCCGCTGGCCTGGACGGTGTAGTTGCCGGGGGGAAGATCGAGGAGGAGAGCGGCGTCGTTGCTTCCGGTGGGAGGGAAGGCGAACGCGCCCGCTTGGAGAAACGCATTGCGCAGCGTGGCGGCGTCCGCGAGGCCGGCTGCGGCGGGCGTGCTCCAGTTGTCGTTGCTGGCGACGGGGCCGGTGGGTGCGCTGGTGCGCATGAGGGTGATCTGCGGATTGGCGAGGACGCCGGTCACGCCGAACTGCGTGAGGGCTGGGCCGGCGGCGCGGATGAGGAGCTTGCGGGTGCCGCCGCCGGGTGAGATGACGAAGCCGGGCGTAAGGATGCCGGCGGCGCCGCCGACTTGGGCGCGCGTGGAGAGGTTGACGAATTTGCCGCTGGTGGCGCCGGCTTCGTAGACCTCGATGATCGCCATGCCGGTGGTGCCGCCGACGCCGCTGACCTGCGCGGAATAGGAACCGGGGGCGAGGGTCGTCACGATCGCGGCGTCACGGGAACCGGCCGTGAGCGCGAAGGCGCCGACGTTGGCGAAGGCGGCGGCGGTGGCGGGGTCGTTGCTGTTCCAGTTATCGTTGGAAGCGGCGACAATCGTCGAGGAGTTCGGGCCGAAGACGGTGAGGGCGGGATCGGCGAGGGTGTTGGGGACGTTGAAGCCGGCGGGTGGTGGCAGGCCGAGAGTCGGACCGACGGCGCGGATGACGACTTGTTTCGGCGTGGTGCCAGTGATCACAAAACCGGCGGTAAGCACATCGGGGCCGGTGCCGACGCGGGTGAGGGTGGAGACATTGGCGAGCCGGGGCTCTTGCGCGTGGAGCGCGACGGCGGCGGAAGCCAGGGCGAGGAGAGCGGCGGCGCGCCAAATGGCGGTGAGCGCGAAGCGAGAGCGCGGGAAGTTCATGCGGGGGCGGAGCGGATGGGGAGCGCGCAAACTAGTCGGGACGGCGGGTGGTTGTCGCGGAAAATGTGCAGGCGGGTGGGCCGTGGGGTTGCCGACGGAACGGGAAGCCGTTCCGCTACGGGGGACAAACCAGCGGCTTGGGGTCAAGCCGGTCTACCTGGGATGCTGAGCGGAGGGAACGGGAAGCCGTTCCGCTACGGGACGGAAACCAGCGGCTTGGGGTCAAGCCGCTCCACCTTTTCACATGAAACCGAGATTCGGCTTGGCGAAGCGGCCGAGGTTGGGGAAGGCGACGCTGAGGTTGGTCGCGCTGACGCCGAACCAACTCGCGAGCGTGGCGTTGTATTCGTCGACGCTGGTCGAGGGGAGCCAGCGCCCGCGGCCGGTGTCGTCGGGGCCGTTCACGGTGAGGCTGGGCATCTGGCCGTAGATGTCGCCGCCTTGCACCGCTCCGCCCATGATGAACTGGTGGTTGCCCCAGCCGTGGTCGGTGCCACCGGCGTTGGGGATGTAGGTGCGCCCGAAATCGGACGCGGTGAAGGTGGTGACTTGATTGGCGACGCCGAGTTCGGCGGTGGCTTCGTAGAACGCGGCGAGGGCGGCGCTGAGTTCGGCGAGGAGCGGACCGTGGGCT
>Ga0163144_10009254_pt1 | contig 21181 bp, 18 predicted proteins | sample OliLak19BULKMAT1_FD_123175 | JGI IMG/M metagenome (GOLD analysis project Ga0163144, IMG submission 123175) | Freshwater microbial mat bacterial communities from Lake Vanda, McMurdo Dry Valleys, Antarctica - Oligotrophic Lake LV.19.BULKMAT1 | ecosystem: Environmental > Aquatic > Freshwater >... | reverse complement strand
TTCACGTGATGGCGCACGCCCACAGCGATCGAACCACGCCGTCCGCGGTCAGGAAGCCGCCGTGTTCTTCGCGAGCCCGAGCTCCGTCGCGTGCGGCTTCAGCGCCTCGATCACGAATGCAATGTGATCGGCGAGTTCGACACCCAGCATCGCCGCGCCGGCGCTGACCTCCTCGCGCTCGACCTTGGCCGCGAAGCCCTTGTCCTTGAGCTTCTTCAGCACGCTCTTGGCTTCGAGCGTCGCGATCCCCTCCGGCCTCACGAGCGCGCACGCGCCGACGAACCCCGTCAGCTCGTCGCACGCGAGCAGCGTCTTGTCGAGCACGCTGTCGTACGAGACGCCCCATTTCGTGTAGTGCGCCGCGACGGCGTGCGCGACTTCGGGCTGCTGCCGTTCCTCGAGCCACGCGACGATCCGCCGCGGATGTTCCTCGGGCCAGGCTTCGTAGTCGGCGTCGTGCAGCATCCCGGCCAGCCCGAAGCGCTCGACGTCGCTCGCGCCAGCGCCGTAGCGCAACGCCGCGGCGCGCATGACGACTTCGACGGCGCGCGCGTGCTTGCGCAGTGCATCGGTCTTCGTCCACGCGCACAGATGATCCCAGGCGACTTCGCGGCTCAACATGCGCGCGACGGTACCCGGCGCGGGTGCTCCAGCGTTCGTGCGAGAGGTAACTTTCCTGCGTCGAAGAAGCGCAAGTCAGCGCCGGTTTGGCACGATCCCGAGATGGCCGCCGAGCTCCCGCGCCGCATCCTGATCGTCCGCTTGGGCGCGATCGGAGACGTCGTCAACGCCCTCGTGGTCGCGAACGCGATCCGCCGCGCCGAGCCATCCGTTTTCATCGGCTGGGCAGCGCACCCGCTCGCGGCGCCGGTCGTCACGGGTCATTCGGCGGTGGATCGTGTGCACACGTGGACGCGAGGTGGAGGGCTTTCCGAGCTGCGCAGGTTGACGGCGGAGCTGCGCGACACGCGCTACGACCTCGCCATCGATCTCCAGCGCATCGCGAAGAGCGCCTTCCTCGCGCGCTCGTCGCGGGCGCCGCGTGTACTCGGATTCGATCGCGCGCGCACGAAGGAGGCGAGCTTCCTCCTGACGCGGGAGCGCGTCGCGCCTGCCGACCGCGGCGCGCACATGGTCGATCAGTACCTCGAGTTCGCGCGTCATCTAGGTCTGAACGATGCGCGCGCCGAGCTTTCGCTTCCGCGCGATCCCGCGGCCGTGCAGTGGGCCGCGGAACACGTGCGCGCTCACGGTGCGCCGTTGCTCCTCAACCTCGGCGCGAGCAAACCGCCGAAGCTGTGGCCAGCGGAGCGCTTCGGCGAGCTGGCGCTCGCGATCGAGCGCGAGCTCGACGTGCCCGTCGCATTCACGGGATCCAAGCACGACACGCAGCTCGCTGCCCGCGCGCTCGAGCGCGCGCGCGCGATCGACCCGACGTGCGGTGCTGCGTGGATCGACTTGACGGGCAAGACGACGCTCCTGCAGCTGGCCGAACTGCAGCGCCGCTCGTTGGCTGTCGTGACGTGCGACACGGGGCCGATGCACATCGCAGTCGCGTGCGGAGCACGCGTGATCGCGCTGTTCGGTCCAGGCGAGCCGCGACGAACGGGTCCGTACGGCCAGCTCGACGGCTGCGTGCGTCGCCATCGTGACGGCACGCCGGCGGGGCTCGAACAGGACCGCGATCTGCGGACGCAGGACATCGAGGTGGAGCACGTGCTCGAACGCTTGCGGCCTTGGTTTGCGGCGCGCACCGAAGCTCGAGCAAGTTTTTGAGCGCGCCGTTCGCGCCTCGGGGAAGCGACGCCCGATGCCGCGACGTCGAATCGCACGGCTAGCGGTAGAGTGCGCGCACACCCCGCGGGAACCATTCATGAAGCGCGTACGTCTGTCGGCTCTCCTCGTCTTCCTCGGCCTCGCGTTCAGCGCTCCCACGACAGCGCTTCAGACGGTGACGCCGGCCGACACGGCCGCGGCGCTCGTCGATCTCGGCCAGACCGACTCGCAGGTCATGCGCTACCTCGATCACCTCACGAACCGCATCGGGGCGCGCCTCACGGGTTCCGACGGCTACGAGAACGCGTGCACATGGGCGCGCGATGAGTTCGTCGCGATCGGACTGGAGAACGCGCGACTCGAACGCTGGGGCGAGTTCGCGGTCGGCTTCAATCGCGGTCCATCGTCCGGCCGCATGCTCGCGCCGGCCGCGCGCGAGCTGCGCTTCGGAACGAACGCGTGGACCGCTGGAACGCAGGGGCGTGTATCCGGTTTTGCGCTGATCGCGCCGAAGGACGAGGCCGAGCTCGAGGCGCTGCGTCCGAAACTCGCAGGCTCGTGGATCATGATCCCGCCCGCACCACGCGGCGGCGGCGGGCCGCGCCCTTCCCCGGAACCGCGTGTGTTCCGCGAACTGCGCGAGAAGTCCTACGACGATGCCGGCATCGCCGGAACGATTCGCGCCAGCCGCGGCGAGCTGATCGTGACCAGCGGATCCCCGCGCATCACGTGGGATGCGCTGCCGACTCGTCCGACGATTCAGATGCTGTCCGAGGACCACGCCTTCGTGCTCGAGAAGCTGGGCGCAGGCGAGGCGGTGGAGCTCGAGTTCGACATCCGCAATCACTTCGAGCGCGGGCCGATCCAACTGCACAACGTCATCGCCGACATCGTCGGCAGCGAAAAGCCGGACGAGTACGTGATCGTCGGCGGCCACCTCGACTCGTGGGACGGCGCCACCGGTGCGTGCGACAACGGCACCGGTGTGGCGACGACGCTCGAAGCGGCGCGCCTGCTCGTCGCCTCGGGAGCGCGGCCGAAGCGCACGATCCGTTTCATGCTGTGGGGCGGCGAAGAGCAGGGCCTCCTCGGCGCACGTGCCTGGATCGAGCAGAACAAGGCTGATTTGCCGCGCATTTCAGCGGTCCTGAACCACGACGGCGGCACAAACTACTGCGCGGGACTCCCGGCGACCGAGCTCATGGTCCCGCTGTTCGAGCAGGTCTTCGCACCCGTCGAGCACCTCGACCCCGAACACCCCTTCGCGATCCGCAAGGTGCGCGGCATCTCGGCGGTCGGGAGCGACACGGACGCGTACCTCGCCGCGGGCGTACCCGGCTTCTTCTGGGATCAGCGCGGGCGCGCGATCTACTCGCGCACGCACCACACGCAGTTCGACACGTTCGAGACGGTCATACCCGAGTACCAGCGCAACTCGGCGATCGTGATCGCCGTCGGGGCGCTGGGCATCGCGAACTTGCCGGACCTCCTGCCGCGCGAAGGCCTGCGCCCCGTCGGCGGCGGACCGGGCGGACGTCGGCTCGGCGTCCAGCTCGACGAGGACATGCGCATCGAGGAGGTCGTGGACGGCGGGCTCGCATTGAAGGCCGGGCTTCTCGTCGGCGACAAGGTGCTCGCGATCGGCGCTACGCAAGTCGGCGACCGTGAGGATCTGCGCGCCGCGATGCAGGCCGCGCCGGTGAAGTCGAAGATCGTCGTGCAGCGTGGCGCGGACAGGATCGAGGTCGCGATCGAGTTCCCGCCCGATCTCGACGCGCCGATCCGCCGCTACGGCCTGCGCATCAGCGAAGATCTCGAGGTCGAGCGCGTCACGCGCGACGAGATCGCCGAGAAGGCCGGCGTGCGAGTGGGCGACGTGGTCGAGTCGGTCGACGGCAAGCCGGTGAAATCCAAGGCTCTGCTGTCCGCCGCGTTCGAGAGCGCGAAGGGGCGGTTGGCGCTCGAAGTGCGCCGCGGCGCGGGCGAGAACGCGAGCGTAGTCGCTATCACGCTCGCCGAACCCGAGGGTCGCTGATGGAGCGCGGTGCCGCGCACGTCTCGGAGCCGTCGCAGCGCGTCAGGCTGTCGGCATGGCGCTCGAGCAGCCGGCATGCGCGTTGTCGGCGCGCTCGTTCCGGCTCCCGAGTGCTTCCGTGGCGGCGCTGTTCGGCGCATGACTCGGCGAAGTGAGACGAGGCGAGCTCGGAATCGGTGACTCGGCCGAAACCGGAAGCGCGTCGAGCGCACCTTCAGCGGCGTGATCGTCGTTTCGGTTGAACATCGTCTCCACGGGGACGACGAGGTGCGCTTCACGCCATGATCCCCATCTCCGTCCTCGACCTCGTGCCCGTGCTGCGCGATGGGACCGTTCGCGACGCGCTGATGCGCAGCCTCGATCTGGCGCAGCACGTCGAGCGCTTCGGCTACCGCCGCTTTTGGGTCGCCGAGCACCACAACATGACGGGCATCGCGAGCGCCGCGACGTCCGTCGTCATCGGCCACCTCGCGGCGGGCACTACGACGATCCGCGTCGGCGCTGGCGGGATCATGCTGCCGAACCACTCGCCGATGGTGATCGCGGAGCAGTTCGGGACTCTGGAGGCGCTGCATCCCGGACGGATCGACCTTGGGCTCGGGCGCGCACCGGGTACGGATCAACGCACGTGGCGCTCGCTGCGCCGCGATCCGGGCGCATCGGATGAGTTCCCGCGCGACGTGCAAGAGCTGCAGGGGCTGCTCGGACCCGTGCGACAGGGGCAACCGATCCAGGCCGTTCCCGGCGGCGGTTGTAACGTGCCGATCTGGATCCTCGGCTCGAGCACGTTCGGCGCGCAACTCGCCGCGGCGCTCGGGCTCCCCTACGCGTTCGCCTCGCACTTCGCGCCGCGCGACCTCACGGACGCGCTCGAAGCGTATCGCAAGCAGTTCACGCGCTCGAAGCAGCTCGCAAAGCCCTACGCCATGCTGGGCGTCAACGTGTTCGCGGCGGAGACCGACGCGGAAGCGCGCCGCCTCTTCACATCTGCACAGCAGCAGTTCACGGACCTCGTGCGCGGCAACCCCGGCCCGCTGCGGCCGCCGATCGACGACATCGACAAGTACTGGCTGCCGAACGAGAAGGCGCGCGCGTCGAGCATGCTCGACTTCGCGGTCGTCGGTTCACCGGAGACCGTGCGAAAGGGCCTCGAGCGCATCGTGAAGACGACGCAGGCCGACGAGCTGATGCTCGTGTCTGCGATCCACGATCACGCGGCGCGGGTGCGATCGTACGGGATCGCGATGGACGCGGTACGCGCGTAACCCCGTACGGAGTCAGGTGAGTTCGTGCAGGGTTCGCCGTCGAGATGTCGGCAGCGCATCGTCGACGAGCGAACCCTGCACGAACTCACCTGACTCCGTACGCTTACTAGCGGACGAGCCCGCGCTGTCGCAGGTACTCGATCACCTTTGCGGCGGACTGGTCGAGCGTCTCCTCGCCCGTCTTCACCCAGACTTCGGGAGAGCTCGGCGGCTCGTAGGGGTCCGTCACGCCGGTGAAGTGCGGGATCTCGCCTGCGCGCGCCTTGGCGTAGAGCCCCTTCACGTCGCGCGCTTCCGTCACGGCGAGCGGCGCGTCCACGTGGACTTCGACGAACGGAACCTGCGCTTTCGCGCGGCTTTCCTCGCGAATCGCGCGGTAGGGCGAGATCGCGGCCGTGATCGCGCACACGCCATTGCGAGCGAGCAGGTTCGCGACGAACGCGATGCGACGCACGTTGATGTCGCGATCATCCTTCGAGAACGTGAGTCCTTTGCTGATGTTCTCACGCACTTCGTCGCCGTCGAGGATCTCGACCGATACGCCGCGCTGGCGCAGGATCGGCGCGACGTGGTTCGCGAGCGTGCTCTTGCCCGCGCCCGAAAGACCCGTGAACCAGAGAATGAAGCCGCCTTCCTTCATCAGCGAATCTTGCCCTCGAGGTAAGGAACCTCGAAGCACTTCTCGTGCATGATCGGTCCGTGGCCGAAGTAGCCGCTCTCTCCGAAAAGCTCGCCGTGGTCGGCGGTCACGACGACGTACGTGTTTTTCGGGCAGATGTCCCACAGCTCGGTGAACACGCCGTCGAGGTAGCGCACGGTCTCGACCTGACGCTCCTTGAGCTGTTCCAGCTTGTCCTGGTCGAAGAACGGCTCGACCTGGCTCTCGTGGATCAGGTTGCCGGACGCGTCGATCTGGCTGTCGAGCTTCTTGAAGACGCCGTTCACGCCGCTGATGCGCGGCCACATCGAGCTGTCCTCGTCGGGCTTGGCGTACGGGTAATGCGTCTCGCCGACGTTCATCAGGAAGAAACCGGGCCGATCCGTCGGGAATTTCAGCGTGGGCAGCATCGACCGCATGTCGTTGTGCTTGTCCATCAGTTGGAACGAATCGAAGTCGCGGTTCACACCCGTGCGCGGATTCAAGACGGGCAGCGACACGCGCGCGTGCGTCTCGTACCCCATCGTGTTCTTGAGGAATCCAGGCAGCCACAGGCCCGGGACCATCTTCGCGAACTCGACGTCCTTCGCTCCGAGGCGCTTGTTGAAGTTGTAGAAGTCCTCCTTGTAGTACTCGGAGGCGTAGACGTTCGCCGGGCTCGTGTGCGGGAGCAATCCCGTCAGCAAGTTGTAGTGCGACGGCCCGGTCCAGCTCGCGTAGCTCCAGCGGCGCTCGACCGGCCCGAGCTTCGTGATGTTCTTCGGCGCGGCCTTCATGAACGTGTCGTAGCGACACGAATCGAGCGTGATGATGACGAAGTGGTTCTCACCCTTCGGTGCGGGGCGCTCGGTCGCGAACGGTCCGCCGGGACGCGGCATCGGACGCCCGGCGGGCTTCGCGGGCGGCTTGGGCTTCAGGAAATCGAACAGTCCCAACGTCGTGGCCTTTCGTGGTCGTGATTCAGAGATAGCCGAGCTTCTCGAGCTTCTTCTTGAGCGCGGCGATTTCCGCCTTGCCGAGTTCGGCGCTGGCGCGCGTCTCCGCCTCGCCCATCAGGTCGCGCAGCACGTAGACGATGAAGTCCGTAGGTGAGTTGAACCCCGATCCCTCGACGACCTGCTCGACCTTGCGGTAGAGCGGACGGGGGATCTTGATCGTGACCTTGGTCTCGCGCATGGCGGTGCTCGACACTCCGATCGTACTCCCCGGGGAGTGTCCCTGAGCCCAACTCGCCGGTCTGGGCGTCTGAACGGATGTTCAGATGCACCAAGGACTTCGGCCGGCGCGACGCCAACGCCGGGAGCAGGCGGAGCGTAGGCGTGGCCTCCGGCGTCGGGCGGGGTACACCTAGACAAGACCCCGAGACCCCCCATGCGCAACCTCCTCCCGATCGCTCTCCTCTTCCTCGCCGCGTGCGGCGGTTCCGATCCCAAAGCGCTGACGAGCGCGGGCTACGCGGCTCTCGGGAAGAGCGATCCCAAATCGGCCTTGGCCCACTTCGACGAGGCGCTCGCCGGGCTGTCGGTGAGCGACAAGGACTACTACCGCGCCGCGCTCGGCCGCTGCGAAGCGCTGGCGAGGGTGGATGCGCCGGAAGCCCAGCGGTACTTCCTCGAGATCGCGGCGAAGCTCGGGAAGGCGACGGTGCGCGAGGACGACTACAGCCTCGTGTGCAACGCGCTGATTCAGGCCAATGCGGCGACCGAAGCCGTGCTGGTCATGCACGCCGGCATGGAAACGTTCGACAAGTCGGCGAAGATGCAGCAGATCCTCGACGCGGTGAAGGCCGCCGCGGAGCGCTCGCCCTCCGCGCGCAGCGCGCTCGATGGTCTCGGATACACGTGAGATTCGCGCCGGCGGGTGGAGCCGCGAGCGACGCGGCGATGGCCTTTCGCGGATGCCGAAGTCCCGGGGCCGATTCGATGAAGACCATGCGCAATCTCCTCCCGCTCGCTCTCCTCGGCCTCGCCGCGTGCGGAGGTTCGGATCCAGAGTCGCTCGTGCGCGAAGGCGCGGCGGCGCTCGGCAAGGGCGACGCCGGGAGCGCGCTGTCGAGGTTCGACGACGCGCTGGACGGTCTGCCGTCCACGGATCCGATCTACCTGCGCGCAGTGCTCGGACGCTGCGAGGCGCTGGCGCGCACCGACGGCGCTCTCGCGCGCGAGGCGTTCCTCGAGCTCGCGGCGAAGCTCCCGGACAAGGTGCGCGAGGACGACTACGGCCTCGTCTGCTCCTGGCTGATCCAGGGCGGATTCACGCTGGATGCGATCGACGTGATGAAGGCCGGCGACACGCGGTTCCCGAATTCCGCGCAGATGATGACGACCCTGGACGCAGTGATTGCGGCGGCGAATCGCGCCGACACGCCGGACGCGCTGAAGAAGCTCGAAACGATGGGTTACGTGGGTGGAGGCCAGTGACGTGATGCGCCGCGCGATCCCCGCCGTCGTGCTCGGAATCCTCGCGTCCGGCTGTCGCTCGAACTCGGCGGCGGCGGACGCTGGCTCCGCGCGCGATCCGTCGGATGCGCGCCGAGAAATCGTCGACCTGATGCGGGCCCAGGAAGTCGCCTGGAACCAGGGCGACATCGCGGCGTTCATGGAGCTCGGCTACTGGCGGTCGCCCGACCTGACCTTCTACTCGGGCGGCGAAGTCTCGCGCGGCTTCGAAGAGATGCTCGCGCGCTACCGCAAGAACTACGAAGGCCCGGGCAAGGAGCGCGGCACGTTGGCCTTCACCCAGCTCGACGTCGTGCCGCTGGCCGGCGGGGTGGCGCTCGCCCGCGGGCGCTGGGACCTCGACTACGTCGCGAAGAAGGACGTCGGCGGACTGTTCACGCTGGCCCTGCGCCACACGGAGGCCGGCTGGCGCATCGTGCACGACCACACGAGCGTCGACGGCTGACGCTCAGGCCGTCCACGCGAGGCCCGGCGCTCACACGCCCTTCACGCGCCGCTGATCGGCGTCCTTCGACGCAGTCGTACCGTCTTGGGCCATTTCGGTCGAACGCACGGATCTCGGGTCCGGCGCCGTCCGCGGTGGCCCCCTACTGCGACTGCACCCCGAGAAGGATTCTTCCGATGTTTCAGCCTGTCTGTACCGATCCGCGCGCTCGCGTCGAGCGCCGCGTTTCGTTCCTCAACAAACACCTCGCGGCCGCGACCGCGCTGACCCTCGGCGCGTTCGCGTCGAACGCACACGCCTCGAACTTCACGACAGGCAACGTCGTCGTCGTGCGCGTCGGCACCGGCGCCGCGGCGCTCTCGAATGCGGCGACCGCGGTGTTCCTCGACGAGTATTCGCCGGCCGGCGTGCTGCAGCAGACGATCGCGCTGCCCACGGTCGCGAGCGGCGCGAACCGACCGTTCACGAACTCGGGGTCCGCGACGTCCGAGGGCTTCCTGAACCTCTCCGCGGACGGGCAGTACCTGATCCAGGCCGGCTATGGTGCCCTGCCGGGCACCTTGGCCGTCGTCGGCACGACGAGCGCCGCGACCCCGCGCGTCGTCGCGCGCATCGACCTCAGCGGCATCGTCGATACGAGCACCGCGCTCTCCGACGCTTACTCGGCCAACAACATCCGCAGCGCGACGTCGGACGACGGCACGCGCTTCTGGACGGGCGGGACGGCGACGACCGGAGGCGGCGTGCGCTTCGCGACGTTCGGCGGAACGACGACGACGCAACTCAGCACGACGCTGACGAACACGCGGGTCGTGGGCATCGCCAACGGTCAGCTCTACGTCTCCAGCGCGAGCGGCGCGTTCCAAGGTGTCAGCACCGTGGGCACCGGCCTCCCGACGACGAGCGGCCAGACGATCACGCTTCTCCCGGGTTTTCCCGCCTCGGCCGGTAGCTACGACTACTACTTCGCCGACGCGAGCACGGTCTACGTCGCCGACGATCGCTCGACGGCATCCGGCGGCGGCATCCAGAAGTGGACGTTCAACGGGACGGCGTGGACGCTCACGTACACGCTGAACAGCGGCCTCACGACCGGGTTGCGCGGCCTCTCGGGTGTCGCAGGCAGTTCGCCGCTGCGCCTCTACGCTACCTCGACGGACACGGCGACGAAGCTCGTCACCGTGGTCGACGGCGGCGCTCCGTCCGCCTTCACGACGATCGCGACCGCCGGCGCGAACACCGCGTTCCGCGGCGTGCGACACCTGCCGGTCACGTGCAACGCGCCGACCATCGGGACGCAAGCGCACGACGCGAGCGTCTGCCCGGGCGGTTCGACATCCTTCACCGTGTCCGCGACCGGTACCGCACCGCTGTCGTACACGTGGCAGCTCAACGGAACGCCGGTCGTGAACGCCGGCTCGATCTCGGGCCAAGGCACGGCGACGTTGTCGGTCTCGCCGGTCACGGCGGGTGACGCGGGCTCGTACACGTGCGTCGTCACGAACGCGTGCAGCAGCGCGACGAGCGAAGCAGCGATGCTCGTGGTCTTGACCGCGGACGCGGACGGCGACGGTGCGGCCGACTGCAACGACGGATGCCCGACGGATCCGCAGAAGACCGCGCCGGGTGCGTGCGGCTGCGGTGTCGCGGACGTCGACTCGGACGGCGATGGCACGCTCGATTGCTTCGATGGTTGCCCCGCCGATCCGCTGAAGGTTGCGCCGGGCGCCTGCGGTTGTGGAGTCCTCGACACGGATTCGGATGCGGACGGCACGCCGGACTGCAACGACGGTTGTCCGACCGATCCGGCGAAGACCACGCCCGGTGCGTGCGGCTGCGGCGTCGCGGACGTCGACACGGACAGCGATGGCACGCTCGACTGCGTCGACGGTTGCCCGAGTGATCCGCTGAAGACGGCGCCCGGCGCCTGCGGCTGCGGCGTGCTCGACACGGACTCGGACGCGGACGGAACGGCCGACTGCAACGACGGCTGCCCGACCGACCCGGCGAAGACCACGCCCGGAGCGTGCGGTTGCGGCGTCGCGGACGTCGACACGGACAGCGACGGCACGCTCGACTGCGTCGATGGTTGCCCGAGTGATCCGCTGAAGACGGCGCCCGGCGCCTGCGGCTGCGGCGTGCTCGACACGGACTCGGACGCGGACGGCACGGCCGACTGCAACGACAGCTGCCCGACCGACCCGGCGAAGACCACGCCCGGAGCGTGCGGTTGCGGCGTCGCGGACGTCGACACGGACGGTGACTTCGTCGCGGACTGCATCGACAACTGCGATGCGCTCACGAACCCGACCCAAGTCGACGCGGACAGCGACGGCGTGGGCGATGCCTGCGACAACTGCCCCGCTCTCGCGAACACGACGCAGGCGGACTGCGACGCCGATGGGACCGGCGACGTCTGCGCGATCGCGGCCGGAGCGGCAGACTGCAACGCCAACGGGATCCCCGACGCGTGTGATCTGTCGAGCGGCACGAGCCTCGACACCAACGTGAACGGGTTGCCCGACGAGTGCGAGACTGGCGTTCTCGCCTTCTGCTTCGGTGGCGGTACGGGTACGGCGTGCCCGTGCGGCAACGAGAGCTCGCTCGGCGCGAGCTTGGGCTGCCGCAACTCGCTCGGACTCGGCGGCGGTCTCACGGCGAGCGGCACCCCGAGCTTGTCGAGCGACACGCTGACCCTCACCGGCTTCAACCTGCCGAACAGCTTCGCCCTCTACTTCCAGGGCACGACGCAGGAGTCGGGCGGTGCGGGTGTCGTCTTCGGTGACGGCAAGCGCTGCGCAGGTGGCTCGGTCACGCGGCTTGTCACGGTCCTGAACGTCGCGGGCGGATCGAGCGTGCCGAGCGCGATGAACCCGACGCCTGTCAGCGTCCAAGGCAACGTGTTCGCGAGTGGGATCCGCACCTACCAGGTCTGGTACCGGAACTCGGCTCCGTTCTGCACGAGCAGCACGTTCAACCTGACGAACGGCGTCCAAGTGGTGTGGGCGCCGTGAGATGAGCAGGACGCGCCGACCCCGGTCGGCGAAGTCTAGATCCAGCCAGGAGCCGGTCGCGGGATCTTCCCCGCGACCGGCTCCGTTTCGTTCGGGGGTGTAAGTGGCGACGGATCGCGCGCGCTGTCGCGCTACCCGGCCAGATAACCCGTGTTAACGGGCTTCTTCAGCGCGTGAGTTTCGAGCTCGCTCACGAGGTATGTGTACGCATCGTCGACCGAGTCGGTCCGGAAGAACAGGTTCACGTCCTCCGGGCTGATCGTGCCGTACTTCACCATCGGCTCGAGGTTCAGCACCTCGTTCCAGTACTCCGTGCCGAACAGCACGATCGGGAGGTGCTTCTTGATCTTCAGCGTTTGGACGAGCGTCACGACTTCCATGAACTCGTCGAACGTCCCGAAACCGCCGGGCATCACGACGATCGCCTTCGACAAGTACGTGAACCAGTACTTGCGCATGAAGAAGTAGTGGAACTCGAACGCGAGCCGCTTCGTGATGTACGGGTTGTCGGACTGCTCGAAGGGCAGCGAGATGTTCAGGCCGATGTTCTCGCCCTTCGCCTCGCTCGCGCCGCGGTTCGCGGCCTCCATGATCCCCGGACCGCCGCCGGAGCAGATCACGAAGCGTCGGTCGGTGCCTTCGAGACTCTTCGACCAGAGCGTGAGGCGCCGCGCGAGCTCGCGCGTGTCCTCGTAGTAGCGCGACATGAGGAGTTTCATCTCCGCGCGCTGCACGTCGCCGCCGTCCAGCTTCGCGGCTTCGAGTTGCGCTGTCGCGACGTCGCGCGGAAGGATCCGCGCGGACCCGAAGAACACGATCGTGTCGCGGACCCGCAGTTCCTCGAAGCGCGATTCGGGCTCGAGGTACTCCGAGAGAATGCGCAGCGGTCGCGCGTCCTTGGAACTGAGGAACTCTTCGTTCTCGTAGGCCTTCACGGCCCGGTAGCGGCTTTCGGTCATCGTGCCTTCGTACGGGCGCTGGGGTCGGCGAACGGGCTCCATCGGCACGATCACCGCGCGGCTGGAGCTCCTCGTGGGCGCGGCATCCTAGCGGTCCCCCGCGCCGGACCACGCTTCATCCGGGCGTACCGTCGTCGTCAGGCCGCTTCAGCTTTTCTTGCGCCTTACGGAACAGGTCGTCGAGCCGGTCCTTCTTCCCCCGTTCGGAATCGAGCGCACGATCGAGCTTTTCCGTTCCACTGGTGGTGCGGCCGCGCACTCGATCCTGGGCGGAAGCCCACCGATCACCCGTCGCGCCGCCGGCATCGGCGCGCTCGTGGCGCAGCACTTTGGCCGTCAAAACGTCGATCGCCAGCCGGGACTGGCAGCAAGGGCAAGTGACCTCGATCTCTTTGGCGCTCACGCTTCCCCCCGGCGGCACGCGCCGTAAGCCCTGGCATGGTTTTCGGAACTTTGCGCGCGGATCGTACGTCCTTTGGACGTTCTCTTCCTGAGTGTGCCTGTCGGAAGTAACCCATCCCCGGGTCCGACCTAGGTACCGCGAACGAGCTCGCCATGCACGACCAAGAACAACCCGGCGTTCCCCTCCCGCCGGCCTACCAGGTCCGAGACCGCGAAATGCCGCAGCGTCTCCTCGGAATCCTGCTGTGGGTCGCGCTCTTCTTCGTCCTCGTGACCTTCGGAGCTCGGTGACGCCACCGGGTGCGCGCGCACACCTCGCATGTCCTGCACGCTCCCCATCGAAGGCTTCGGAACCCTCCCGCGCACGTGAGGTCTTCGTGTCGCGGCTCGCGGCGGCCGACGGCGGTGTTTACCCTGGGGGCATGCACAGCCCTCGAATTCCAGGCCCCCGATCCCTTCGTTTCGCCAGCGCGACCACCGGTTGCGTCGTGGCCTTGATGCTCGCCGGCTGCAGCTCGAACGACGAGCCGGTGAAGATCACGCCCGCTCAATCGGCATCCGCGATGCAAGCTGGTGCCGCGGCCAAAGCCGCTGCCGCGATGAGCGGCAACGCGTCCACCGCGCGCCCCGACGCGGGCGCGAATCCGCACGCTGGCGGCATGGGCGGAGCGATGTCTGGTAGCGCACCCAAGGCCGGCATCGCGCTGCAGTACGCCGTGCCCGAGGGTTGGATCGTCCAGATCCCCACGTCATCGATGCGCAAGGCGCAGTTCCAGTTGCCGCGCGAAGCAGACGATCCCGAGGACGCGGCGCTCATCCTCTATTACTTCGGCGGTGAGGGCGGCTCGAAGGACGCGAACCTCGAGCGCTGGGCCGGCCAGTTCGTCCAGCCCGACGGACGCTCGTCCCACGATGTGCTCGTGACGACGACGCGCACCGTCAACGACATGGCTGTGACCGAAGCTTCCATCAGCGGCACGTTCGACGCCGAGTTGATGCCGGGCCAAGGCGACCGCGTGCGCCTCGAGAACTGGAGCATGCTCGCCGCGATCATCGAAACGCCCGCGGGTCCCTACTACGCGAAGCTCACGGGTCCAGCACCGACCGTGTCGCGCTGGGAGGCGAGCTTCCGTCAGTGGATCTCGAGCTTGAAGCCGGCGAGCGGTTGAGAGGCCGATAGGTGTCGTGCGCGGCGCAGTGCGACTCAGCAGCGCCGCGCCGCTCGATCACTTGGGCGGCATGCAGCGCGGTAGGTAACGCTCGTACAGTTCCGTCTGCCGGTTCGCGAGATCGACGGCCTGGCCATCGATCCACATCGACTCGACGCGTGACGTGATCTCGAGCACGTCGCCGTCGGTCATGATCACGTCCGCGATCTTGCCGACGGCGAGGCTGCCCAGTTCGCGCTCGAGCCCCAGGATCCGAGCCGGGTAGTACGTGATCGCGCGCAACGCCTCCTCGCGTGGAAGCCCGAACGCGCACGCCATCGCCGCGTGGAAAGCCTGATTGCGCGCGTTCTCTTCGTCGGCCGTCATGATCGCGAAGGGCACGCCGGCGCGCGCGAGCACGGCCGGGTTCGCGTACGCCGCGTCGTAGGGGTCGAGGTCCTCGTCGGGGAGCGCCAGCACCGGGCCGATGACGACCGGGACCTGCTCGCGAGCCAGCGCGTCCACGACCTTCCAGCCCTCGCTCGCGCCGTAGAGAACTGCCTTCAGCGCGTGCTCCTTCGCGAAGCGCAGAGCGTCGAGGATCGTCTGGGCGTTGTCGGCGTGCAGCGCGACCGGCTTTTCCGCCCGCGCATACGCCACGAGCGCGTCGAGCCGCGAGTCGAAGGTCGGGGGCTCGCACTCGCCGCGGCCGGCGGCGTCGCGCACGCGGCCGTACTCACGCGCCTCGGTGAACAAGCGCTCGAGCTCGTCGACCTGCTTCTTGCGCGGCTCGTCCTTGGCGTCTTTCGCGCGCACGTTCGGGCGCCGCGGAAAGGCGACGTGCAGCATGTCGCGATCTACCTGCAGCATCCCTTGCCACGTATCGCCCGCGAGCCGCAGGATCGCCGACTGGCCGCGCATCGGACCCCCGCGCTGAGGCGCGGTCTGAACGCGCGTGATGCCGTTGGCGCGCGTGACGCCAGGGTGCGCGGACTCCGAATGCACCGAGGCCGCAACGCGCAAGTCGGGCTGATTTCCCTGCGATTCGCCCTGGTCGTCGGTCGCGGCGATCGCACCGATCTCGAGCAGGCCGACGTTCGTCCCGGCCTGGATCAGACCGGGGTACACATGCTTCAGCGTGCCGTCGATCACGCGCGCGCCAGCGGGAATCGCCAGGCCCTGACCCAGCGCGGCGATTCGTCCGCCGCGCACGATGAGCACGCCGTTCTCGATGTCGGGCCCCGTGATCGGATGCAGCGTGGCGCCCACGATCGCGAACACCTCGCCTTCGGTCGGAGCCTGTCCGCGCGGCGGCTCCTCGAGCGCGGCGACCTTCGGCCGATCGCTCTCGAGCTCGAACGCGTCGCGTCGCTCGAACTCGATACGACCGTCGATCATCGTCCAGCGCACGACGGAGAGCGACGAGAGCGGATCGGCGGTGAGCAGCACGAGGTCCGCGTCCTTCCCGACCTCGATGGAGCCGACGCGGTCGGCCAGACCGAGCTGTTGCGCCGGGAACAGCGTCACGAGCGCGAGCGCACGCACGCGATCCATGCCGGCGTAACGCACGGACTTCGCCGCTTCGCCGTACATGCGCCGCATCATCTCGTCCGAGTCCGAGTTCAACGACGAGAGCACGCCAGCCTGGTCCATCATCGCCGCGTTCTGCGGGATGCCGTCGTAAGCCTCGATCTTGTAGGCCCACCAGTCGCCGAACGTCGAACCACCGACGCGGAGCGCGGCCATCTCGCGCGCGACCTTGTAGCCCTCGAGCACGTGCTGCAGCGTCGCGATCTGGAAGCCGAAACGTTGTGACGCATCGAGCAGCATCAGGATCTCGTCCTGCCTGTAGCAGTGGCTGTGCACGAGGATCGTGCCGTCGAGCACTCCGGCCAGCGCGTCGAGCCGCACGTCGCGGCGCAGCGGATCCCGGTCCTCGCCGCGCGCGATCGCGGCATCGTGCTCATTCCGCGCGGCGCTGTAGTCGCGCGCGCGCTCGAATGCACGCAGCAAAACCGCCTCGACGCCCATGCGACTTCCCGGGAAGCGTGTTTCACCGCCGCGACCGCCCCCGCCGGCGCGCTTGGGATTCTCACCCAGCGCGAACTTGATGCCCTCGGGCGCGTTCGGGAAACGGATCTCGTCGGCCGTGCGTCCCCACTTCATCTTGATCACGGCGTCGCGCCCACCGATCGCGTTCGCGGAACCGTGCAGGAGCCGCGCCGTCGTCACGCCACCTGCTGCCGCGCGGTAGATCGACAGGTCCTCGGGATCGACGACGTCCGCGATCGTGACGTCCGCGCTGATCGAAACGCTGCCTTCGTTCACCCCGCCGGCGATCGCGATGTGCGAGTGGCAGTCGACGACGCCCGGCGCGAGGTGCAGGCCGGTCGCGTCGATCACCGTCACGCCAGCGGGCGCTTCCACGCGACCGACGCCGACGATCTTGCCGTCCCTCACGAGCACGTCGCCCTCGAACGCGGGTCCGATCGCGGTGTGGATCGTGGCGCCGCGGATCAGCGCCGAGCCCTCGATCGAAAGACGCGGCTTGCGATCGGCGTCGGTCTCGATCGGGTGGTCGCCGGCGACCGGCAACGCGAGCACGAGCAGCAGCGCGATGCTCATCGCCCACCGTCCTTCGGCGTGCGCTGCGCCGTGAAGCCGACACCGGTCGGCATCACGCCGGTGAGCGTCCCCGTCCACGTGTCCCCGTCGAGTTCGCCCTCGAGTTCGAGCAGCATGCGCATGTCCTCCACTTCGAGCGTGCCTTCCAGCTTCAGCTTCTTGCCGCGCACTTGTCCGCTCATCGACGCCTCGACCGCCGTGCCGCTCGGGCTCTTGCCGCGCAACGTGCCCTCGACCGATCCGTCCTTCGCCATCTCGATCTCGAGCTCGCCGCTCGGGACCTGCGGCACGTCGTATTCGATGCTCCATTCTCCGGTCGCATCGACGCCTTCGTCGGGCTCGTCCTTGCCGCCCTTTCCCTTCTCCTTCACGTCGAACTCGTGTGAGCGCCCGTCCACGAAGAGCCACGCCACGGCCGCATCCTTCGACGTGAGCGGATCCTCGGTCCACAGCGCGAACGTCGCGTCGGATCCGTCCGCAAGGCGCCCGAGCGCCGGCGTCGCGCCCAGGATGTCGGCCGCCCCTTCCGTCAGCGCGCGCAGTGCGGTTTCGCGCGGCAAACCGGCCTCGACGAGCTTGCGCACACGCTCGACGAGATCCTTGGGCTTGTCCTTCGCCGTCCCGAACGCGATGCGCACGCCGGCTTCGGCGAGGACGCGCGCGCCGTCGCGCTCCTCGACCCACAGCCGACGCTTCTCGCGACGCGCGGTGACGGGTTCCTCGTACGTCCAAGGTGCGTCCTCGGCCTTGGGCCCCTTCTTCTTCTGCGCGTTCTTGCCGTCGGGGTCCTCGGGTTCGTCACCACCGCCGGGCGTGAGGATCACCGGGATTCTGCGCTCGGCCAGCAGTTGCGCGCGCTTCCAAGCATCGCGCCCGCCGACGATCGCGATCGAGAATCCGTGCTCGTCCGCCAGCGCGAGGAATCGCTCGATGTCGTCGGCTCCATCGACCGCGCAGCACACGACACGTCGCTGGGCGAGGAAGTCCTGCGCCGCCTGCAAGTCCGCGTCGAACGGTGGTCGCCCGCCGGCCTTTCCGTCCGCGCGCCGAGCGAGCAGATCACCGTGGCGCCGCGCGTCGAGGAAGAACTGCCGCAGTTGCGCGATCGAGCCCATCAAGGTGCTCGGATAACCGGAACCCGTGCTGCGAAAGCTGGCGTGGTCGAACACGCTCGGCTTCACGATCGCATCGCGCGCGGCGGCGTCGCGCGTCACGACGAGCGCGCTCTGACCCGCGAGCAGTTGACCGGCGGGAGACGACAGCAGCGCTCCGAACCCGCTCTCGCGCCAGGCTTCGATCGATTCGCCGGCGTCGAACACGTCCGCGGCGCGAAATGAGGGCTGGATGCCTTTGCGGTTCGCCTCGCGCATGTCGACGAGCACGTCGGTCGAGGTCTTCGCCGGCTGGTCGCGTTGCGCTTTCGGCTCGGGCGTGACGCAGCCCGTGAAAGAATACGCGTCGAGGAACGCCGGAAGCGCCAGCGCCGACTTGCCGTCGATCGCGCGCGCGTCGATCGGCGAGTCGATGGCGCTCTCCTGCACGCGCTCGATGCGGCCGTCACGCACGAGGATCGACACGAGTTTCGCGTCGGCATCCGGCGACAAACGGACGTTCGTGATCAATACGGGCCGCGGAGCATTCGCCGGGCCGGATGCGGCGAGCACGAGGCCGGCCGTCGCGAGAAGGGGGAGCATTCGGCCGATGCTACAGGCCGCGCATCCAGTCGGGAACGAAGCGAGCGTTCTCAGGTCGGGCCAGCACGAGATCGAGTTCGGCCAGGATGCGCGCCTTGTCCTTCGGCAGCGTGCCGGCCAAGGGCAGGAAGTTGCTGGCGTGGTTCGAGCGGAAGATGGAGCCCGTGAGCTCGAGCCCGGCGACGAACTCGCGCAGTTCGACGGAGAGCTCCAACGGATCGAGCTCGTCCACCTCGCCGCGCTGGTCCTCGTCCCAGAGCGGCGTGCCCTCGACGGGCGTCATCACGAGCGTCGAGACGAAGCGCGGCCGGATGGCGTTGATCACGCGCGCCGATGCGCGCGCATGATCGAGCGAGCCGGCCCGCCCGCCGGCGCCGAGCAGGATCATCGTCGAGATCGAGACTCCGGCCTCGGTTGCCTTGCTCGCGACGTGGATCATCTCGGCCGCGTCGACACCCTTCTCGAGCCTCGCGAGCACGCGGTCGTCGCCGCTCTCGACGCCGAGGTAGTAGAGGTCGAGGCCCGCGTCGCGCAGAGCACGCATGTCGTCGACGCTGCGGACCTGCAGCGCTTGCGGCGACGCGTAACACGACACGCGCCGCAGGTCGGGAAACGCCGCGCGCAGCTCGCCCAGGAGCTGCAGCAGGAACGAGGTCTTGGCGATCAGCGCGTCGCCGTCGGCCAGGAACACCTTGCGCACCGGCGGCAGAGATCGCGCGGCCCAGGTGATCTCGGCGCGCAACTCTTCGATCGGACGGACGCGAAACCGCTTGTCGCGGTACATCGCGCAGAACGTGCAGCGGTTGTACGAGCAACCGATGGTTGCCTGGAGGATCAGGCTCTCGCCTTCGGACGGCGGGCGGTAGAGCTTGCCTTCGTAGCGGATCATCGCATCACGAGCGCTTCACGAGCGCGTCGCGGTCTTGCGGCGCGTCGTCTTCTTCTTCTTCGACGGCCCCGCGGCGCGGCGTTCGGCGAGCAGGCGCGCCGCGGAATCCAGCGTGACCTCTTCCACCGTCGTGCCTTTCGGCAGCGTCGCATTCGTCTCGCCGTCCGTGACGTACATGCCGTATTTCCCGTCCTTCACCAGCACGGGCGTGCCCGACACCGGATCGACGCCCAGTTCCTTCAGCGGCGGCGGAGCGGCCGCACGACCGCGTCCGCGCTTCGGCTGCGCGTAGATCGCGCGCGCCTCCTCGAGCGTCACGGAGAAGAGCTGCTCCTCCGTCTTGAGGTTGCGGTAGTCCGGCTTCTCCGCGCCCGGGATCGTCTTCATCAGGTACGGACCGAAACGGCCGAGCGCGGCGACGATCGGATTGCCGTCCATGTCGTCACCCAGCTGACGCGGCAGCGTCAGGAGCTGCAGCGCTTGCTCGAGCGTCAGCGTCTTCGGGCTCATCGACTTGAGCAGCGACGCGCGGCGCGGCTTCGGTCCGAGATCGGCCTTCTTCTTGGCCTTGGCCCTCGTCTTCTTCTTGGCCTTGCCGTCGGTCGGTGTCTCGGCCGCGGCCAAAGGCGTCTCTTCCGGCGGCGGCTTGGGATCGTCGCCGAGCTGCACGTACGGCCCGAAACGGCCCGTTTTCAGGTACACCGGCATGCCGCTGGCGTCGTGGCCCATCGGCTCGTCGGCGGCCTTCGCGGTCTCGATGATCTCGATCGCGCGGTCGACGCTGATCTCGTCCGGCGCGATACCGTCGGGCAGCGTGGCGCGCTTGCCGCGGTACTCGAGGTATGGTCCGTAGCGCCCGACGCGCAGATCCACCGGATCGCCGTCCTTCAGGCCCAGCGCGATCGTGCAGATCTTCTTCGGGTCGATCGCGCCGATGTGCTCGGTCACGATCTTGTGGAGGCCGGGCTGATCGCCGCGATAGAAGTCGCTGAGGAACTTCTGGCGACCCAGTTCGCCGCGCGCGATCTGGTCGAGCTCCTCCTCCATCTCGGCCGTGAACGAGTAGTCGACGAGCGTCGGCGCGAGCGTTTCCATCAACTGGACGATGGCGAACGCCAGCGGGCGCGGGACGAGCGCGGTGCCGCGCTTCTCGACGTACTCGCGGTCCTGGATCGTCGCGATGATGCTGGCGTACGTGGAAGGACGGCCGATGCCGAGCTCCTCCATCTTCTGCACGAGGCCGGCTTCCGTGTAGCGCGCCGGCGGCTTGGTCGCGTGACCAGCGGCGTCGGCCTTCGCGACTTGCGCCGTGTCGCCCTGCTTCAGCGCGGGCAGCACGGCTTCTTCCTTGTCGCCCTCCGCCACTTCGCCCACGTCCTGACCTTCGACGTATGCGCGCAGGAAACCGTCGAACAGCACGGTGCGGCCGCGCGAGACGAGCTCGACCTTGCTGCCGTCCTTCGTCGCGACGTCGAACGTCGCCGCGACGCTCTTCATGCGCGCGTCGACCATCTGACACGCGACCGTGCGCTTCCAGATCAAGTCGTAGAGGCGCGCTTCGTCGGACCCGACTTCGCTCTCGACCTCGCGGGGTGTGCGGAACACTTCGCCCGCCGGGCGGATGGCCTCGTGCGCTTCCTGCGCGTTCTTCGATTTCCCGCGAAAAACCCGGGAGGAACTGGGCAAGTACTCGCGGCCGTACTCGCGCTCGACGTGACTGCGCGCCGCGGCGATCGCCTGGTCGGACAGCGAGATGCTGTCCGTACGCATGTAGGTGATGTAACCGTTCTGGTAGAGCGATTGCGCTGCGGA